>Ga0209320_10000939_pt1 | contig 15048 bp, 12 predicted proteins | sample Rifsed13ft4_FD_184008 | JGI IMG/M metagenome (GOLD analysis project Ga0209320, IMG submission 184008) | Soil microbial communities from Rifle, Colorado, USA - sediment 13ft 4 (version 2) | ecosystem: Environmental > Terrestrial > Deep subsurface > Rock core/Sediment | place: Rifle, Colorado... | reverse complement strand
CACCCCGTGGCAGTGGGTGGATGCCCGGGAGGGGTGGGTGACCTACACCTTTCGCCTGGAGGACGCCAACTTCGCCAACACCGCGGGCGGGGACTTCGCCATCACCGCGGGCGCGAACCGCCCAGAGGGGCTCACGGTACGGGCCCTCACGGTGCGGAAGGTAGCCCGCTGAGGCCCGTCGAACCATCGGCAGCAACGCCAGGCTCTGGAAATCGGGTCTGCACCCGATTCTCCTCCGCATGCCGAGGGAGGTAGCCTGGGAGAAACGTACTACACCCGCGAGAGGATGTCGGCAGTGCACGCAGACTTATAGCTGTCGGAGGGGGGAGACGAGGTGAGAGGCTGGATCAGGTACTTCGCGCTGTCGCTGGGGATTCTACTCCTCGTGACGATTGTGCCCGTCGGCGCCCAGGCGCCGCCCATCCCCGCCACCATCAAGGTGGGGGGGCTGTTCGACACGACCGGCCCGACCTCGGACGTCGGGAAGGACTACAGCGTAGGTGCGCTGCATCACGTTCAGTACATCAACGAGGTACAGGGTGGGATCCGGGGAAAGGTCAAGATCGATCTGGTATGGTCGGATTACGGTTACCGCATCCCGGAAGCACTTTCCCTCTACCGCAAGTATCGGGACGTGGACCGGGTGAACGCGATCGTCGGCTGGGGGACCGGCGACACGGAGGCGTTGAAGGAACAGATCTCGGAGGACCAGATTCCCTACATCTCCGCCTCCTACTCGTCCCACCTCAATGACCCAGCGAAGACACCCTACAACTTCTATCCCGTCTCCTCGTATTCGGACCAGATCCGCGCCGTCCTGAAATTCGCCAGCGGCTTGGCAAAGAAGGAAGGGATCGCCAAGCCGAAGTTCGTCTTCGTCTACCCGACACACCCCTATGGACAGGCCCCCATCCCGGCCGGCAAGGCCTATGCTCGGGAACTTGGATTCGAGGTGCTTCCCGATCAGATCGTGGAACTGGCGGCCCTCGAAGCGCGCTCGCAGGTCAACGCCATCCGCGCTGCTGGCGCCGATTTCGCGTGGTTCGGGGGCACGACGAACTCGGCGTCCGTCACCGTGCGCGACGCCAAGCAGGCGGGGTTGAAGACGCGGTGGTTTGTCAACGTCTGGGGCTTCGACGAAAACATGATCCGGCTGATCGGCGCGGCCGCGGAGGGGACCTACGGCAGCACTCCGCACGCCTACTACGGGGAGCCCGGCGTCGCCGGCATGCGCACCATCTTCGATGCCTACCGGCGTTTCCGTGCCGAGGGCAAGGAGGTACCCAAGTTCGAATGGGGCACGACACAGACGCCCTATATCGCCTCCTACATCCGCGGCTGGCTCAACGTCTTCATGCTGAAGAGGAGCCTGGAGATCATGGTGGACAACTGGGCCTCTTACCGCGGTTTCGGCGGCCCGGCCGTACGTTCAGCGCTGGAGCTGCTCAAGGATTGGGATCCGGACGGGCTGGCGCCGGTTATTACCGTCGCCCGCACCGACCACCGGCCGTCCACGACGACGCGCATCGTGCAAGTGCAGAACGGGCGGATGGTGGTCGTGCAGACGGTCACAGTGGAGCGGCGGAAGGACTGGATGGGATTCTAAGGACCGCATAGCAGCGGCAGCCGCGTGCTGACGCTCAACAACATAGAGGTGATTTTCTGGGGGACCATCCTTGTCCTCAAGGGGGTCTCCCTTTCTGTGCCCAAGGACAGCATCACCGCGCTCATCGGCGCGAACGGCGCGGGGAAGACGACCACGTTGAAGGCCATCTCCGGTCTGATCCGGCTGGAGCGCGGGGAGGTGGCCCGCGGCTCGGTCGAATTCGAGGGTGTCCGCATCGAGAACCGCCTGCCGGAGGAGGTCGCGCGCCGCGGCATCGTCATGGTGCGGGAGGGGCGCCGTCTCTTCGAAGAGTTGACGGCGGAAGAGAACCTGCTGGTGGGGGCGACCCTCCACCGGCGCGGCACGCGCGAGGTCGCCGACCTCGTCTACACCTACTTCCCGCGGATCAAGGAGCGGCGGCGCGTGCGCGCCGGCTATCTCTCCGGGGGCGAACAGCAGATGCTGGCGATCGGCTGCGCCATGATGGCCCGGCCGAAACTGTTGCTGCTGGACGAGCCGAGCCTGGGGTTGGCGCCACTGGTCGCCCACGAGATCTTCTCCCTGGTGCAGCGCCTCAATGAGGAGGAAGGCATCACCATCTTCCTGGTGGAGCAGAACGCGCGGATGGCCCTGCAGTTGGCGTCGTACGGGTACGTGATGGAGAACGGCAAGGTCGTCCTGGACGGCCCCGCCGAGCGCCTGCGCGAGGATGCGGACGTGAAGGAGTTCTACCTGGGGATGAGCAAGACGGGGCGCCGCCGGTTCACAGAGGTGAAGAGCTATACGAGACGTAAGCGCTGGCTAGCTTAGTAGGTAAACGGCCAGAGGTCCAGGTAGCGCTTAAACTTCCGCAGTAGCATTGCCAGCCCGCCGGGCTCCCATATGAGCAGGCCGATCAGCATCGCGCCGAAAGCGATCTCCCGCACGGAGGTGGCAGCCTTGCCGAAGGCGGGGACCAGCGCCACGACCGCCGGGGTCACGATCTTCAGTACCTGGCTCAGCAGGATGACGAACGCCGCGCCCAGATGAGGGCCCCAGAGGCTGGTCAGCCCGCCGATGACGATCATGGCGATGTAGTCGATGGATGTGATGATACTGAAGTGCTCGCTGCTGATCACGCGGTTGTAGTGGGCGAAGAGGCTACCGGCGATGCCCGCGTAGAACGCGGCCAGCGCAAAAGCCAGGACCTTGTAGTAGAGGAGGTTGATCCCCAGGACCTGGGCGGCGTAGTCCCGGTCCCGCACCGCCATCAGCGCCAGCCCCACGCGGCCGCGGATCAGATTGGCGGCGAAGATGCCGCCAATCAGCCAGACGGGTAGTAGCAGAAAGTAGAACTGCGTCTCTCCCCGGATCTGCAGGCCGCCCACCCGCGGGGCGGGGACGACGTTGCCCCCCGAGCCTCCCACCGTGTGGATGATCACGTACTCCGTGATGAACTGGAAGGCCAGGGTGGCGATGGCCAGGTAGAGCCCCTTGATCCGCAGCGACGGCAGGCCGACGACCGCCCCCACCACAAAGGCGGCCACGCCGGAGAGCGGAAGGGCGACCAGAAACGGCAGCCCGAAGCGCGTGGTGGCCAGCCAGGAGGTGTAGGCGCCGACCGCCATGAACGCCGCGTGGCCGAGCGAAATCTGCCCGGCAAACCCGGTGAGGAGCGAGACGCCGATCGCGCCCACGGCAAAGATGCCGATGGCGTTCAACAGGAAGAGATAGCGGCCCAGCAACAGGGGGGCGAGTCCAAGAACCAGCAGGAGTAGGCCGAAGCCCGCTCTGTGGAAACGAATATCTAGCAGCGCCATGTCCCGGGCGTACGACGTTTTGAAGTCGCCGGCGGGTCGCACACTCATGGGCGGTTCCTGCGGAGCGCCTCCCCTAGGGGAATCACGGGCCGTCCACCCTTGTAGAACATCTCACCATCCACCGTGATCTCGCCTTCGCGCATATCGCACAACATGTCCCAGTGCAGCCCCGACTCGTTCGCCCCGCCCGTCTCAGGGTAACTCGCGCCAACCGCCAGGTGGATCGTGCCGCCGATCTTCTCGTCGAACAGCATGTTCTTGGTGAAGCGGCTGATGGCGTAGTTGGTGCCGATCCCCCATTCCCCCAGATAGCGGGCGCCGGGGTCCGTGTTGAGCAGCGAGGTGAGCAGCTCCTGGCCCTTGCTCGCCTTCTCCGTCACGACCTTGCCGTCTTCAAACCACAACTCAATGTCGGTGACTTCGCGTCCGCCGTAGATGGCGGGGTAGGCAAACCGTACCCAGCCGTGAACCGATCCTTCGATGGGGCCGGTGAAGATCTCGCCGTCCGGGAAGTTGTGCTTGCCGTCGGCCTCGATGAACGTGCGCCCCTTGACGGAGAGACGCAGGTCGATGTGCGGGCCCTCTAGCTTCACCTGGTCGTGCCCCGCGAGCCAGGCGATGAGTTCCCGTTGGCGGCGGCCCTCCGCCTGCCAGGAGGCCACGGGATCCGGGTGATCAAGCCGTCCCGCCGTGTAGACGAAGTCCTGGTATTCCGCCAGGCTCATGTCCGCTTCCTGAGCCATCGCCTGTGTGGGGAAGACGGTGAAGCACCAGTGCAGTTCCCCGCGCGCCGCGCGCTCCATCCAGATCTTGGAGAGCGGAGCATTGGCGCGGGCGGCCCGCGCCATGCGCGTCGGGTCCGTGCCGCTCAATGCCCTGGTGTTGTAGCTGGCTTCGATGGTCAGGGCCGCGTCGAACGTCTCGGCGATCAGCCGGCGCACGGGAGAGGCATAGTCCAGTTGCGCATCGGAGGCGTGCCGGTAGTACGCCTCTTCGGCCCCCGGCAGGCCGACCGGCGCGAAGACGTGGGCGCCGGCGCGGACGGCCTCGGTGTAGGCCGCCAACGCGAGTTCCTCCGCCAGCGGGGTCGTGCGCAGCACGAGTTGCTGGCCGGGCCGGAGTTCGAGGGAGTAGTGGACGAGGACGGTGGCGAGCTTGGCGACGCGGGGATCTGTCATCGACAGGCCGCCTCCTCAGAGCCGCTCGACGTGCTCCGTGCCGAAGAGCCCGTAGGGGCGGATCATCAGGACGATCAGGATGACGAGGAACGGGGTGATCTCCTTGAATCCGTAAAGGGAAAAGCCCGGGAACCGCACGTTCGCGTCGATGTAGCCGCCGATGACGTTCTCCACGACCCCCAGGATGAGGCCGCCCAGGATGGCGCCCGGGATGCTGTCCAGGCCGCCCAGGATCACGGCCGCTAGCGCTTTCAGCCCGACGAAGTTCAAGGCGAAGTTTACGCCCAGCCATAGGCCCAACAGGATCCCGCCGACCGACCCGGCGATCGCGGCGAAGGCCCAGGCGTAGGCGAAGACGCGCGTGAGGCTCACGCCCAACGTGGACGCGGTGAGTTGCTCGTTGGCCGCGGCGCGCATGGCGATCCCCCACAGCGAGTAGCGGAAGAAGAGGGAGAACAGCACCAGCAGCGCCAGCGCCACGAGCGCACTCACCAGGCCCACCCGCGGCATCGTCAGGCTGCCCAGGTGGATCACGTCGGCGGGCAGCACCGGTGGAAACTGCCGTGTGTCCCCGCCCCAGACGCCCACCATCACGCCGCGCACGATGTACCCTAGCGCCAGCGTCACGATGATCACGGAGAGCACAGGCTGACCGAAGAGCGGGCGCATGATCGTCCGCTCGATGGCGAAGCCGAGCAGGGCGGCGGCGGCCAGCGTCCCGATGATCGCCAGGAGGAAGGCGAGCAGCAGGGGGAGGGGGAGGCTGCGCGTCAGGGCGATGGCCAGGTAGCCGCCGAACAGGACCAGTTCTCCGTGCGCCAGGTTGAGGATCTTCGTCGACTTGTAGAGGAGGGCGAAGCCCAGGGCGATGAGCGCATAGATCGATCCCACCGCCAGGCCGATGACGACTCCTTCCAGGGCAAACTGGAGACTCATGGTTCCACCGCGAGGATCTGCATCACCGGCCGCAGTTCCACGGTGCGGCCGTCCTCGTAGCGGACGGTGAACACCGCCCGGAAAGTCTCAGCGCCGCTGTAGATCGCTTCGATCAGATCCCGGTATCGCTCGACGACATGGCCGCGGCGGAGTTTGCGCGTGCGTGTCATCTCGTCGTCGTCCGGGTGGAACTCCTTGTACAGAGAGACAAAGCGGCCGACGCGCCACTCGGGCTTCAGCCGCGCGTTTGTCTCGCGCACCAGCCTGTGGAGGAGTCGCAGGACTTCCGGCTTCTGTGATAGGTCGGTGTAGGAGGTGTACGCGATGCCCCGGTCCTCGGCCCACTTGCCGACGTGCCGCATGTCGATGTTCAGGATGGCGGCCAGGTAGGGCTGCCCCTCGCCCACGACCATGGCTTCCTGAACGTAGGGGGTGAACCGCAGCAGATCCTCGATGACGCGGGGCGCGACCTTCACCCCGTCCGGCTTCTGGATCACGTCGCCCATGCGGTCGAACATAATGACATCGCCGCTGGGATCCAGCGTCCCATAGTCCCCAGAGTACAGCCACGCGTCGCGCAGCGCTCGGGCGGTGGCCTCGGGGTTGTTGTGGTAGCCGAGAAAGACGGAGGAGCTGTGGCTGAGGATCTCTCCTTCCGCGGAGATGCGCACCTCGGTGTTGGCGATCGGCGCCCCCATCGTCCAGAATCGGACCTGCCCATCGCGGTGGATACACGAGATCCCGGCGATCTCGGTCTGACCGTAAATCTGCTTGAGGTTCAACCTCATGGCACGGAAGAACTTGAAGTAGTCGGGACCCAAAGACGCTCCGCCGTTCCAAGCAACGCGCATCCGGACCATCCCGATCTTGTCCAGGATGGGCCGGTAGACCACCCAGTAGCCGAGAAACCACAGCGCCTGCAGCCACCACGGGACCGGCTTGCCTTCCGCCTCCAGTTCCACGGCCCGGATGCCCACCCGCATCGCCGCATTGGTGATGGCCCGGCGGAGGGGCCCCGCGTCGAGGATGCGCACGGTGAGGGCCGAGTGCAGCCCCTCGTAGATTCGCGCCGGGGCGAAGGTGAAATGCGGCCCGATCTCCCGGAAGTCCCGCTGCGCCGTCTCCGGCTCCTCGGGGAAGTTGACGGTGAAGCCGACGATCTGGTGCAGGCTGAAGGAGATCATCTGCTCCCCGATCCAGGCGAAGGGGAGGTAACTGACGAACTCGTCGTGCGGCGCGATGTGCGGTTCCACCGCCAGGAAGTTCTCCGCCTGGCTCAGGAGGTTCCGGTGGGAGAGCATGGCCAGCTTGGGCAAGGCGGTGGTCCCCGAGGTCTGGCAGAGGATGGCCACTTCCTCGCCCTGCCCTTTGGCCACCAGGGCGGCGAAGCGCTCCGGTTCCCGCGCCTGCGCCTCCCGCCCCAGTGCCGCCAGGTCGCTGAAGGCGATCAACTTCGCGTGGCGGTAGCGCCACATCCCCCGCCAGTCCTCCACGATGATCCGCTCCACGGTGGGCAGGCGGGACTCCATGTCCAGGATCTTGTCGGTCTGCTCCTGGTCCTCGCAGAAGACGAACCGCGCCCCGGCGAAGTTGATCAGCTCCGCCAGTTGCTCCGCCAGGCTGTCCTGGTACATGCCACAGGAGATGGCGCCGATGGCCTGGGCGCCCATGGCGATGTAGAATTGCTCGGGCCGGTTATCGCCGATGATCATGATGATGTCGCCCCGCTGCAGGCCCAGCGCGGCGAGTCCCAGGGCGCAGGCGCGCACGTGGTCCAGGTACTGCCGCCACGTGATCTCGTGCCAGATGCCGAACTCCTTCTCCCGGAAGGCCACGCGGTCCCCGAAGCGTTCCGCGTTGTCCACCAGGCGCTTGGGGAAGGTGTCCAGCGCGGTGCCGGGGACGGGGAAGGTCGCGGGCGGGCGTTCGAGAAGGGCCTGGGCGCTCACGCCTCTTCGCCTCCCCCCCGCCCGCCCCCGCCGACCACTGCATGGTCCTCGCCCAGATAGGCGCGGATCACGTCGGCGTGGTGCTGGATCTCTTGCGGCGGGCCCTCGGCGATCTTCTTGCCGTAGTCCATGCAGATCAGCCGGTCGCAGAGGTCCATGATCACGCCCATGTCGTGCTCGATCAGGATCATCGGCAGACCCCGCACCTCGCGCAGTTCCAAGATGTAGCGCGCCATGTCCGCCTTCTCCTCCGCGCTCATCCCGGCCATCGGTTCGTCGAGCAGCAGCAGGCCGGGCGCCATGGCCAGCGCCCGCCCCAGTTCCACCTTCTTCTGGATGCCGTAGGGGAGTTCGGCCACGCGGTGGTTGCGGTGCGCCTCGATTTCCAGAAAGTCGATGATCTCCTCCACGCGGGCGCGGTGGCGCAGGAACTCCCGCTCCGCCGGACCCCAGTAGAGGCCCCCGGCCAGGACGCCGCTGCGCATGTGGATCAGGCGGCCGGACATGATGTTGGCCAGCGCGCTCATCGCCGGGTAGAGGGCGATGTTCTGGAAGGTGCGGCCGATGCCCAGCCGCGCCCGCACGTGCGGCGGCTGGTGCGTGATCTCCCGCCCGCCCAAGTGAATGCGGCCGCTCTGGGGATGGTAGAAGCCATTGATGCAGTTGAGCACACTGGTCTTTCCGGCGCCGTTGGGGCCGATGATGCCGAGTAGTTCCCCGGCCCGGAGCGAGAAGGACAGCCCGTCGATCGCCACCAGCCCGGCGAAGGAGAGGGTGAGGCGTTCCACCGTGAGGACGGTGTCGACGAGCGGCAGCTCCGGCCCCATTGGGGAACTGAATTAGGCCTCCCCGCACGCGCTTCCTGCCCTGGCTCGGGTGCGCAAGGCGTCCCGTGCGGCGCGGCGAATCACTGCCCTGTGGAGACCTTCTACGATCCACGCGAAGGCCTGCCACGGCACGAGTGGGACGACTGGATGCACCAGCGCCTGGGCAGGACCGTGGCGCTGGCTTCCCGCCGCACGGCTGCGGGGCGGATGGCCGTCGAGGCCGCCGGGAAGCCGCTCTCGGACCTGCGCTGGCCGGAGGATCTGCCGCAGCTGCCCCTCCTGCGCAAGGGGGATCTGCCGGCGCTGCAGGCCGCTGAATCGCCCTTTGCAGGGTGGAATGCCGTGCCCATCGAGGCGCTGAGCCGCGTTTTTGTGTCACCTGGGCCGATCTACGACCCCGAGGGGCGGATCGAAGACTACTGGGGGTTTGCGCCGGCGCTGCACGCCGCGGGGTTTCACCGGGGCGACCTCGTGCTGAATACCTTCGCCTACCACCTCACCCCGGCCGGACACATGATGGATGGAGCGCTGGCGGCCCTGGGGTGCGTGACCATCCCGGGCGGCACCGGAAACACCGAGGTCCAGGCCCGCACCGCCCGGGACCTGCGCATCCGGGGCTTCATCGGGACGCCCTCGTTCCTGGCCACTCTCCTCGAGAAGATGGAGGGCCCGTCGTCCTTCGCGGTCGCCTTCGTTTCTGGGGAGATGCTTCCCGATCGCCTGCGCCGTGATCTGGAAGCGCAGGGGGTCCGGGTGTCGCAGGGATACGCCACGGGCGACGTGGGCCTGATCGCCTACGAGTGCGACGAGCGGAGTGGCCTGCACCTGTCGCCGCGGGTTTTCGTGGAGATCGTGGACCCCGAGAGCGGTGCGCCGCGGCCGCCCGGTGCCATCGGCGAGGTGGTGATCACCCACCTCAGTGAGATCTATCCGCTCCTGCGGTTGGCCACCGGGGACCTCTCGGCGCTGGAGGCGGCGCCGTGTCCCTGCGGCCGCGGTGCGCCCCGTCTGGTGCGCCTGATGGGGCGGGTGGGGGACGCGGTGAAGGTCCGCGGCATGTTCGTCCATCCGAACGAGGTGCGCTGGGCGATGTCCCGCGTCCCGGAGGTGGCTCGATACCAACTGGTGGTCACCCGGGAAGGCCACCAGGACCGTCTGGTCGCGCGGGTGGAACTGTCCTCCGGCGCGGACCCATCCGCCGCCGTCGCGGCGCAGCTGCGGGAGACGATCAAACTCCGCGCGGACGTGGAGGTCCTCCCCCCGGGGACGCTGCCGGCGGATGCCCCCGTTATCGTGGACGAGCGGCGTTGGGACTAAGGCGATTCGTCCCAGAGTTCCGGAGTGTTGCCCACCCAAAGTTCCGAGTATTGTATGATAGGTGATAGTTTGCGGCCGGCCACCGCTGCTGCCGGAGTCCGGGGCCGTGGCGTGGCCTGGCCTTCTCAGCGCCCGGATTCTCTCCGGCGCTTCCGACCTGACGGGCGGTTGGTGCGGGGCCGGATCGGGTGACAGGCTCTCTGGAGCCTGGCGCGCGGGGCGGATGGTGTGCGGGGGAAGGTCGCAGCGGTGGGCCGGAGCCGGGAAGGATGGTGGGTGGCGTGACAGAGGTTCGCGTGGGCAAGGATGAGAGTCTGGACAGCGCGCTGCGTCGGTTCAAGCGTCAGGTGAAGCGGTCGGGCGTCCTCAGCGAGGCCAAGCGGCACGAGCACTACGAGAAGCCCAGCGCCAAGCGCCGGCGGAAACTAGCGCGCCGGAAGCGCGACGCCCGATAAGCCCGGAGCCTTTCCGGCGGTGGGTCTCGGGGAGCAACTGGAAGCGGATCTTCGCCAGGCTTTGCGCGCCGGCGACGCCGTGCGCGTCTCCACGATCCGGCTCACCCGCGCCGCGATCAAGAACGCGGAGATCGAAAAGCAGCGGCCGCTGACCGACGAGGAGATCCAGGACATCCTCCTGGGGGAAGTCAAACGGCGGCGGGAGGCTATCGAGGCCTTCGAGCGCGGCGGGCGGGACGACCTGTCGCGCAAGGAAGCCCTGGAGATGGCGATCCTCACCCAGTACCTCCCCGCGCCCCTGTCGGAAGAGGAGTTGCGGCGCATCATCGCGGAGGTCGTCACCGAACTTAGCGCCGCCTCGCCGGCCGATACCGGCCGCGTCATGGCCGCCGTCATGCCGAAGGTGCGGCGGCGTGCCGAGGGCGCGGTCGTCAACCGGCTGGTGCGGCAGGCCCTGGGCGGGTGACGTCCCGGCGGCGCCGTCCCGGTCCATCATCCCGGCGGGAGAAGGCCATGGCTCGACGCAAGGCAGGCAAACCGGTGAAGCGCGCCCGCAGCGCCGGAGGCGTGGTCTTTCGCCGGGCGGCCGCGGGTCCAGAGATTCTGCTGCTGCAGCACGAGGGCGGCAAGTGGATGCTGCCCAAAGGCACCATCGAAGCGGGCGAGACTCCCGAAGCCGTGGCCCGGCGGGAGGTGCAGGAGGAGAGCAACCTTTCGCACCTCCGCGTCGCGGGTGACCTGGGCGAAGAGCGCTACTTTTTCTTCTGGCGCTCCGAGGACACCTACTACGACAAGACGGTGCACTACTATCTGATGGAGTTCCTCGGCGGCGAGGAGCCCACGCCGCAGAAAGAGGAAGGGTTTATCGCCTGCGAGTGGGTCTCCCTCGACGAAGCGATGGCGCGGATCAAATATAGGGAAACGCGGGAGATCATCCGCCGGGCGCGGGAGGCCCTGGAGTCCGGTGCCCCGGTGCGGACGGGCGGATGAGTCCCGGCATCCTGCGGCTGCGGAGGTTTCCCTAGTCATGGATCCCGCGGAGCGGCGGCGGATTGTCGAGGAGACGTTCCGCAAGTATGGGGAGTTCGTCAATCCCGGGCTGGTCCTGCTCTTTCGCCTCGGCGGCGAGACCGTGGAGTGGGAGGCCGAGGGGGCGATCGTCCGGGACATCGACGGGAAGGAGTACCTGGACTTCTCCGGCGGCCCCGCCGTTTTCATCCTGGGGCACCGCCATCCCCGGGTGGTGCAGGCGGTCATCGAGCAGATTCAGCGCATGCCCGCATCGGTCCGGGCCATGCCGCGTCCGGCGGAGGCCGATCTGGCAGCCCTCCTGGCCGAGGTCACGCCGGGGGACCTGCGGTTCAGCTTCTTCTGTCACAGCGGCTCGGAAGCCAATGAAGGCGCGATCAAGCTCGCGCGCCTGGCGACGGGGAAACCCGGCATCATCGCGACCGAGGGAGCCTTCCACGGCAAGACCATGGGAGCGCTCTCCGCCAGCGGCCGGGACAAATACCGCCAGCCGTTTCAACCCCTCGTGCCCGGTTTTAAGCACGTCCCCTTTGGTGACGCCGACGCGCTAGAGCGGGCAATCGACGATCGGACCGGGGCATTCATGGTCGAGCCGATCCAGGGCGAGGCCGGCGTGCGCCTTCCCCCCGACGACTACCTCCCGCAGGTGCGGGAGATCTGCGACCGCCGCGGCATCCTGTTGATTGTTGATGAAGTGCAGACAGGCATGGGGCGGACGGGGCGCATGTTCGCCTGCGAGCACGCGGGCATCGTGCCCGATATCCTGACGACGGCGAAGGGCCTGGGCGGCGGCGTCATGCCCCTGGGGGCCTTCACCGCGCGGCCACACGTGTGGGAGAAGATGACGGCCGATCCGTTCCTCCACTCGTCGACCATGGGGGGCAACCAGGCGGCGTGCGCCGCGGGCGTGGCCACGATCCGCACCATCCTGGAGGAGAACCTCCTCCCCCGCGCCACGGAGATGGGGAACCTCCTGCTGGCCGGCCTGCGCGAGCTGCAACGGCGACACGCGAGTCTCATCCGCGATGTCCGCGGCAAGGGGCTGCTGCTCGGGGTGGAGTTTGAGAACTCGGACATCGCCTTGATGGTGGCCGGCTGGGCGTTGCCCCGCGGGTTGATCGCTTACTTCTCCCTGAATAACCCGACGGTGCTGCGCATCGCCCCGCCGCTGATCATCACGCGGGAGCAGATTGCCACGGGCCTGGACCGTCTCGACGGAGCCCTCAACGACGTGACGCAACTCCTCCAGGAGGTGGAATCCTCGCCGTAGGGCGCCCGGTTATCGTTGCCTGCGGCCGGGCCCGGGGAGTCCAGGGGAGGGGTTTTGACAGGGTCGGGTTTCCGGCTATAGTGGAAGGGCCAGCAGAACGCGGCCGGTGGAGTTGGGCCGGCCGGCGATGACGGGGTCAATCCCCGGGGCGGTCAGGAGAGAGGAGGCGGCGGTGCGAGCCTCCGGCCGCGACGGGGGGCGCCGCCCCAGAGCCGCGGATGATGCCGGGAGGTAGGAGTCCGCCGGGGTTCGCCCGTAACCGCGAGACGAGCGCCGGGCGGGCGCGCAGCGCCGGCCCGGAAGCGGGGTGGTACCGCGGGAGCACCTCTCGTCCCTCAGGATGAGAGGTGTTTTTGTTGGGGTGAGGGAGCGATGACAGCCACAACCTGGACCTGGACGCGAATCCGAGAAACGTTTCTTCAGTTCTTCGCCGAACGCGGGCATACCATCGTGCCCAGCTCCCCCCTGGTGCCCGCCGGCGACCCGACCCTGCTCTTCACCAACGCGGGGATGGTGCAGTTCAAGAACGTCTTCCTCGGTCTGGAGCAACGGCCCTACGACCGCGCCGTCACGGTGCAGAAGATCATGCGCGTCGCCGGCCATCACAACGACCTGGAAGACGTAGGTCCCAGCCCGCGGCACCACACGTTCTTCTTCATGTGTGGCAATTTCGCGTTCGGGGCCTACTTCAAGCGCGAAGCCATCCGGTACGCCTGGGACCTGGTGACCGACGTGTTTGGCATCGATCCCGGCCGCCTGTTCTTCACCGTGCACCTGCCGGATGATGAGTCCTTCAATGCCTGGCGTGACCTGGGCGTGCCCGCGGACCGCATCTACCGGATGGGGGAGAAGACGAACTTCTGGATGATGGGCCCTGTCGGCCCCGTCGGCCCGAACTCGGAGATCCACTATGATTGGGGACCGGAGTTCTGCAGCTGTGGCCGCCCCGACTGCAGCGTGGCCCTGGACAACGACTGCCACCGCTGGCTGGAGATCTGGAACCTGGTCTTCATGCAATTCGATCAGACCGCGGACGGCACGCGCACCCCGCTGCCCCGCCCGGGGGTGGACACCGGCATGGGGTTGGAGCGGATCGTCTCCGTCCTGCAGCAGGCGCCCAGCACGTACGACACCGACTTCTTCACGCCGATCTTCTCGCGGATTCAGTCGCTGTTCGGTCACTCCGAGGAAGAGCGGGCGCGGGCCCTCATCACCTACCGGGTCATCGCCGACCACGCGCGCTCCACCGCGTTCCTCATCGCCGACGGAGTGATGCCGGGCAACGAGGGGCGGGCCTACGTCCTGCGGATGATCATGCGCCGGGCCGTGAGGTACGGCCGGCGGGTGGGACTGGAGCGGCCGTTCCTCAGCGAGGTGACCGACACGGTCGTAGAGACGATGGGCGAGGTCTATCCGGAGTTGGCGCAGCGCCGGGAGTTCATCCGCCGCACCGTTATCGCCGAGGAGGAGCGCTTCGGCCAGACCCTCGCCGTGGGGCTGCAGCGTCTGGACGAGGCGATCGCGGAATTGCGGCAGCGCGGCGGCACCGTCCTGCCCGGTGAGGCCGTCTTCCGCCTCTACGACACCTTCGGCTTCCCCCTGGAGATGACCCGCGACGTGGCGCGCGAGCAGGACCTCACCGTGGACGAGGCGGGGTTCCAGGAGGCGATGGCGCGGCAGCGCGAGCGCGCCCGCGCGGCGAGCGGGTTCGCCGGGGAGGCGGAGGCCGTAGCCGCGCGCGTCCTCAGTGACGTGCCCGCCACGACCTTCCTGGGCGACAAGTCGCACCAGGCCCGCGCCAAGGTGCTGGCCCTGCTGCGGCGCGGGGAGCGGGTGGAGGAGGCGCGGGAAGGCGAGGAGGTGGAGGTCGTCCTCGACCGCACGCCCTTCTATCCCGAGGGCGGCGGCCAGGTCGGCGACACCGGCCGCATCGGCCACCGCCGCGGCGAGATCGCCGTGGCGGACACGCAGAAGGTGGGGGAGGGGATTATCACCCACCGCGGCCGCGTCACGCGGGGGAAGGTCCGCGTCGGCGCCGGCGTCCGCGCCGCGCTCGACAGCGCGCGGCGGCGGGACATCATGCGCAACCACACCGCCACCCACCTGCTGCACAGGGCATTGCACGAAGTGCTGGGGGATCACGCCAAGCAGGCGGGATCGCTGGTGGCGCCCGACCGGCTGCGCTTCGACTTCACGCACCTCTCCGCCCTCACGGCGGAGGAGCGCGCGGCCGTCGAGCAGCGCGTCAACGAGAGGATTCTCGAGGCGCTGCCCGTGCGCCCGCGCTGGACGTCCTACGAGGACGCGCGGCGTCAGGGCGCCATGGCCCTCTTCGGGGAGAAATACGGCGACCGCGTGCGCGTGGTGGAGATCGATGACTACAGCCGCGAACTCTGCGGCGGCACCCACCTGGACAACACGGCCGAGATCGGCCTCTTCAAGATCATGACCGAGGGGAGTGCTGCCGCGGGCATCCGCCGCATCGAGGCGGTGACCGGCCGCGGCGCGATGGAGTATCTGCGTGCGGAGGAGACCGTCGTGCGGGAGGTGGCCGACCTGCTCAGAGTGTCCGCCCCGGACGTGGTCTCCGGGGTCCGCAAACTCCAGGAGCGGGTGCGGCAGCTGGAACGCGAGCGGGCCTCGCTCAGTCGCGAGGAGATCCGCAAGCTCGTCGATGAAGCG
>Ga0209320_10000938_pt1 | contig 15051 bp, 14 predicted proteins | sample Rifsed13ft4_FD_184008 | JGI IMG/M metagenome (GOLD analysis project Ga0209320, IMG submission 184008) | Soil microbial communities from Rifle, Colorado, USA - sediment 13ft 4 (version 2) | ecosystem: Environmental > Terrestrial > Deep subsurface > Rock core/Sediment | place: Rifle, Colorado... | reverse complement strand
CCAGCTGGGCCACATGGACTACGGCGTCCTCAATACGCTCCAGGTCGACCAGCACGGCAACATCAACAGCACCGTCCTCGGCGAATACGGAGCGGAGAACGCCCGTCGCTTCGGTGGCCCCGGCGGCGCCGACACGATCGCCGCCTGCTGCTGGCGCACGATCCTCATCACTGACCAGGAGAAGCGCAAGTTCGTGCGCGAAGTCGATTTCATCTCTTCGCCCGGCTTCCTCGATGGATCGCCCGGTGCGCGCGAACGGGCGGGCCTCCCTCGCGACACCGGCCCCTGGCGAGTCGTCACCCCCTGGGCGGTCTACGACTACTTCGACCGTCGGCTCCGCCTTATGGCCCGTGTGCCATGGGTCACCACCCAGGAGATCCTCGACGAATGCGAGTGGAAGCCACTCGTCGCCGATGAGGTGGAGGTCCTCGAACCGCCCACCGACGAGGAGATCCTCATCCTTCGCACCGAACTCGACGTCCGTGGTCAGACGACCGACGCCGCCGGCGCCTGGATCACCTGGGACGGGGAGAAGTACGTTCGCGCCGGCTAGTCAGCGTGCCTTCTGATCGCCCCCGTGCACCGTCTCGGCGATGTGCCGGCTGATCGCGCCAAACTCCCGGACATCCACGACCGGCGTCATCTCCGGATAGGTTTCGAAGCGGGCCGAGACGAACGCCATGAACGCTGCTATGTCCTTCTCGCCCGGGAAGTCGGCCACGACGAACAGCGCCCGCCGGTCCAGTGCGACCCAGCATGAGTCCGGTCGAAATTGCTCCATCAACTGGCGAATGGCTGGCCCCGGACCTCCCGGCTGAGCGTCCACTCGCGCCCCGGTCTCCGGGCTGATCTCGATGGTGGCGGCAAAACGCATGTCATCCCCTTCTGCGGCGTGGCGGCAGTTGTAACAGTTTGGACCTGCGCCGCGGACGGCGTCACGCACTGGCTTACGGCGGCGCCGCTTCCGGCGCCAGCGGGGTGAGCCGCGCGCCAAGCAATTCGCGATAGCTGAACATAATCGCGGTGCACGCCGCCAGCACCACCCATCCCAGCAGTGGCAACAGCAGGGCGAGCCCGATGGCCTGTCCCACCGCGCCGGAGATTGCAGTCATGACCTGTGCAAAACCGAGCGATAACGGGAAGAGGCTCAGTACGCGGGCGCGCATCGAATCGTCGACGAGGCGCTGGATGAGTGTCACTGCGACGAGCGACGTCCCCGTGAACGCGAAGCCCATGGTGTAGTCCGAAACAGCCGTCAACGGGACGAACCGCGAGTAGCCAAAGCCGAGAATCGCGACCCCAAAGAGCATGGCCATGAAGGCGAGCGTTCCACCGCGCAGCGTGAGCGACCGCATGCGCGCGAGGGTGATGCTTGCGCTGAGCGCACCGAGGCCCCACGTCGCCCCCATCAGGCCCACCTGTGTCGGCGTGAAGTCGAGCACCTCGATCTCGAACATCGGCCCCAGCGGCGTCGCCACCGGCAGCCCGATCAGCTGCACGGCGATCACGATCGAAATCGTCGCGAAGATCGGCCGGCTGGAGCGTGAGTAGCGCAGCCCCTCCCGAATGTTCCTGAGCACCTTCGGGCTGGTCGCTCCACCCCGGCTCCGGAAGCGCAGCATCAGGATGAGCGGCAGGATGCCCACCCACGCCGAAAGCGAAAGCAGGTAGACAGCTCCCGGGTGCATCTGGTCGTTCAGCACCCCGACGAGCGGGATCGAGAGGGGCATCGTTACCTGGCTGGCAATCGACATCAGCGCCACCGCGGGCCCCACGTTTTCGATACCGGCTGCGGTTGGCACGCTCGCACTCCGGGCCGGCGAGTCGACCGACTGCACGGCCCCCGCGATGAACGTCCAGAGCGCCACTAGCGCCACGGTCGCCTCTCCGAACGGCGCCGCAAGCATCAGGATGGCGATGACCGCGTGGGCCCCGAGCGAGAGCGACTCGCAAATAAGGAGCAGGCGGCGCCGCTCGGCGCGGTCGGCGATGGCGCCACCTGCGAGGCTGAAAATCACCATCGCCGCGCCACGGCTGGCCGCCAGGATTCCCGAATAGAGGACCGCCCGCTCGGGGTAGACCTGGCTGGCCCATAGCACCTGCGTCAACAGGTGGAACGGCGTCAGGATGCCAACAAGCATCGACCCGCCGAGCAGCAGCCTGAAGTCTCGCCGGGCGAGCGGCCGCAGCGCCGGTCGCTGTTCGAACCACTCCGACATGCGGGAAGCGTGACTAGTCGGTGCTCATCCCTGCCATGCGCCCGGTCATACCGTAGGGGTCGCTCCCCTGTCGATACATTGGGTGCCCGCACGGAGTGCGAACGCAGTTCGGGTAGGGTATGCTCTGGTTCTATACCACCTATTGAGTTGTACCCATGAGCCAGCAGGAGTCCCAGCCCCTTCCCCTCGGCGTTGCTCTGACGCCGCTGAATCCTGACTACCAGGAAAATCCGTTCCTCCTGCTCGCCCGCGTCCGCGAGGCGGGCCGCATCGTCCACGACCCCGTCCTCGGCCGGTACATCGTCAGCCACTACGAAGACGTCCACGCCATCCTCAACGACAGGGACCTGGCGGTTGACCCCCGGAAAGCCGCGGAGAACACCTTCAACAAGATCTTCCGGCAGCGAGCGCGGCAGGACCGGGAGCCCTCGATGCTCTTCCTCGACCCGCCGGATCACACGCGCCTGCGATCACTCGTCTCCAAGGCGTTCACTCCGCGCGCCATCGAACGGATGCGCCCCCGCATCGAGGAGATTGCCAACGAACTCCTCGATGCCGTCGAAGGCCAGTCCTCGTTCGACCTGATGGCCGTCTTCTGCCAGCCCTACCCCACCATCGTCATCGCCGAGATGCTCGGGGTGGACCCCGCCGACCAGGCCGACTTCAAGCGCTGGACCGACGCCACGGTCGCGGCCGGCTTCGACCCGTTCGCCTCCGAGGAGACGAAGCAGAAAGCCGAGGTCGCCGGCCAGGCGTTCGAAGCCTACATCCGGGCCGCCATCGCGGAGCGCCGCGCCAACCCCCGCGAGGACCTCATCACCGCCCTCATCCATGCCGAGGACAACGGGGACTTCTTCAGCGACGACGAAGTGCTGTCGATGGTGGCGCTACTCCTGGCGGCCGGCAACGTCACGACGACTGACCTGCTGGGCAACGGGATGAAGAACCTCCTCCGCCACCCCGACCAGGTCCAACTCCTCCGCGACGACCCCTCGCTCGTCGTCAATGCGGTCGAAGAAATGCTTCGCTACGAAGGTCCGGTAACCTTCTCGGGCCGCATAACGGTCGACGACCGGCCTATTGCGGGCTGCCCGATGACTGCGGGCCAGTCGATCACGCTCTCCCTCGGGGGCGCGAACTACGACCCGAGCCTCCACAAGGATCCGCACCATTTCGATGTCACCCGGGAGGACATTGACCACGTCGCCTTTGGCGGTGGCCGGCGTTACTGCCTTGGCGCTCCGCTCGCGCGGCTGGAGGCGCAGATCGGTGTGAAGACGCTGATCACGCGCTTCCCGAACCTGCGGCTCGCCGAGCAGGAGTTGGTCTGGAAGCGCGTCCCCGCGTTCCGGGGACTCGAACGGCTCATCGTCGAGGTCTGACCGGGTCAGACGTCCTGCTTCCTGAAGACAAACGTTGCGGCGGTCATCGGCACCGCCGCCCAGAACAGCACTGCCAGTGAGAGCAGCATCGAACTCCCGGCCGTCCCGAATTGCGTCTTGAGGTAAGCCCCTAGCGGTCCCAGCACGTTCAGGTCCGGCTCCAGGCTCAGGATCGCGAGGATTCGGACCGACTCGACCGGGTTGGCCACGGCCGCGACCAGCAGCGATTCGCCCGAGGACGTCAGGCTCAGCGCCACGCCCATCGCTGCGAGGTCATAGAACAGCACGAACCCGAACCAGGCCAGGACGCTAATGGCGAGCGCTTTCGCGCGGCCGTCTGAAAGCACTGAGATGAGCATGCCGATGCTCAGCATGGCGCTCGCCAGTGCCCCCGAAAGGACGATGAACAGGAGGTAATGGCCGAAATCGGTCACCGGGCTGACCAATGCGAGGAGCATCCCGGCCGCCCCGAATCCCAGCGCGACCGCTATCCACGCGGCGATCGTCAGCCCGAGATACTTCCCGATCAGCAATTCCGTGGGCGTGAGTGGCTGCGAAAGCAGCGTCGTCATCGTTCCACGGTCGCGTTCCCCGGCGATCGAACCCGCCCCAATCACCAGGGCCAGCAGCGGCACGAGCAGGATGCACAGGTTGATGATGCTTGCTGTCGTCCGGTTGAATCCCTGCGCGCCCACGTCGCCCTGTTCCTGCACGACGCCGAAGGCCAGCGCGATCAGGGCGAACGCGACCGCATACATCACGAGCCAGCGGCTGCGCGTCGCATCCCGGAGTTCTTTCCGCATGATGGTCAGCGTCGCGTTCAATGGAGTTCCTCCCCGCCCACGCTCGCAGCGCGCGATATGAGTTCCTGCCCGCTCAGGCGAAAGTCGAGGATGGTGATCCCGGCTGCCGCCAGCGCCTGCAGCACCCGCCCTTTGTCCTCGGGCCGGCACTGGACGGTCAGCCATTCGCCCTCCTGAGTCACTTTCGCCATCGATACGGCCGCTTCGATGACCGGCCCCGCCGCGGCCGTGTGGCCGTTCAGCCGCAGCTGCAAGCGTGAACCGGCCCCGCCGTTCGCCATCGACGACGACGGTCCCAAGAAGTCCAGCTTGCCGTCCTTCAAGACCAGGACCCGGTCGGCGGTGGAGGGTACGTCCTCCAGCCAGTGAGTCGACAGCAGAGTTGCCTTACCGCCTCGTCGCCCCTCCAGGATGAACGCCCGCAGGTCTTTCCGGGCATCCACGTCGAGGCCGGTCGCCGGCTCGTCGAGGATCTGGACCGGCGGCTCACCCAGTTTCAGGACGGCGAGTGCCAGCCGCTGCTTCATTCCGCCGGAAAGTGCCCCAACCTGCTTGTCCGCATGCTCGATGAGCCCGACCGCTTCGACTGCACTGCGGCCATCTTCCTCGGTCGCGCCTCGCAGTTGCCCGTAGAACTTCACCGTTTCGGCAACGGTCAGGTCCTGGTGGAACGCCGGGTTCTGGGGGAGGTAGCCGATCAGCTTCCGCGCGCCCTTGCCGTCGCGGCTGACGTCGACGCCGCCGACTGTCACTTGTCCGTTGAACCGGATGAGCCCGAGCAGGCACTTGATGAGCGTGGTCTTCCCGGCGCCATTGGCGCCCACGACGGCGACCACTTCGCCCGCTTCGACATCGAAGCTCAGCGGTTCGAGCATGAAACCCTTGCCGAACTGCCGTGAAACACCCATTGCGCTCAGCATGGCTGCCACCTCGCGACGAAGCTGCGGCGCCCAAGCCAGAACGCAAGCAGCGGGAGAGAGACCAACACGGCTGCGAAGGTGCCCGCCAGCCGGCGGTCCGAGCCGCTCGGTTCGGACCTGAGCGTGATTGTCGGAGACATCAGCGGGTGCTGGTCCACCACCCGCGCATCCGGCCGGTAGACCGGGAACCAGCGGGCCGCCAGGTCTAACGCGCTACGGGCTGGCGTGTGGGCGTAGGCCCGCAGTGCCTCGTTTTGGCGCACGAGGTCATCGAAGGCTCCCTCGTACCGGTATTCCAGGTCGCCCACACCGTCGCCTGTTGCGTCGTAGCCCCGGTAGTCGTCCCAGTAGTTCCCCCGGCCGTCCACGGACCACGTGTTGCGGCGCTCGAGGCTGCCGCCCCGTGACTCGACCTGCTGAAGGTTCCCGATGAACGAGTTCTCGACGAAGGTGATGGCGGTGGTGGTGAACAGTTCCATCGCGACGTCGTTGAAACCAATGAGGTTGCCCCGGAGTTCGACGGTCGCACTGGGGCTGAACGGCGCGCCATCGAACATCAGGCCCAGCCGGTTGTGATGGATCAGGTTCCCGCGCATCTCGACGTTGTCCATGTCCTTCAGCAACAGACCGAACCCCGAGGCGCGCGAGCGGTTGTACGAGAACTCGTTGTCGCTCAGGACCATCCCGTCGGAGTACATCAGGCTCGCGCCGGTGAGGCTGTGCTTGAACACGTTGCCGTGGATGGTCAGGTCTTCCGAGTACATCGTGTGCAGCCCGTAACGGACTCCCTGCACGACGTTGTTTTCCACCCTGGTGTCCTTTGCGAAGCCCAGGAAGACGCCGTCCTTCACATCCTGGATTGAGTTCCCCTCGATGAGGCTGCCCGTGCTGTACCAGACGTAGAGCCCGTGGCCCCGCCGCTCGGGCGGGAAGTCGCGCATGCTGCTCACGCTGTTGTTCCGTACGAGGTGGCCGTTGCTCTCATCGAGCACAATCCCGTAGAGCGTATCGACGAGCCGGTTCGACTCGATGACAGCGTTGTGGCCCAGCACCCGTATGCCCGCCGGCTCACCCGCAATCGACCGGCTTGTGTTCTGGACGACGAACCCCTTGAAAGTGACGTTTTCGGCCTCGATCCGGACGACGTCGCCCTTCCCGCCGCCATCGATGACCGGCATCCCTTCGCCGACCAGCGTGAGCGGCTTGTCGATCACGATCGGCCCGGCGTACGTCCCTGCGGGGACCACGACCGTGTCGCCGGGGCTCGCCCCGTCGATCGCATCAGCGATGGAGCCCGTGGCTGCCGAGGCGTTGGAGGGGCTGCCCGCGAGGGCCAACACGCTCGCCCCGGCGACCGCGAGGACTACGAGCGCTGCCGTCTGCCCCGTGTTGTTCCAGCTATCGCGCAGGAAGCGCGCCACAGTCGGCCCTGCTGTGATGACGAGCGCCGCCGCGACCATGAGCCAGAAGCCAGTCGTCACCATCGTTTCGCTGTGGAAGTTGATAACGCTGGTGGTCCCTATCACTTTCGGTGTAAACGGATCCAGCCGCAGTGGCGCGTCCGGGTTGAGGTCGTGCCCGAAGTCGTATAGCCAGTACTGCATGTCGATGAGGAACGCGACGGGAATCGCCCACACGACCAGCGCCACGAGCACCCGGTAGCGGCGGCGCTGGATGAGCACGGCCCCCGCCACCAAGCCCAGGATGACTGCCGTCATCGCATATGGGAACAGCTTCAGCTCGAGGACCGTGTCAGGCTCGATCACCTTCACGCCTACGTAGTGGTTCAGGTTGTTGATTTCGGAGATGTCTCCCTCCATCCGGCTCCCGTAGGCAGTGAGGAAGAGGCCCGCCGGGTATTGCGGGGCCTTCAGCTCCAGAGTCCAGAGAGGCTGGAAGGCCGCGATCGCCAGCAGCACCGCGGCAATGATGGCTGAACTCGCCCAGAACATGTCGATCCGGGCAAAGCGGGCCACCGGCTCAGCCTTGCCACCACGGATATCGGAGTGAGTCGCTACGCTCATGATGAGTGCCTCTTCGGCAGGTGCTCAGGAAGTTCTGCCCACGAATAAACGCGGCCCCCCGTTTCACCGGCCATTCTTTGCGCCGCCTGCTCGTCCCGTACGGCCGCCAGCCCGTAGGCCATTGGGCTGCGGATAGACTCCGCAATCACATAGCTGGCTCCCAGGGCATCGAGCCACGACTCGTCTGTGTAGTCATGGACGAAGAAGCGCACCTCTTCGCCCGCGATGTCATCTGCCGCATCCAGCGCGCAACAGCCAATATCGTCGAAGTGCTTGCTTGCCTTGCCTGGCCCGGAACGGGCGGCCGCGAACCGCACTTCGTCGATGATCATCCCGCAGCGGGCACAACTCTCAGCGCCGTAGCGGATGACCGGAAAGCCGTCACTCTCCTCCTCCTCGTCCTTGAACACGGCCACCCCGGTGGCCGCCGCCACGGCAAGCGCGGCGCCGGAACCGAGAAAGGCCAGGAATCGTCGACGGGTAGGCATGATGGCAGTGTCCTTTTGTTGCCGCGAGGGGTGGGGAGAGAGGCCCCCTACCCCTCGCGGTAGAGGAGGGACTACGCGGAGACCACCATCCAGCCCTGCATCTCCAGGTGCAGGGCAGAGCAGAATTCCGTGCAGTAGAACGCGTAGGCGCCTGGCGCATCGGCCGTGAACTTCACGCTCACGTACTCGCCCGGGTCCAGGCTGACGTTGATGTTGTAACGCGGGATGGCGAACCCGTGGGTCGCGTCCGGCGTCGTTTCAATGTTCGTCAGGTGAAGGGTGACTTCTTCACCCTTCTTCAGTCGCCAGACATCGGGCTTGAACTGAGAGCGACGGACGGAGGCGTAGATGTCCACCTTGTTGCCGTTGCGCTCAATCTTCTCGCCTCCATCGGCGATGGCGTGGGAGTCGGGCTCCATCGTCATGGGATTCGTCCCTGGCGGGTACACCTCCCAAACGAGGCCCTTTAGCCGATCGGTCCGCATCGCCTGAACGTAGTGCGGCTCGCCCAGCCCGATCGGCATGTCGGTGAGGATCGACATCGTCTCGCCCGTCAGGTCCACCAGCTGGAAGTTCTGCGGCTTCAGCGTGCCGACCACCGGGAAGCGGTCGACGGACCACTTGTTCAGCGCGACCAGGTATTTGCCGGCCGGGCTCACCGTGTCACCCTCCATCGTCACGACGTGGCCGATGTTGTAGTGCACGGTCACCTTGTCGACCAGTTTGAAGGCTTCGTCGCCGCTGAACTCCGGCGGTCCAAGCGAGAACTTCGCCACCGCACTTTCGAGGAAGAGACTTGTGTAGGCGTACCCCTTGTCGTCGTACTGGGTGTGCAGCGGGCCATTGCCCACTTCCACACGGCCGGCGACCACCGAGTCGTAATTGAGGATAGGAACGCCGAACTCGTCCGGGGACTCGAAGTCCTCATCCGCAATCGCCTTTTCGAACTGTTCGAACGAATAGACGGTGACGAACGGGTCGAGCTTGCCGGCGACCGAGAGGTAGTTGCCGCCCGGCGAAACGTCCACGCCGTGCGGGCTGCGCGGCTCGCGCACCAAATACAGGATCTTCTCCTGGATCGCCGTCTCGAGCGGGATGACCCGCATCCCATTGATGACGGTCGATTTGTTCGCGACGACCTCTTCCGCCTTCTTCCAGTTGATCACGTGCAGGAAGTCGAAGTCGTTCTTGGATGCGCCCACTTCCAGCGGAGGCTGCCCTTCCATATTGCCGCCGGTCGCCATCTCGCTGTTGTACGAGTTGATGAACACCCATCCGTTGCTCACTGCCTTTCCGGAGTCGGCAAGGTCCTGGGTGTACGGCGGCAGTTCGATCTGGAAGCTCTTTGCCAGGTCGATCCGCCCGGTCTGCGGGTTGATCGACAGGAAGGTCGAATACCCGCGGAACGAGTCCTTGAAGTTCTCGAGCGACGTGTCGATGTTGGCGCCCGGCTTCAGCGTCGGGGTCATCGTCGAGACGTGGACGTACTCCGAGTTCGGCGTCATGAAGCAGCCGCCGTGCGATGTCTGCAGGTTCGGGATGTCGATGATCTGCTTCGTCTTGAAGTCACGAAGATCGATCATGGCGATCCGGCCATTGGCGCGGTCCTGGATGTAGACCCAGCGGCCGTCGTATTCGCCGTTCGTCTCGCTGAGGGCCGGGTGATGCGTGTCGGCCCAGGTCAGGCTGCCCCGCGAGGGCGATGAGCCGCCCCCTTCTTTCGTTGTGGCCGCCAGCAGCATCGGCTCGGTGTCGCCACCATATCCGAAGCCCTGCCATGGCTCGGGGGTGAACGCCGCAATGACCTTCAGGATTCGCATCGACGGAATGCCGACGACGATGACCTGCCCCGAGTGACCTCCCGACGCGAACATGAAGAACTCGTCCATGTCGGGCTTCCCGGGCGGGACGAATGTCTTTACGGCGCGGGTCACGTCGTCGGGCGCGAGACCGCGCTCCTGGGCAATAGCGTCGATGTCTCCCGAAAGCGACGCTCCTCCTCCGCCGTCGCCGTCGCCGCTGGCCACTTTGCCGACGACTCCCCCTATGACGAGCCCGGCTGTCCCGGCAGCAGCGCCGGTGAGCAGCTCTCGCCTGTTGATTGCCATTCCTTTCCCCTTTCTCATTGGCCCCCGAGCGTGCAATACGCTGGTGGACCCAATTCCTGCGATCAGTTCCCCCCAATTCGCAGTTACTTCACCACGATCTTCCCGGCCATCTGTGGCAGGTGGTAGTCGCACTGGAAGTCGTACGTACCGGCGTTCTTGAACTGCACTTCGAAGTCATCCTCAGTGCCAGGGCTCACCAGCAGGTTGCTGGAAAAGTCCTTGCCTTCTTTGCTTTTGCTCAATACGTGCATATTGTGCACAGCAATGCCTTGATTCTTTACGACGATAGTGACTTTTTCCCCGACCTTAAGCTCAAGGTCCTTGGGCTCAAAAACGTTGTCCTTCATCACGACAACGAGTTCACGTTCAGCCTCGCCGTCATCGCCGTCGTCCGATCGCGGTTGCGTTGGCCGGGGAGTCCCCCCGCCCGTTGCCGGGCCTTCGTCGACGTAGCTGTCGGACCCGCCTCCGCAGCCTGCGAGAGCCACGGCCGACAGGGCGAAAACGGCAATCATCAGGAAGACCTTCGCTCCGATTTTGTTCATCCGAACCTCCAGGTGGTGGTATTCGCGGGAAGCCCTCCGGACTTCCTGCCTGCTGTTACGAGTTTCAAGGTGCGAGAAAGGGATGTTGTGCAATGTGATGTAAATCACGAGCAGGTCACAGCGCATAGAACTCGGGTTCCGGGAGTCCCTCCCGGCGTTCCCTCCTCTCATTCCACCGGTCCCTCGCTAAGGCTGCTCTGCCCGGTCAGCCTTGTGTCCGTTGCCGCCCGTTCGGGTTCGGCCTCATCCCAGGCCCACTTACCGTAGTAAGTTCAGCGCGCCGGCCATACGTCTGAACGGCCACAAATTTCAAGGCCCAATGTCCGAATCCCGATACACTCGTGGGCTGTGTGACTTTCGTCGCAGTAACTCACTGACTCCGAAAGGACTATGCGCAGCATGGAACCACGCATCATCGACAACAGGGGCCTTCAACCCCCGGAGCCCATGGTCCGGATCCTCTCCAGTCTCGGCGAGTTGGAGGAGGGACAGGAGCTCGTCGCCCTCATGGACCGCGAACCCATGCTCCTTTATCCCGAACTCGAACGCCGCGGATACGTCTGGCAGTTCGAACCGACCGATGACGGCTACCGCCTGACCGTCCGCTCGGGCCCCGACTAGTGACCGCGCGGATCAGCACCGCCCAGAGCCCACCGCTTGGGCTGGTCGCCCCCTTCTTCCTGATCGCTCCTCTCGGTCTCATTGCGGGGGGGCTCCTCATCGCGTCCCACGACGCTGCGGCTTTCATCGCCATCAACCACCCCCACACCGTTGCCATCACCCACGCCGTTATCCTCGGCTGGCTTACCACCACGATAATGGGAGCAACCTACCAGCTGGGCCCGGTCGTCCTCGGCGGCCAGTTGCTCTCGGTCCCCCTCGGCCGCGTCCATCTCATACTCCACGCTGGATCCGTCGCCTGGTTCATCTGGTCGCTCTTCTACTGGGAGCGGCTGGCAATGGTTGGCGCCGCAACCGGGCTAGTAATTTCGTTCCTCCTCTATCTCGTGAACGCGGGGACGGCGGTCAAGCGTGGCAACCGGTGGACGCTGTCTCGCGCCTACGTCGCAGTAGCTCTCGGATTCCTGGTGGTCACGGCTGCATTCGGCGCCTTGTGGGTGGGAAGCCACTACGAGGGCTGGTTCGTCATCACCCCGGGCAAGCTCTCGGCGCACGCTCACCTTGGACTGGTGGGCTGGCTCGCGGTCATGGTCATGGGCGTCTCCTACCAGCTCGTCCCCTTGTTCAGCGTGGTCAATCGCGCGAAGCCCCGCTTTGGCTGGGCGGCCCTCGCTCTCACTGTCGGCTCGCTCGTGCTCTTCGCAGCAGTGATCTTCACCGACCCGCCTGCCGCGCTCCGCGTTCCCGCGGCGATGCTCCTCGCGGCCGGTCCGCTCCTCTGGGCCGCCGACATACTGCGTTTGCTTCGCGCGAGGTCTCGACGCAAGCTCGACATTCAGGGCCGCGCCACACTTCTCTCGTTGGCCTTTCTCGCACTTACCGCCGTGCTCGGCGTGACGGCTGCTTCGGGCACCCCGCTCGTCAGCGACCGGGAGCCCGCCCGTCTCCTCCTCGCCTATGCGGCTGCCGGGATCTTCGGGTTCGCCGGCTCACCCCTCATCGGCAACAGCTACAAGGTGCTGCCCTTCCTCATCTGGTTCCACCGCTACCGGGTGCTCGTCGGCCACAGCCCAGTCCCACTCGTGGATGACATTTACAGCAGCCACGCGGCCCATGCCGTGCTGAGTCTCCATGCGCTTGCCGTCCTGACGCTCATCGCGGCTGCGCTCCTTGGACAACTCGTGCTGCTCCAGTTGGGCGGCGTGCTCCTCGCTCTCGGCGCAGCCGGCCATGCCCTTTCGATGGTCCACATGTTCCTCCCGAAGCAAGCGAGCAGGCAGAGCACCCTGAAACAGGCCGAGGTGGTCCTCCAATGAACCCAGGCGAAGTCGCCCATCTCCTGACCAACGTCTACGACCCCGAACTCGGGATCGACATCGTGGCCCTCGGCCTCGTCTACGACATAAGCGTTGGCGACGGCAGGATCGACGTGCTGCTTACCACGACCTCCGCCGATTGCCCTATGGGCGGGGCAATCCTCGAAGCGGCCGAGCAGTTCCTGAGGCTCCAGACGACCGGCTACGAGGTGCGCGTCAACCCGACCTTCGAACCGCCATGGGATGTGAGCATGGTCGACGACCGTGCGCGGGCATGGCTCGGCATCCCGCCGAGGGTCAGAGCATCCGCCTGAGCGCGCCGAGGTCCCGGATGAGGATGTCCTTTCGCCGCACCTCGACGATGCCGTCCTCTTCCATGACCCGCAGGCTCCGGCTGATCACTTCCCGCACCGATCCAAGCAGTGAAGCGAGGTCCTGCTGCGTGATCGAGCGCGGTACGAGGACCCCCTGGGGCGTCTCCTGGCCCTCTTCGCGCGCAAGCTGGTAGAGGTATCGCGCCAACCGCGAGGGGACGGTCTGCAGGCTGATCTGCTCAATCAGTTCCGTGAACGCTCGCAGCCGCTTCGCGAAGTGGCTGAGCAGCGCCGCCGCCACCTCCGGGTGGGACCAGAGCAACCGGTGGAAGCTTTCGGAAGGCACGAGAATAATCTCGCATCGCTCCATGGCTTCCACCGTCGTCGGGCTCGGGCCGCCATCGAAGACGGGCACTTCCCCGAAGGTGTCCCCTTCGAGCACAATTCTGAACGTCTGCTCGCGGCCGTCGGCCGCCATCCGGTAAATCCGGGCCTTGCCCGAACGAATGAAGTAGAACCCGCGCGCAGGCTGGCCCTCGACGACGATGACTTCGCGCGGCTCGTAACCGCGCACCATCAACTCCGACGCGAATCGAGCGGCGTCGCTATCCGACAATGACCCGACGTGTGGCATCCGGCGGACATCGTCCACCGCGGGCGGGCGCACCATAGAGCCGAGTATGACCCGGTCGGCACTATCGATCACGCGCCGGCCCCCTTGGTCTCGGGCGGGAGATTACGCCTCCGCGGCTATTTCGGCGTCAGTCAGGTAGCAGGCCGGGTCCGGGCCAAGGAAATCCCCCGTGGCATACTCGGCTCTCGCGCGCAGGTTTCCGTTGCAGATATCGAGCCAGCGGCATCCCTGGCACCGCTCCGGGAGAGAGCCCTGCCGGTCCTTGAGCACCCGCATTCGCGGGTCGCTCACGTCGGTCCAGATCTCTCCAAAACTCCGTTCCCGCACATTCCCGAACGAGTAGCTCCACGAGAACTGATCCGCGTGGACTGTGCCCGTGGGGTGAACCGAGGCAATCGCCACCCCGCTCTGGTTACCGCCATTGCGCCGCAGCAGTTTCAGCACCTCCTCCGCGCGTTCCGGCTGGCGCTCCTTCACTCGCAGATACAGGTAGGCGCTGTCAGCGTGGTTGTCGACGGTCAGGAACTCCCTCTCGATGCCCCGCCGGTGGAGTTCCTCCGCCCGGTCGAACACGAAGTCGAGCGCTGCCCGGGTCTCTTCGGGGGCGAGGTCGAACGACGAGATGCGCTCGCCTCGGCCTGAGTAGGCGAGGTGGTAGAAGCAACACCGGTCAATGCCTTCGCTCTCGAGCAGATCCAGTACCGCCGGCAGGTCGGCCAGGTTCTTGGCGTGCACCGTGTAGCGAAGCCCGGTCCGCACACCCGAGGCGCGAAGGTGACGGATGGCCTCGATGGACGACTGGAAGGCGCCCTTCTTCCCGCGCACCTTATCGTGCGTACCCTCCAGCCCGTCGAGGCTGATGCCCACGTACGAAAAGCCCGTCTCTTTGATGCGGGCAGCCGTCTCGCCGTCGATGAGCGTGCCGTTCGTGCTCAGGACGGTCCGTAGTCCCACCTGGCGCGCGTAATCCGCCAGTTCGAACAGATCCTGGCGCATCAGTGGCTCGCCGCCCGAAAAGAGAATGCTGGGCACTTCGAAGTCGGCGAGTTGGTCGATCAACCGGTACCCCTCGTCGGTCGTTAGCTCGCCCGGCATCGGATTCTTGGATGCCGTCGCATAGCAGTGCATGCAAAACAGGTTGCACTGCCGGGTCATGTTCCAGACCACGACGGGCCGCTTGTCCTCCGCAAAGTGCAGCATGTGGGCGGGCGCACCTCTCCGGGCGCGGCCATAGCGCAGGGCGTCGCCCTCCGAGACCGTGCCGTTCAACAACCGGGAGACACTCAGCATCAGGCGCTCCTCACTGGAGGTTCGTAGGCACAGGCCGGGTCGCTCTCCAGGTAGTCCCCGGTCAGCGAGTAAGCTCGCCCGCGCGAGCCTCCGCACACCTGGGCGTACTCACATCTCCCGCAGCGACCCTTGAGAAGCGACCGGTCCCGCAGGTCGGTGAAGAGCTTCGAACTGCGATAGATGTCTATCAGCGACTGCTCACGAATGTTGCCCGCGGGAAGCTGGAGGAACCCGCTCGGACAAACGTTGCCGAGGTGGTCGACGAAGGCGAAGCCGTCGCCATCGTTGACGCCCCTCGCCGACATGCCCATCGCATCCGCCGAGAACCCCGCGCCCGAAACGTTCGCGAACCGGGCCGGTGGGCCACCGGGTCGTGCGCCGGCTGGC
>Ga0209320_10000937_pt1 | contig 15051 bp, 14 predicted proteins | sample Rifsed13ft4_FD_184008 | JGI IMG/M metagenome (GOLD analysis project Ga0209320, IMG submission 184008) | Soil microbial communities from Rifle, Colorado, USA - sediment 13ft 4 (version 2) | ecosystem: Environmental > Terrestrial > Deep subsurface > Rock core/Sediment | place: Rifle, Colorado... | reverse complement strand
GGAAAGATTCGGAAAAATAGTTCCGCCGGCGCGGCCTCTGGCCGAAGCCGTCACCGCCGTGGCAGAGATCGCCGCTCAATCCGAAACTCTCATCACCGCCCTGGATAATCTCGTCAAAAGTAGGCGGGGAGAGGCGACCACACCGCAGAGCGAAGAAGACTTCCGCAATCTGGGAGCGGCTTTTTCTTCCGCCCAAGACCGCCTTACTCTCGCCTGGTTGGAAAACCAACAGGAAGGTTCTCGGCTCTGGCAGCCGCTCCGCTCCGCACTGGAACAAATCTTCGAGGAAGGGCTGAAGGCCGTGCGTTTCGGCGAAGGCGTCGCTCTTGGATTACCGGATCTGTTGGGGTACAAGGGAGAGCGAAGCTACCTCCTTCTTTTTCAAAACTCGGCTGAGCTTCAACCCGGCGGGGGGAGGATGGGAACATTTGCCCAGCTCACCCTCGAGAACGGGGGAATCAAAGACCTCAAATTCTTTAACGAAAGCGATTTTAAACACGTCTCCTCGCCGTTGGGTCGTTTCAACGCCATCTCCAAGCTCCCCGACTTCACCGACGGCGCTCGTGCCATTACCGACATATTCTTGCGTGGGAGCGGAAAGCAAGTTCAGGGGGTTATCGGGGTTGATCTCCGTTTTGCCCAGGAGCTCTTGGGGATTACGGGTCCGCTGGTCCTGACGGATTTTGACAACCAGGAAGTCACCACCGAAAACTTCTTTGAGGTCACCACTCGCGAAGTCGAAACCGACTTCTTCCCCGGGACCACAAAAAAGAAAAGGTTTATCCAAGCGCTGGGGGAAGCGGTCATCGCCAAGTTGTTTGCCGTCGAACCCGGAAAATACGCCGCGATCGGCCGATTGACCTGGGACAAACTCGAGAGCCGAGGTCTGCTCCTCTATCTCGGCAGTTCCGCCGCCAGCCAGGCCGTGGTCGAAGCCGGCTTCGGGGGGCTGGTGGAGGATCCGGCCGGCGACTACCTGCTCGCCCTCACCCACAACGCCGGTACCAAAGGAACGGTTTGGGTCACGCGGGACCTGACCTACCGCATCCTCAATCACCTCAAAAGCGGCACTCTGCGGGGGGTATTCAGCGTCACCTGGCACAACAACGGGCTGGATTCTTGGCCGGCGGGAACCTACGAGGACCTCTTCCGCGTCCTCGTACCCCAGGGGTCCCAACTCGTAAAAGCTCAGCTGGAAGAGGCGGACGTCACCGCTCTGATCCGTAAAAGAGTGGAGCACGGCAAAACCAGCTTCGAGTACCGCGTCAAGACCGCTGCCGGAACCAGTCAGACACTGGTGTTTACCTATGACCTCCCCAGCGATTTCAATCTCAAAAACATTTCCCTCTACCGGCTGTTCGTTCAGAAACAGGCCGGAGCCTTCGGTGACCGCCTTCGCTTCACTTTTGAGAAGCCGTTGGGATACGAGATCACCGGAATTGCCCAACCCGACGGCGAGGAGGACTTGCAAAACGACGGCGAAAACCTTACCTTTGAAGGAAGTTTGGAAAGGGACTTAAACTTCGTCGTAGAGATAAAGGAGAGATGATGCCCAACTACGCTAAAGCTACGATGGGCACCCTTCGTAGTCACGCCACAGGCGGACGAAGTGGGGTGAAACCAGGCGCAATCTTGCTGATGGGTCTGCCAGGCGCCGGGAAGGGAACCCAAGCCTTCCGGCTCGCCGCCCAGTTTCCCAACTTTGTGCACTTCGATACCGGCGGGGAGATCTATCGCCGGGTCTCGGATCCCCACTTTGCCGCCGATCCGTTGGTCCAAGAGCAGAAGGAGATCTATTTTGGCGGAAAACTCAACACGCCCGAGTGGGTCGCCGGGTTAGTGGCGGAACGGATTCACTTCTATTCCGATAAGAATCAAGGTGTGATCTTCTCCGGCTCGCCCCGCACTCTCTATGAGGCAGAGGCAATTCTGCCAATTTTGGAAGAATGCTACGGCCGAGAGAGAATTCTGGTGATTGAAATGAAAGTCTCACCGGAGACGGCGCGGGAGCGGAGCCTCAACCGCATCACCTGTACCAAAAAGGGCTGCCGTTATCCCGCTCATCGCAGCCAGGGAGGAAAGCCCTGCCCAAACTGCGGGCAGCTTCTCCCCGAATCGGGAACGCAGGCCGACGAGCAATGGAAGATCGCCCAGATGGGTACTCGGCTGAAGGAATACGAGGAGCGAACCAAACCGGCCCTGAAATTCCTGAAGTACGAATTGGCTCACGTCCATGTGAATGCCGAGATAGATGAGGAGAGCGTTTTCGCTAAGGTTCTCGAAGCCGTGAAGAGGAATCTGGAATAAGCTCCGACCCCCAATCGGAGCTTTTTTTATTAAACTGACCGTGTTAATCTTCTAGGAGCAATGGAATTGAAGGCCGAGAAAAGAAAAATTTTGGGGAAAAAAGTGCGCTCGCTTCGCCGCGGCGGAGTCCTGCCGGCAATTCTCTTCGGCGGAGATGAGGGCTCCACCCCTGTTGAACTGGATCTGAACATCTTCCGCCGGGTTTACGAAGAGGCCGGGGAATCCACTCTTTTGGACCTGGAGCTGGGTGGTAAGAAAGAGAAAATTCTGATTGCGGATGTCCAGCGCGATCCGCTTGGCAAACTTCTTCACGCCGATCTGCGCCGCGTCGCCGCCGGAGAAAAGATTACCGCCACCGTACCGGTGGAGGTCGTGGGCGAGTCCATCCCGGTGCGTTCGGGCGAGGGCGTTCTGCTGACGCTTCTGGATGAGATCGAGGTGGAGTGTTTCCCCCAGGATCTGCCGCAGAAAATCACCGTGGATATCTCAGGGCTGAATGAGGTCGGGACCGGTATCGCCATCAAAGATCTCCCGATTGACCTCGCCAAAGTCACGATCGTCGGCCACGAGCTGGACGAGTTGGCGGTAAAGCTCGACTTCCCGCAGGCGGAGGAAGTTGAAGAAGTGCCGGTAACTGAAGCGGAAGCTATCGCCGGAGTGGAAGCCCTTGCGGAAAAACCCGAGGGTGAGGAAGGTGAAGCCATCGAGGACGAGGGAGCAGATAAGACTAAAGCAACTCCTCAAGAACCCTCTAAAGAATCTCCCAAGGAAGAGAAACCAGAAAAAACGGGAGAAAAATAGTTACCCATATTACATATAGTATACTATACTAGTCTTGTGTTAGTGTTTTGAGTAGTTAAACCCCCATTAACCGAGGACAAACTTTAAACCGGCGAGCAGGAGCGCCGCGTAAACGATCCGATAGAAAGTTTTTTCATTGATCCGCAGGACCAACTTCCGGCCAACCAAACTCCCAAAAATCGATACTCCCAAAACCGCTAGCCAAAACGGCAGGTCAAATTTAAGGATGCCGCTGCCGGCATAAACCGCAACCCGAGTGAAATCAACGAAAAATGCAATCGCGTTGGAAGTCCCGAGGAAATTCGCTTTGGCAAGCCCCAAGGTCGAAAGAAAGGCGGTGCGCATCGCTCCGGCGGTTCCGGTCAATCCGGCTAAGAACCCCACTGCCCCACCCATTGAAAGAATCGAAAGATTGGTCTTTGGCAAAACCAGTTTCTTGCCTAGCAGCGAGGCGAGGGCATAGACCGCTAGGAACACTCCCAAAATCAACAGTACCGTTTGGGAGGGAAGGATCGTAATCAACGCCGCCCCCAGAAAAGAGAAGACCACTCCCAGACCGGCGAACAGGGCCGTGATCCGCCAGTTGATGTATCGTCCCCAGAGGAAGAGGTCTACCACCTGCCCAAAGAAATGGAAAAGACCAACCACGGCAATGGTGGTTTTGACATCCACAAAAAGGGCGGTGAGCGGCACCAGGATCATCGAAGAGCCAAATCCCGCCAACGTTCCCACCACCTCGGCCAAGAAGGCAAAAACCAGGAACAGAAATATTTCAGGGCTGGTAAATCCGTTCAGCATTGAAATTAAACCTTAGGCCAGGAGGAGGTAATCAACATTTCTTTTTCCCCCAACTCCCCCCAAATTGCTTCCGTCACAAATGGCATAAAAGGGTGAAGCATTTTTAACGAATCCTTGAGAATCAGCTCCAGCGTTGGTTGGGCGGCGGGCCGGCGGGATTTTGTTTTCTCGAGGTAAACATCGGCGAACCGGTGCCAAACGAACTCGTACAACTCTTCAACGGCCTCATTGAGACGGTAGGCATCCAGAGACTTCGTCACCTTTTTGGTAGTCGTTGCCAATTCCTTGATAATTTTGCGATCATCTTCATTCGGCTGGACTTTTTTGCTCGTCCGATCCATCAGCACGAAGCGGGCAACGTTCCAAATTTTGTTGGCGAAATTGCGTTGGCCGCGGATGTTGTCCTCGGAAAGGGAGATGTCGTTCTCGACCAGAGCCCCCCAGACGATTCCCATCCGAAGAGCATCCGCCCCGTAGCGCTCCACCATCACGAGAGGATCGATCACATTCCCTTTGGACTTGCTGATTTTCTTTCCTTCCTTGTCCCGCACCAATCCGTGGATCAGAACCTCCCGGAACGGAACCTCTCCGGTTTCGTAGAGTCCGAGCATAATCATCCGAATCACCCAGAAAGGAATAATGTCGTGGGCAGTTTCCATCACCGCGGTCGGGTAGAAATATTCAAAGTCGCCTTTTTTGGTGGTCTGGAGAGTGGCAAATGGCCATTGGCCGGACGAGAACCAAGTATCAAAGGTGTCCGAATCTTGAGTAAGCTCGGTACCCGAACAATGATGGCATTTTGCGGGTGCCGCGCCGTCAGTAATCGTCCACTCGGCGCACTTTTCGCAGCGCCAGGCGGGAATCCGCATTCCCCAGACGATCTGCCGGCTGATATTCCAGTCGTAGAGATTGGCGTACCAATGGCGGGCGATCTTGTCAAAACGCTTAGCGGCGAACTTCACCTCGCCTTTGTCCATTGCGGCCAAGGCCTCTTTCACCAACGGCGCCACCTTCACAAACCACTGCTCCATCGGCAGAGGTTCAATCACCGACTTGCAGCGGTAGCAGACGGCGACCGCGTGTCGGTAATTCTCATCCACCTTCTCCAGTAATCCCGCCTTCTGGAGATCCTCGACCACCATCCGCCGGGCCTCCTTAACGGTCAGCCCCTGGTACCGGCCGGCTTTCTCGTTCAGGCGGCCATCCAAACCGATCACCTGCTTGACCTCCAGATTGTGGCGGCGGCCCATCTCCCAGTCCACCGGGTCGTGGGCCGGCGTGACCTTGACCACCCCCGTCCCAAACTCCGGATTCACCGCTTCATCGGCAATCACCTTGACCTTAAACTTGCCCAACAGGCCCCCCACCTCAATCTCCTTACCCACCCATTCGGCGTAGCGTTTGTCTTTGGGGTGGACCGCCACCGCGGTGTCTCCGAATTTTGTTTCCGGCCGCACCGTCGCCAGAGTGAAGGGGCCGTACTTCATGAAATAGAGCGGATCCGTCCGTTCCACGTGATCCACTTCCAGATTGGAATAGGCCGTTCCGCAGTGGGTGCAGTAGTTGACCAACCGGTTCCCTCGGTAGACCAGCCCTTCCTCGAAAAGCTTTTTAAAAGTTCGATAGACGATCTTGATAATGGCTGGGTCAAGCGTGAATTTGTTGCGGGTCCAATCGCAGGAGGCGCCAAGTTTTTTTAGCTGGGCTTCCATAGTTTTTTTATTGGATTCCACGTCTTCCCAAATCATTTTGTAGAGAGTCTCGCGGTCGTAGTCGAATCGGCTTTTCCCTTTTTCCTTGAGTTTTCGTTCAAATACAAACTGGGTTTCGATCCCGGCGTGATCCGCTCCGGGAAGCCAAAGGGTTGGCTCGCCTTTCATCCGGTGGTAACGGGTGAGAACGTCCTCGATCGCGACAAACCTCGCATGGCCAATGTGCAACGGGTCGCTGGCATTGGGCGGAGGCATAATGATGGTGAAGGGTTTCTTTTTGGGGTCTATCTTGGGAGTGAAAGCGCCGGATCGTTCCCATCTTTCGTAGATTTTGCTTTCGACCGCGGCAGAATTAAATGTCTTTTCCATCCTGGAAAAAGAGTAACACCTTTCTTATTTTATTCGTTGGTAGACGGCTCGCTTCGCGAACCTAGCACCCTCTCGTTTCATTCGTCGGTGGACGCCCTGATGGATCCAGAGCTAGCACTTCCTAGCTTCACTCGGAAGTGTAGATCCTCCCGAAGTATTCGCCTTTAATTGTCGGTCGAGTTTTGACCGTCGGTCGGAGCAGATAGAGGTCCGAAGCATCCCCGATTGTCTTAGCGTTGAGATATTCATTAAACTTCGGCCGCAGCTCCTCCATTACGACGCCGTGGGCCAGAATCTTTTCTTGGACCGCCAGCGCCCGCACCGGATCGAGAGAACCGTAGGAGAGAAAAACCCGGCCGCGGACTCCCTTGACCAGGGCTTCTAGCGCCCGGGAAAGAAATAGCGATACGCCTTCCGGCGTATAAGGAGGATCGGTAAAAACGGTATCGAAGGAAGCCAAGAGCCGTTTCGGCAGAGGAAAAGTCAGATTGTGGTGGGCGGTGAAAATGGCATTGCCACTCTCCCGCTTAAGCACCTCCAGAACATCCTGGTCAATGTCCAACGCCCAGATTTCGGTGTTCTTCCCTCGCGGCTGGGCCGCCAGGGAAGTGAGATCATAGTCGCCGAGGAAAAGAATCTTGGAATCGGTCAGAAAACCCCTCTCCCCTAAAAGATTGACGCGGGCCGCTAGCGTTTCTTCGGTTACGCCGAATTGGTCAAACTGGCGCTTGGGTGCTGGTCGAATTGATGCCAATTCCATAAGTTCAGTCTACCTGAAGGCTACAAATGACGCAGCGCCAGCGAGTAATTTGTGCAACTTGAGCGCTAGCGATAGGCAGCACTGCCTCTATTCCTCGGTCGGGGTCTTGCCTTCGAGTTGGTCAATCGTGGCCTGAGCGGTTTTCAAGGCGTCGGCGGATTTAACCGTTCCCAAAACATCCGAGACCGCTTTGTGCAGCGCATCTGCATAGGTTTGATTGCCGGAGAGATCGACCGTCTTTGAGGAAACGGCTTCCGGGGCGGTTTCAAGAAGTGGGCCAAGAATTTCGTGCTCGGCCAGGCTGGCAGCGAGCGACCGCACCGCGTAGGGCTCGCCGAAAGGCCGATTCTGGGCCTCGGCGGCGTAGAGAGCGCGCTGCTGGTCCTCGCGGGTGAGATACTCCAAAAATGCCCAGGCGATCTCACTGCGCTCGGTGTCGGCGCTGACGCTCTCCGTCCAGAAAGTCCCCCAGTGTACTCCCTCCTCCGTTGCGGCCGGAAGCTGGGGAACAGCAGAGGCGGCGAATCCGAGATCGGGATTCAGCGCGGCGATATCGAGCGCCCGCCAGGACGGGGCGACGATCATTGCCACCTGGCCGTTGGCGAAAGCGTTGATCGAAAACGGCAGAGTTTCGTTCCAAACCCGGTCCACCTTCGAAAAGTTCGTGTAGAAGGTGAGGGCATCGGCCGCCGCCTGGGTGTTGAGCTCCGTCAGCGGATCCACGCCGCTCTGGGCCAACAGCAGAGAGAGAATATCAGCGGAATGGGAAATATTGTTGGCCGTCCCAAAAGCGGCGCCGGATTTGAGAATTGCTCCTTTGTTGGCGTCGTTGTTTTTCCAGGTGGTGAGCTTGACCGCTTCGCGGCGAAAGTCCTCCCAGGTCTTGATTTTTTCCGGCACATCAACTCCCTTGAGGAGAGCCTTGTTGTAGAAAAGAACCAGGCCATCATATTCCAACGGAACGGAGTAGATCTCCGTCCCGACCTTAGCGGAAGCAAGCGCCGCCGGATAAAAACGGAGAGCGTAGTCCTGTTCCGAGAGGACCTCCGCCGGCAGAGGAGCGATCTCGGTGGAGAAATCCCCCACCCAAGAGTTGTGGAGACGGAAAATGTCCGGTCCGGTTCCTTGCTGGAGGCGCGTCAACAGGGTTTCCCGGTACTGTTCGAGCGTGCCGAAGGAACGCTTTTCGTAATTAATCGTGAGATTTACCCGCGGATTTTCTTTCTTGTACTCCTCAATAAAAGAAGTGATCAGCGGATTAACCACTTCGGGACTCTCCCAAAGTCCCCAGTAGGCCAAGGTTACTTCTCCCCCTTGGAACAATCCGCCAATCAACGGAAGGCGGGAGAGATCCAAACTGGCAAAACTGACGACGGCGATCCCCAGGATAATCACGACCCCCAGAATCACTAGCGGCCGGATCAGCCCGCGCAGCCGTTCAATCAGATTTCCGGCCGGAGCTTCCGGCGGCAGAGGCGCCGGGGGCGCAGTGGGGGGCGGTGGGGGTGGGGGTGGCCCGAATGGTTTTGGTCCCCCGGCTAATGGAAAAGGTGAGGCGGAGGGTGGGGGGATACTCGGCTTAGGAGGCGGCGGCAGCGGCGGCGGGAGAGGAGCCGCCAACGGAGAAGGGAGCGGAGATGGTACCGGCCGCGGTAATTCCGGAACGGGCGGAGTCGGTGGAGGCGGTGGAGGTACCACGGGAGGAATCACCGGAGCAGGACCGGGAGGAGGAACAGGAACCGGCGGCGAACTGACGGGTGGCAAAGCAGGAAAGTCTTCCATTAGTTATCAGAATAACTAAAGGAAAGTCCCATAATCAAGGAAAAAAGAAAGAGGCCTTGAGGCGAGGTATAGAGATAATGATCGAAGAACCCCAGAAAAACCAGCTGAAGCAGGGCGATCGTTATCAACCGGTTCTTCTGCCGAAGGGTCTGGCGGAAGGCGGCGGCCAACAGGAAAAGAAAGGCCAGCAGGGCCGGAATCCCGCTCTCCGCCGCAATCAGGGCAAAAATATTGTGCGCCGGCTGAATGAATAGAGAGAGGCCGGAGGGGAGGCCAAACTCGGGTAGGACACTGGTAAATTGACCCAACCCCACTCCGGCCAGCGGGGAAGAAGAGATCATTCGACCGGCACTCTCCAAGAGTTCCCACCGCCGGCTAAAGGAGAGATCACCCCAGAGAAGGAAAGAATGGAATCCGGACAGCAGGGAGGTTAGACCCCCAGCCAGGGATACCCAGGCCGTTCGAGACAGAGAAGCGACCACGGCCGCGAAGCCGACCCCGAAACCAAACCAGCGCTTGCGCGCCGCCAGCCAAACCAAAACCACGCTCAGAATTCCACCCAGAACATTGGGATGCGGAAAAGTTCCGTAGGCCCGAAGAACCTCTCTTCCTCCCCAGGAACCCAGCGCCACTCCCCCTAGAGAGGGGCTCAAATTCGGCTCACCCATAAACCAGTAACCCAGGAGGGAGTGTTGGGTAAGAAACTGGCCGAGAGCCAGCAGGGAAACCCAACCGACGGCGATTCCCAGCAGAAGAACAAGAGTCTTCTTTCCTTTTTTCGAAATGAAAGTTGCCACCCAAAATCCAAAACCCAACCAGAGTGCCAGCTCCAACCAGCGCCAGAGAGAGATTAAAGAAAAACCTCCACTGGTGGTGAGTGCAGTCGCACCTTGCCAAACCGAAGGCAAAAGCGCCATCAAAAAAATTCCCGCCAGAATCAGGAAGGTTTTTCGAGGCTGCTTAAGCTTTTGTTTGAGAAGGCGCCGCATACTAAAGAGCAGCAGCAACGCCACTAGAATTTCAGTGAGATAGATGGCCGGAGAAAGATAATCAATTAGCAAACCTAGAACATAGCTCTGCGGTAGGACAAAGTGTTTGGCAAGGTTGTTCGGAAATACGAGAATAATAAAAGAGAATAATAGTACCAGTATGGCAGGCAGTTTACCTGTGGAAAAGTCTATTTCTCTCCAGATATTCTGAAAATTTCTCTTGTGGAAAACCTGGTGATAAATAGAGGTTGGTTTGGGGAAAAAGGGAGAGCGACGGAACTTCTTTGCTTTTTCAACGATTCTTCCCCAAAATTTCCCCACGGATCGATTCTACCTGATTCTTGAGGATTTCATCCGTCGCCAGTTGTTTTTCAATCTTCCCCAAGCCGTGCAGAATGGTGGAGTGGTCCTTTCCTCCCAGAAGCTCCCCGATCTGGTTTGAGGAGGCCTTGCTGATTTGGTGGAGAAGATGCGCCGCCACTTGGCGAGGAAGAACCACTTCTCGGGAGCGTTTGGGAGAACAGAGCTGCTCGGCCGTGATGCGGTAGGCCCGACAAACACTTCCGATAATATCCGAAGGAGTTATGAAGGGGTTGACCGGCATGGTGGTTTTGACCACCGCATTCAGCAGCTCCTCCGTCGGTGCCGCCTGCTGGGCGCGGGCCACCGCCACCAGTTGGTGGAGAGCCCCTTCGAGCTGGCGAATGCTGCCCTCGATCTTCTGCGCCAAGGAGAGAAGGACCTCCTCCGAAACCTGGGCCTGCTGGTCGGCGGCCTTTCTTCTGAGAATCTGCAGGCGCATTTCCAAGTCCGGTTCTTGAATGTCGGTGATCATTCCGCCCGCAAACCGGGAAACCAGCCGCTGCTGGACGTCGCGGATCTCGGCGGGATGCCGGTCGGAGGCGATCACAATCTGCTTTCCGGCGAGATAGAGTTCATTGAAGGTGTTGAAGAATTCTTCCTGGGAAGCGGTGCGGGAGGCCAGAAACTGGACGTCGTCGATCAGGAGGGCGTCGACGCTGCGGAATTTTCTCCGAAAACTCGCCGCCGTTTGCTGGCTTTGAATGGAACGAATGAACTCGGTCGTGAACCGCTCAGCCGAAGCATAGATGATCCGCGCGTCCGGAACCCTTTCCTTGATCGAATTTCCCACGGCATGAAGGAGGTGCGTTTTCCCGAGACCCACTCCCGAATAAACAAAGAACGGGTTGTGAAGCGCTCCCGGTTGTTCCGCGACGGCTCGAGCGACGCCCACCGCCAGCTGGTTGGAGATCCCAACCACAAAATTCTCGAAACTGTAGGAATCCGCCAATCCGTTGGGAGGAGCGTGATGAAACAGTGTTCCGGGATCCTGGGGAATGGTGTTCACCAGCGGTTTGATCTCAAAAGAAAATTGATGGTCTTCACCGCAAACCGTCCGGAAGGCCTCCGCCAGTTGGGATTGATGGGCGCGCAGTTGCTCCAGCGCCATTCGATTTGGGCAGAGGATTCGCGCCCGCCCTTCCCCAATTTCGGCCAATTCCGCGGTCCCAAAAAAAGTAGCAATTACCCCTTTGGAGAGATCGCGTTCCAAGAATGTAAGTACACTTTGCCAGGTTTCTTTATAATTCATTTTGTTTCTTCAATTAGATAAACAGGTGGGCGGGGAGCGAGAGAAGACAGGGAAGATGCGTAAGTTAATAACTAGGTTAAGTCACCGGGGTGTGTCAAGGGGGTGAAGAAAAGATTTGGGGTGTGCTATAGTGGGGCCGAGATTCCTGCGGTGGCCCCAGAGAGAACCAAAAGGCGGATCTACGGCTTATAATATAAGGAGTAGTAAAATTACTCATGCCAAAAAGAACATTTCAGCCCAACAAAAACAAAAGAATTACGACTCACGGCTGGCGGCGGCGGGTGAAAACTTCCGGCGGCCGAGCGGTTTTGAAGCGTCGCCGTCTAAAAGGGCGCCGCGCCATCGTTCCTTCCTAATGCTCCCTCGGGAGAATCGCCTTTCGGCCGAGTTTGATTTTCGCCGGTTGAAGAGGGATGGCCAGCGCTACGGAACTCCTTTCTTCAATCTCTTTCTTCTCTCCAATCAGAAAGATCCGGTGCGGTTCGGTTTCGTCGTTTCCACCCATGTCAGCAAGCTGGCGACCCGTCGGAATCGGCTGAAGCGAATTCTGCGGGCGCAGATAGAAGAATTCCTGCCGGCAATCAGGGGCGGCACCTGGGGAGCCTTTTGGGTGCGGGAATCCGCTCTGCGGGCCAACTCCCAAGTCCTACGCCAGACGGTCGAACAAACCTTAAAAAGAGCGGGGGTATTATGGTGAAAGCACTTTTGCTCAAACTGATCCGGTTCTACCAGCGCACCTTTTCTCCGGACCACGGGGCCTGGGGGCAGTTGGCTTTCGGGGGCGCTTGCCGCTTTCAACCCACCTGTTCCGAATACACCCGTCAGGCGATTGAAAGGTACGGGTCGGGGCGGGGCCTATTCCTCGGATTTAAGCGGATCCTGCGCTGTCACCCTTTCGCAAAAGGCGGTTTTGATCCCGTTCCTGATCTTGGAAAGGCGCGAGATGCTAAGATTGTCAAATCATGAATATTTGGGATGTCCTTCTCATCACACCGCTGACCACGGCCCTCCACTTCTTCTATAACATTCTCGGGGCGAACCTAGGATTGGCGATCATAGCGCTCACGGTGGCCCTGCGGCTTATTCTCTTTCCCCTCACCCTTCCTTCCTTGAAATCAATGCGGATCCAGCGGGACATCAAGCCCGAGCTGGATCGTTTAAAAGAGAAATACAAAGGCGATCGCCAGAAATTGGCAACGGCCCAGATGGAACTTTTCAAGCAGAAGGGAGTGAATCCCCTGTCCGGGTGCCTCCCCCAGCTGCTGCAGCTCGTTATCCTGATCGCGCTTTATCAGGTCTTCATCTCCAATCTAAAAGATGGAGGGCTCAACCACCAATTTCTCTTCTGGGACCTCTCCGTCAAGGATCCGTTCTTTATCCTTCCGGTTTTGGCAGCGGTTTCCCAGTTTGTCCTCTCCAAGATGATGCTGCCGGCGGTTTCGCAGGAGCACAAGGTTGCTCATGAGGCCAAGGACAAAAAGGAAGATTTCGCCTCTGCCCTGCAGCGGCAGAATCTTTTCCTCTTTCCGATCTTGACCCTGTTCTTGGGGCTGCAGTTCCCGGCCGGTTTGATGCTCTACTGGTTTGTCTCCACCCTTCTGCAGATCCCCCAGCAGTGGTTGGCCATGCGTTCCAAAAGTTCGTGAGGGTGTGTTAGATTGGAAGCGACCCCGATGAACGGCCGGAGAAACGACCTAGCATTTCCAAAGAGGCGAAAATGAAAGCGCAAAAATTTCTTACCGAAACAAGTGAAGAGCTTTTAACAAAGATGGGAATCCCCTCCCAGATTCAGGTTAAGGAAGAGGAAGGGCGGCTTTTGATTGACCTCAAGCCGGAAGACCCCGAAGACAGCTCCTTTCTGATCGGCTTCCACGGCCAAACTTTGAATGCTCTCCAAGCGGTCTTGGGCGTGATGCTGATGCGCAAAGTCGGGGAGTTCCAGCCATTTTCTCTGGAGGCCGGTGGCTATCGCCAGCAGCGGGAAGAGGAGTTGCGCCGCCGCGCGCTCGAAGCCGCGGACAAAGCCCGTTTTCTGCTTAAGGAAGTGGCCTTTCCGGCGATGCCGGCGGTGGAACGAAGGGTTATTCATGTCACTCTCCAAGACGAGAAAGGAGTCTTTACCGAGAGTCGAGGTGAGGACCGGGAACGGCACGTGGTTGTGGTGCCGGGAGAAAAGCCCGTGGTTGATAGTAAAAAGTAAAAAGAAATTATGGATGTTACCGTTCTCCAGGAAAATTTGCTTCCCCGCCTGACCGCAGTGGCGCGAGTGGCTTCGGCGAAATCGGCTCTGCCGATCTTAGAGAATGTTCTCCTGACGGCGGAAAAGGCGGTTCTCCACCTAGCCGCCACCGATCTGGAGACCGGGATCAAGACGAAGGTGGGCGCCAAGGTTTCCACCGAAGGCGCAATTACAGTCCCCGCCCGATTGCTGGTATCTCTGATCACCAATCTTCCTCCGGGAAAGGTAACGCTTAAAGCCGAAAAAGATATTCTGACCATTTCGGCGGAGAGTTTTTCTTCCAAAATCAATGGGATGCCCGCCGCCGAATTTCCGAATCTGGCTTCTCCCGGTAAAGCTCTTTTCAAGATTCCGGCAAAAGATTTTAAGGAAGCGGTCACCCAGGTTTCTTTTGCGGCGGCGCAGGATGAGTCCCGGCCGATCCTGACCGGAATTCTGCTGAAGCTGGGAGGAGGAACGTTGGTGTTGGCCGGAGTGGACGGTTTCCGTTTGGGAGAAAAGAAAATTTCCATTGCCGGGGAAGGGCTGACGGCGGTCGTGCCGGCCCGGTCACTGGGGGAAGTTTCTCGCTTGGTTGAGGGAGAGGTTGAAATTGGCCTGGCCGAGGAAGGCCAGCTCTTCTTTAACGCTCCCGATTTCTTGGTTCTTTCCCAGGTGCTGGAAGGGGAATTTCCCGAATACGAGCAGATCATCCCGGGCAATTTTGAGACTAAGATTTCCTTCTCCAAAGAAGAGATGGTTAAGGCCGTTCAGCTGACCTCGGTTTTCTCAGACTCCGGCACCACGATCATTGTTTTCAATTTTGATCCGCAGAAGAAAATTTTGGAGGTCTCTTCCCAGGAAGCCCAGCAGGGAGAGGCCCGCTTGGAGATTCCGATCAGCGGTGAAGGGAAGAAGGGGATGATTGCCTTCAATTCCCACTATGTGAGCGATGCTCTAAGTGCGTTGCTGGATGAGGATGTGACGCTCGCGATGAACTCCAGCCTGGATCCGGTTCTGCTGACTTCTCCCAAAGACAAAAACTACCGGCACGTGATTATGCCGGTCCGGCTGCAAGATTAATTCTTCGCTCGCTTTCCCAATCTCTTATCCTGTACCTTATTTCTTCCACTATTTTTCCTCCCAGCCCTTCATTGATTTTTATCTTTAGCTCTCGGGACTGCAGAAAGATTTCTTGAGAATGGGCCGGCGAGGGTGTGCCAATGAGCAGGCGCCCCTCGCGAAAAGAAATCATTCTCGCCCATGGCGGTAGGTGTTTTTTGGTTTCCTGTTCCACTTTCAGAGCGGTCACGGCGGAACGAATGGGACTGCGACGGGTGAGATGATCCAGGGATTGGCCGAGCTGTTCAAAAGCCATTGGTTAGACGGTGGGAACGAGAGGAGCGGGCGGAACGGCCGGGGCGGCGGGAGGGACCTCGGTTGGTAGCCCTTTCTCTCTTGCCTCCTGTTCCAGCTTTTCTTTAATCGCCAGAATTTCCTTCGGCGAGGAAGTTGCCAGCGGGTGTTCATCGGGCGAGGCAACCACCTGCATTGCAACATGGTTCGGGCCGGCAAAGAAGAGCCCCTCTCCGACGTTCGCCGCCAAGAGAATCCGCTTCTCTCCCTCCGACAGATAGAAGACTTTGGTGATTTCGTCGATCGCGGCCGGGTGCTGTTTGAGGAGGATCTGGAGCGAGGAGTTG
>Ga0209320_10000930_pt1 | contig 15104 bp, 15 predicted proteins | sample Rifsed13ft4_FD_184008 | JGI IMG/M metagenome (GOLD analysis project Ga0209320, IMG submission 184008) | Soil microbial communities from Rifle, Colorado, USA - sediment 13ft 4 (version 2) | ecosystem: Environmental > Terrestrial > Deep subsurface > Rock core/Sediment | place: Rifle, Colorado... | reverse complement strand
TGCGGATCGGCGCCCGATCGCGGCGGGCGAGGCCGCAGAGCTGAGCGAGAATCATCCGATGGTGGGCGAGCGCCGCCTCGATCTGCGCGAACTCCTCGTCATGGCGGGCGGGTAGGCCGAAGGCGCGTGGGTCATTCATCGCTGGTCTCCCTTCTGTTTTTTCTGCACGTAGCTCTCGAGATCCAACGGACGCCATCGCGGATGACTCGCGGGACCGAGGAGACGGATGGCCTCGGGGAAGTCGCCTGCAGCCCGGAGCCGGAAGAGCTGGGCGCGGGAGACGCTGAGGCTGCGGGCCGTCTCCTCAATAGTGAGGAGAAACCGATCTTGAGTTAGGCTCTCGGTCGCCACGGACCCTCCGCTGGGTTCCTGGTGGGGCCCCGGCGCCGTCTGCCCTCTCAAAGCGGCGACGCCGCGGCCCGTCTTAGGCGGCAGAACGATTCGAGAGAAAGCTCTCGAGGGCTTCGTTCACAAGAGCTGTTGCCGTGGTACCGCGTTCCGCAGCGGCGATCTTCAGCCGCTTGACGAGCAACGCCGGCAGCCAGACGCTCGCTTGCACCCGCCGTTCCTTGTCCACCGCCTTTGTCGTCTTCCTCATGGTTCGCACCGTTCGCGCTCCCCTGTCGCTCCGCCTTCGATCACGCTGCCCGATTGGTCAGCCAGAATCTACTAATCTACAAATCTCCTGTCAAGGGCTTTTTTTGCTCTTGACGGTAGGCTTGTAGATTTGTATATTTCAGTCAGGACGGGGAGGGAGAACTGGCTAAGAAGAGAACGGCCCCAGAAAGGCGGGTACTCTTCGGTGCCCGCATCCCGGTCGATTTGCACAAGTTGGCCCGTCACTACGCCATCGATCGAGGAATCAAAATGCGCGATGTCCTCGAGCTGGCGCTGAGGGAGTTTCTCGACCGAGAAAAACGCCGCCCAATAAGTAAGAACGAGGCCAGCAGTTAAAGCGAACGAGCCATGCCTCGCAAGCGCCTCACCCTCACCGCCGCCCACGTCGAGAGCCTCCCGGCCATCGGGGGGGATCGGACCGAGTACCTAGACGTGATCGTCCCGGAGCTCGCCCTGCGGGTTTCGCCACACGGCTCCCGGACGTGGTCTGTGCGGTTCTGGCAGGGGCGGGGCCGGGCCGGACGCCGCGCCGTCCGTGTCACCCTGGGCCCCACGAGCCGCCTCGGCCTGGCCGCCGCCCGCGCCGAAGCCCGGGCCATGCTCGAACGCGTCTCCCGCGGGCAGGCAACCCAGCCAGAGCGCGGCCTGACGGTCAACGGCCTTCTCGGCCGCTGCCTCGACGCCCTGGACCTACGGGACACGACCCGCCGGGAGTGGTCCCGGCTGGCGCTGGTGGAGATTGGCCCCGCTCTGGGCTCCAGGCTGGCCGCAGAGGTGCGCCGGGCGGACGTCCGGCAGTGGCTTCGGGATGTGGGGGGCCGATCGGCCTGGACGGCCAACAGGGCCTTCGAGGTGCTGCGCCGGGCCTACTCCTGGGCCCGACGGGAAGAGCTGCTCGAGGCCTCCCCATGCGACCTGCTGGGCCGGCCCTTCCCCGAGCCCTCCTCCGATCGCGTCCTCTCCCGGGACGAGCTCCGGCGGCTCCTTGGGGCCCTCGACCGGGGCATGGCCGAAAATCGGCCGTACGCCGACACTACACGGATGCTCCTCCTCACCGGGGTCCGGCGGGAGTCCGTCCTCGGTGCCAGGCGGGAGGAGTTCGAGGCCTTGGACGACCCCAGGGAGGCGCGCTGGGTCGTGCCCGCCGCTAGGAGCAAGAGCGGCCGGCAGCATGTCGTCCCGCTCTCCCTAGGGGCTCTGCGGGCCGTCCACCGCCGACTCGAGGCAGCCCCCGGCGCGCAACTCTTCCCAGTGGGCGGCCGGCGGGCGGGCCGGGACGAGCCGATGACCTGGTCGTCGGGTTGGGTCCAGTGGCTTCGGGAGGAGATGCGGCCCCTCGACGACGGGCTGCAGCCGGGCCCTCTCGATCCGCGCTGGACCATCCACGGTCTACGCCATACGATCGCCACGCATCTCGTTGAGGATCTGGGTACGCCGCGGGATGTGGTGTCGCTCATACTCGGCCACGCGCTCTCCGGCCCGCGCGTAACAAGGATCTACGATCGTGCCGAGATGTTGTCCGAGCGGCGGGCCGCGCTGGAGCGGTGGGCCGAGTGGCTCGAGCGGCTGGCCGAGGATGCGCAGAAGGCACGGATCCTGCCGATGCGCCGGAACCTGGCCGGGGTTACACGCGGGGTCACACATGGGCCCGTTACTTCGGACCATGAGGAAAGGGGTTAGGAGGCGGACTCAACGCTGACGCGGAGTTGCGAACAAGGCGAGCGATCGCGAGATTCCATGAAACGGCTCGCGTATGGTTGTGGCCCTGGAGGCCGAGGGTTCAAATCCCTTCAGCCACCCCAACTTAGGAGGATGGCTCCTCGGCTGGGGGCACACCGGGGGCACACGCCCCGAAAGGAGTAGACCCATGTCGATCCTCTGGTTGGTCATCGGTGCCCTGATCGGCGCCTATGCAGCCCAGCGCAAGGGCTTCTCGATGCTCGGTGGAATCCTTGGAGGTGCGCTGCTGGGCCCGCTGGCCCTGCTCATGTTCTTCGTCTCGGGCGTCTCGCGCGCTGACAAGCAGAAGAAGTGCCCGTGGTGCGCCGAGTGGATCAAGGCCGAGGCGAACGTCTGCCGCCACTGCCACCGCAGCGCGGCCCCGTCCCGATAGGGCCATGCTATCCTCTCCGAGGGCGGGCCCCCTGGGCAGGGGGGGCCGGCACGTCGCGCCCTGACGGGTAACGGCCTCACCCGCCCCCTTTTCTCTCTCCGCTACGGGCTCGCCATGGGCGACTCCTGGAAATCGACCGTCAAGGACCGCCAGGCTTCCGTGCTCTCCGCCGCAGTCATCCGCGAGTAGCTCACCTCCTGCCCGAGGCGCCCGTGGTAGAAACGGGCTCCCTCGAAGGCCGTCGATGGAACGAGGAGCATCGGCTCGCCACCGAAGCGGGTGAGCCGGAGGAGCTCGTCGCGGAGCCTGACGTAATCGGTGTCCGGGACGGCCCAATCGAGCTTGAGACGCGCTGGCGGCAGCCCTTCGCTGGCGATGACCTCAAGGCGGCCCCGGCTGCCCTCGAGGCGAACTTGGCTCGGATCGCTCTCGGTCAGCGCGAGCGGTAGCTGGGGACTTCTCTCGAACTCCCTCATCTTCCCGACCCAGACTTCGCCGAGGATCGGTCGCACGTTGTTCCCGGCCGGCATGTCGACGGAGAGGCGCCACACGCGCGTGTAGACGGAGGTCCCGACAGTGAAGAACGAAGGTTGCGCCGGCGTCATCGCGATCGCGCCGAGCACGACGGTCGCGCCGTCGGGCACGTTGTGCTGCACGATCGCTGTGGTGTCAGCCTCGGCGATGAGCGCGGGTTCCCCGGCGCCGAGGTAGAGCGAACCGTAACCGTAGGTCGTCGGGCCGTAGCTCGCCGCGAGTGGCGCGAGAACGACACGGTAGAGCGTCCGTTCCGTTCTCGAGGCGTCGGGCAGGATCTCCTCTTGCACGTCGAGCCACGTGTCGACGGTCGCTTGGGTCGCCACCACCCCGCCCGTGGTCCACGCCGCGCCGTCCCAGCTCTTGCCGGACTCAAGATCCGTCACCGTGACGCGCGTCCCGGTGGAGCCGCTGGCCCCGGTGGGCCGATAAAGTCCGACGTTGAGCTGCAGTTTCTCGCCCGGCATGACCGCGATGTCCTGGTAGCTCGGCCGGAAGAAGCGGAGGGCAGGGTTCCGCCCGCCATAGGAGCCCCAATCCGGGGGGTTCGCCGGCAGACCCAGCGTACCCGCCAGATAGTTCAGCAAGTCCGCCCAGCCCGTCGGCGCATCGGCCCGCTGCGAGCTGCCGGCCAGGAGATTGAGGTCGAAGTCGATATCATACGCGCCGTCGCTGCGCCACTGCAGGCCGCCGAGCGTGTCCGGGTAGTCGTCGGCGAGGTTCGCGAGCGGCAGCTCCGTATCCTCAAGCGCCGGGCTCACCGCGACCGGCGCCGTCGGGGCCCGCCGCGCCAAGTTCCCGATCACGTATCGCCAGACTGCCACAGGCTCACCTCTCTATGTCGTGACCGACCAGCCCTTGCCGGGTTCCCAGGACAGCGTCTTGAGCGTCGCCACGACGAACTGCACCCAGATCCTTGCGTTCGTTCCGTCGTAGACGTCCACGGTGATGGTGACGCTCGCGGTGTCCGCGTTGTAGATCCAGATGCCCCGGACGTGCCGCTGGATGTCGACCGTGGCGGGGGCCGCTACAATGGTCGCGACGGTCGTCCCGTTGAGGACGCCGAAGTTATGGCCGAGTCGCAAGGCCCGGAGTTTGGGCTTGTGATCTGCCCACACGACGTTCCATTCCGGCTGATTCGTGGGTCCCGCAGCTAGGACGGCGCGGACAACCTTGGTCGTGCTATCGAGGATCATATGCCGTACACCTGCGCCACCATCATCACCTCATCGAAGTTCGGCGCGTTCGTCGCGATCACCTTCCAGTCGGAGTTTCCAGAGGGTGGCGAAATGAGATAGACGGCCTCACCGGGAATGCCGAGATAATACTCTGCCTCACCTTCGATCGTGTCGGCCGGACTCGTCGTGTCAGCCTTGACGACGACGAGGTTGTCGCTGTCGTCGATCTTCTTGATGACGAGCATTCGTTTCGCGAGCCGGAGTCCAGCCGCCGTATCTCCGAGGTTTGGCAGATTGACCGTCCGCTCGGCACCCGAGGCATCGACGAAGATGAACACATACTTATCGTTGCCCGTGATCGTGACGTCGCCGCTCTCCTCGGCGACGGGAAACATCGACGCCGGGTAGTCCTTCCATGAGTAGCAACCGCTCTCGCCCGGGCTCATCCACATCGGAACATCGAAGTCGGCGGGCCCGCCGTGGAAGCCGGTCTCTCCAGAGAGCGCGTCGCCTGTCTCGACATCCGAGAGCTCTCCTAGAACGGGCCAGCGGACCATCTCGACCTTGAACGTCCCGGGGTTCGCTGCCTTCACCACGTAGCCGATCTGCACCTTGACGGCACAACCCTTGAGCGGAGCCGAGCTCGCCATCCCCCCGGAGTCGTCACCGAGGAAGAACTTCTGTCCATCCGTGAAAGCGGAGAGATCGACTCCCTCCATGTGGCCCTTGCCGCAGACCCAGCCCTCGGCGTTGTTGGCGATGCTCTGCATCGTGACGCCCAGGCCGTCGATGCTCGCTGGGACAGTGCTCCACTCAAGCGGCTTGACGGTCAAGATGTTGCCAGCCCCATCGGCGCTGAAGACCCTGACGTTGCGGAATGCTGGGATGGTCGATCCGCTGACGTTCTTGACTCGATAGTAGACGCTGCCAAAGAGAAGCTGCAGACCGCCGAGCACGTCCGCGACCGGGGCCTCTCTCCCGTTTGTGCCATCCCAGTGGAGGCCGCCCTCGGCATGCGCGTGCGTCGGGCTCACGACGAAGTCGACAGCGACGACGTTGTCGACCTCGTGCGTGTTCATGTTGAGATTGCCGGTCATGGCACGGACGCCATCGATGATGAGATAGCCCGGGCTGATCTCGTGCCAGATGTTCGCGACCCCATCCGGCACCGGCTTCGTGCCGACGCTGGACGTGTGGTCCTCGAGGCAGAGGTAGGTCAGGATCGCGCCACCCGTGCCCAGAGGCGGCGCCGGCGAGGTGGCGAGATAGACGATGTCCCCAACATCGTATGAGGTATCGACGGCCCACTGGCCCCGCCAGACGTTCGGCTTCGGGCCCGGCGGTCCCTGGACGCCGGTCACCTGAAGACCGCTGATGATCCGCGGCCGCGCCGCATCGACAATCGAGTCGATGTCTCCAGGGGTCGAGCCGCGTCGCTTCATAGGCGCCAGGTGGCCTCCAATCCCGAGATTGGGTTGCGGCGCGTCTCCCAGGTGCGGATGGAGGCATCCGCGTAGCGCGAGCTCTCGTCGCTCCCGATGGCGACCCAGTCCCGTGTGGCGACGTCGCCCTCGTAGGTGAGGCGACCGATGGTCGAGGCCTGGGCGAGGAGCGCGCCCGTCGCCTCGAGGAAGACCGCGTAACCCACCTCGACCGAGAACGGCCCGAACTCCTTCCAGCCCTCCGATCCGAGCCACCGCCCCCACGCTCGCAGGATGTGGGCCCGCGTCAGCTCGACGCCAGTGATGGCGCAATCTAGTTGAAAGGTTGGTTGTCCCGAGACTGCCCGTTCGAACCGGACGACATCGTTCGTCGGGGAATCCTTGGCGATGAATTGGAGCGCGTCGTAGCTCCCCGCCCCGTGCCGGGCGTGCAGGAGCGGAAGGACGTCGTTCTGCGGGATCGCGGCCGCTCGCCAGTATGGTCGGACTTCCACCATAGCGACGCCCCGCGTGTAGCTCCAGATCTCTGCGGATGGCGTCGCGCTGTTCGCCATGCGGTGCGTGTCGGCTGCCCGGACGAGTTGAGCATCCAGCGTGACGAGGGGTGATCGTGCGCCGTAGCTCTTGCCGAACGCCGCGCCGCCACGCTGCACGTTGAGGATCCCGGCGTGAACCACGACGTTCAACAGGTTCGACGAGAAGCGGCCGATGGCAATCGTGTAGGTCGGATCCGATGTCGCCCCCGCAGCATCGACGGGGATCGCGTCCATGACGACCTCGCCGAAGGGCTCCGAGGACGGGATGGCGGCGTAGGTCGGCGTTGTCGTCCACTGGCGCGCCGTGTCGTCCCAATACTCGGTGGAGGGGAGTCCGCCCCCAGAGCGAGAGAGATAGACCTCGGCCTTCTGCGTCACCGGATCCTGGATGATGCTGTTCTTGACGACGGCGCGAAGGTGGACGATTTCACCGGAGGCCCGGGGCAGCGTGCCCAGGGACCGCGAACGCCCGCCCATCCCCCCTCCGGCACCGTAGCTGAGTTTCGCCGAGGACCTATAGCCCTGCTCCTCGACCAGGGCAACGGCCATATCCTGGATAACGCTGAAGTCCCCAGAGCTGCCCACGGTGGACCAACCAGCGAGCGTCATGTCGTAGTTACGGAGGACGAGTTCCACGTCGCCGCCGCCCTGTGCGGCGAGCCCATGGAACGAGACATTCGGGCTGTCCTCGAGGAGCCGCATGAGCGCCCCGTCCCCCGGTCGCGGGGACCAGGCGTCTTGATCTCGGGTGTGCGTGTAGCCGGCCCCCTTGTCGACGAGAGCGAGCCCCTGCAGCTCCGGCGACCACGGCCCGTCGATCCTGTATGCGGCCCACGCGAGGCAGGCGTAGGGCAGGAGATCGAAGAACTCGTCCTCTACCTCGAAGGTCTCGGGATACCTCCTGCGCTTGAGGACGAGGCCGGCGCGACGCTCGAGGCGTCGTCGGCCCCAGCCCCCAGGGAGGACTGAGGGACCCTTGGCATGGATGAGGTAGGCGCGCGACCCGACATCACCGACCGCCCGATCCATGGGCACGCGCCCCGTCACTCGGTTGCGGGCGCGGCGCTTGAGACGCAACTCGAGCGAGCTCGCGTTCCTCACGTTCACCACATAGCCGCCGAGGTCTTCAACATCAACCTCGACGTAGAAGTGGAAATGCCGAAAGCGGGCGAACGACATCGAGTTGTCCCAGCCCGGGGCCGCGATCTCCGCGTAGATGCCCACCTGCAGCGAGAGCATGTCCTCCAATGAGAAGACGCCGCCCTCTGGGTGGCTGAGCATCTCGTGCTCCATGTGGATTGGCCCGTCATATCCCGTCCCGCACGAGGGTTGATTGCCGTTGCAGTACCGGTCACCAACGGGCGTGCCCGTCGAGCCGCTGTAGCCGACTTCGAAGAAGCTGCCGAGTTGGAGGATTGCGCTGCTGTCGCGCGCGCGCATGGCGAACTTGGCGCGCGGCCCATGGGGATGACCTGGCGGGAAGCCCGGGAAAAACCAACTGTTGCCGCCGTGCCCGAAGTAGTCCATCCAGCAGTGGAGCTTGACGCGCCGGAAGAGGCTCAACGTCGGTGGCGGTTCGACGGTCACAAGGCCCGTCGTCTTGGCACCGAATTGCCGAGCAAGTGCGAGTTTGCTATAGCTGCAAACGCCCTGTGTCGCCTCCGAGCAATAGGGCGCGACCGTCTCGTGAAGGTCGTCGTACGTCGCATCCCGCCACACCTCCCAGAGCGTCTTCAGCGGGCTCCCGCCATAGGGCGAGCTGTTCGGCCAGCGGTCGAAATGGGACGAGCCGGTGCCGCTGTAGCGCGTGCCGGCGTTGTAGGCATCCGATGTCGGCAAGAGGTAGATCGTTCGCAGCATCCGTTTCTGCTCAGGTGATCGAGGCCGTCGCTGCTCTTGCTGCTGCGGCCGCTGCGGTCCGGCCCGCCAAGATGGCGAGCGGATCCCACGTCGGCGCTCTCACTGCGGCAACCGCTCCTGCGCGGCCCCCCAAGGAGGCCGACTGCCCGGCCAGATAACGTCCCTGGGTCCAGACGTTCTCGACTTGGAGCACGACTTTCTCAGGCAGCGCGGCGACGTCGTGGGCCTCGTAAGCCGTGAGGAACTTTTGCTCAGCGCTCGACCACATGTACGGCATCTTGACCTGCGTATAGACCTCGCGCCGGTCGCCTGGCTCATAGAGGAGTTCTCCGGCTTGGGCGTGGTACTTCTCGAGGTCGAGCACTGCGTCTGGATCGGGGTCAACGTCATCTGGGTCGATGATGGCGAAACCGAGCGTTCCGAGAGGTGTCCAGAAGATGCGCGCCCAGGAGTGGGCGTCGAGGAACGATTGGATCACCTCGGCGGCTGACTCCGCGTTCTGGTCTCCGCCGAAGCGGCGGGCGCACTCGTAGCCCCGGGCGGCGAACCAGGCCTCGGCATAGTCCCACGAGGTCGCGTCGATGATCGGGTGCGGGCCCCGCCACAGCGCCAGGGGTGCGGGCCTGTAGACGTACTCCTCGAGGACCATCCGAAGCTGTTCGATGGGACCCGTGACCGGCAGCCCGGCATGGAACCCGGTGGCGTCCGGCCCCTTGCAGTCGAACGAGACGATCGCCTCCTCGACGGGCTGGGATCCCTCCCCGATCACGATGATGGTCATTTGATTCCCGCCGAAGACGCCGCGCAATGTTGACCATCCCTGGGATGATTGCGGTATCCCGTCGTAGTAGATTCGCGTCACGTCGACAAGGAGGTTAGCGCTCGCGAGCCACCAATAGCCGAGCGTCTTGTCATACCGGAGATTGACGGCCGGCACCATCCCCCGCGCGGTGATGTCGGCCCCATCGTGGATGCCGCTCAGCAGAGGGAGCTGGGTTCCGAAGATCGATCCATCAGAGGCCGCGCTCCACTCTATGCGCCGGAAGACTCCCGGCGGGACGGGCGTCCGGAGCACCGTGTCGTCCGTCTTGAGCAGGACCTTCGTCACGAGACCCTCGCGCGTCCAGTCCTCGACGACACCGCGAAATTGCGGTTCCCAGTCCGCGACCACGAGATCGGGAGCCGCGACGTCTATGGCGGCGACGCTGCCCCGGGGATCGTAGGTCTCGAGCATGTCGATCAGTTCACGGCGCGGATCGACGATGCCGACGGATGCCTTCACCGCCTCGAGGACATTGTCCTCGATGCCCGGGCCCTCCGGGCCGTACTGTATCGGTGCCCAGGACCCCGGCTGGCTCGTCCGGGTCACCTGGCCCGCGGCCGTGAGCCGACCAGTCGGGGCGATGACATCTCGACCGAGTGAGAGAGCCCGTGTCTGCCAATCGACCGTCAGCACTGGGAACGGCTGTGCGCCTCGCCGGCGGGCCTCGAGCAGGGCGGCCGAGCGCACGTGCTACGCCTTCCCGAGCGAGACGAGCTCGGCGAGGTTTCGCTGCAAGCGGCGGTCGACAGCGTCGAGGGTGAAGGAGCGCATGCGTTCTCTGTTCTGCGCTGTCTGGAACGGGTTCTCGTCGATGTTGATGGAGACGTTCGCTTGCACCCTGTTTCCAAGCTTGCCTCCGCTCCGCGGCAAGGGGACGATCGCTTCCAATCCATGGAGCATCGCGAGTTGGCCGGAGCCGAAGTCGCCGATCCCGCCGCTCTGGAACCCCGGGATCCTCAGGATGTCCGCGACAGAATCTGGCGGTCCGCTGGGAATGCCCGGGGGTTGGCCTCCGCTGTAGGTGATCGGGATGTCGATGGCCGGAGGCTTGATCCCGGTCAGCGCCGACACGAAGGCGTCGATCTTCTCGATGAGCGTGGCGAACTGCTCCGTCATCGTCTGCGCGAAGGTGATCCCAGCTTCCTCGGCCGAACCGAACGCCTGCCCATTCTCATCGACGAGCTGGCCCGAGGTGATGAGCTGATCGATCATCGGCCGCATGGCCTCGGGGATCGCCTGGCCCGCCGCCTTCGACGTATTCACGAACTCGAGGAGGTTCGGCCCCATCTTCGAGATGACGGTCCCGACGTCGATGCCGGAGGCGGTGAGCAGCTTGAAGTCCTGAAGGAGCTGGCCCGCCTGCTGATCAAGCTCCTGCCGCTGCATGGCCGGGCCCAGTTCCTCGATGCTGAACCCGTAGCGGTCCGTCGCCTCCTTGAGCGCCTGCTGCGCGGTCTCCTGGTTCCCGAGCAGCCCGTTCACCTCGGCCACGGCCGCATTGAACTGCTCGACCGTCTTGGCGTCGAAGATCTTCTTGACGAGGTCCTGGCTTGTGAGGCCGGCGAGCTTCTTTTGCAGCTCGACGAAACCGCCCTGCGCCTCGAAGAAGGCGTCGCGCAGATCGTTGACCTTCATGATGACCGGATCACCGCCGATGCCGAGAGCCCGGCCAAGCCCGCTGAGGCCCTTGCTGATCAGTGAGCCCAGGCCGGAGCCGAGAAGCGAGCCGAGGCCTGGAATGATCGAGCCGAGCGCCCCGCCGAGGCTCTCGCCGAGAGCCGCACTCAGCTTCTCCGTCAGGGGCTTCGCGATGCTCTCCCCGATCGAGCCACCGAGGTGCGCACCGATCGACTTCCCGATGTCGCCCCCACCCTGGATCGCTCCGAGGATGACCTGGGGTAGCCCCTTGAGGCCCTCGCTCAAGCCCTTCTTCAAGGACTCGCCGAGCCCGAGGGCGGGGATCTTGCTGAGCGCGACCGTTACCTCCGTCGCGGAGGCCCCGGCCGTCTCGAGAGCGGCGGCGATGTCCTCGGCGGAGAGTCCCGCCTGCGCGCCTGAGACCGCGAGCTTGTCGAAGTCCTGCTGCGCGTGCTTCGCGTCCTGAGCGAGGACGTTGACCTGCTCGGCCACTGGTCCAAGATCGAGGCCCGAAACGTCGAGGATGGGGATCTCGATCTTGCCGCCCCGCAGGATTCCAAGGAGGCCCTCGTCGCTGATCTTGGCCCCCTGCTCCTGCAGCGCCTCGAGCTGCTTCCGCAGGCCCTCGATGTCGGCGACGCCCTCCACGCCGAGGACATGGAAGGCGCGCGCGAGGTCGTCGGCCTTCTTCTGCGCCTCCGCGCCGGAGAGCTGGTCGACGAGACCCTTGAAGGCCTCCGCGGCGCGCTTCGCTTCGTCTGCGGCCTGCTTGTGCGCCTTGACCTGCTTGTCGGTGAGGCCCAGGCTTTCAGCGAGGGCCGGGCTGAGTCGCCCCTTGTAGAAGTCGGCGATCTCCGCGACGCTCTTGCCTTGGGCCTTGAGCGCCTCGACCTGCCTCCTGATGGCCTCCTCGTTCTTCGCGCCGATCGCAAGCCGGAACTGCGCGAGCCCAGCTTCGGCACCCGCACCCTCATCACGAGTGGACTCGAAGAGTCCGCGGGCCGCCAGAAAGTCGTACAGTCCACGGGTCGCATCGTCGGCGACTTGCCGAACGGACTGGAGCTTGTTGAGCATCGTCCCGATGGCCGCCCCGATCGCCAGACCAGCACCGGCGACGCCGATCGAGGCCGCATTGAACCCGGCCATCGAGGTCGAGAGATTCTTGAATCCGATCTCCGCGACATCCGCCACGTCGTCGAGCGCACGGAGAGGGCCGATCGGCAGTCCGAACGAGTCAGCCGACCTGGCGAGGGTCGTTGAAACGCGGCCGACGGTATCAGCGAGCCTTCCTGCACGCTGGCTGGTGGAATCCGAGGCGGCGCCGAACGTCCTCATTCCACGATCGACGGGACCGAGACTCTTTCCGAGACGGTCAGCCGAGGCAGCCGCATCCTTGAAGCCCTTCGTGAAGGAGGTCGAGCCGGCCTCTAATTCGACACGGAAGCGCCGAAGCGTGTCAGCCATGCTAGATCACCGGCCGCTCATGGCGTTCGACCTTCAGGCCGAGCTGAGCGGCCCAATCGAGCAGGAGCACGCGCTGCTGTTCCGGCGTCTGGCGCTCGCCAGCGCCAGCACTCTGCTCTTTCTTGAGGCTCTGTTGAATGGACCGAATCGCGGTTCGGAACTGGCGGGCGGGCAGCCTAGAGAGCTTCGCGGTGAGCGAGGCTCCCATGATCATGACGCGCGCTCGCTGTTCCTGTTGCCATTGAGCACCGCGGATCTGTATCGAGACTTCCCGCAGTGTCGAACGGTGAAAGTTGTCCGGCGAGATCCCGGCGCGGGCAGCGTCTAGGAGGGCAGTGTCCCAGGAGAAGCGACGATGTCTTTTTTTGGGGCACCTTGCGATGCCTGAGACTTGTCAGGCAAAGCCCAGCGAAGCGTCTCCTCGATCACTTCGTCCATGCGCTTGATCCCCAACTCCGTGATGATCTCGCCTGCTTCTTCCTCGGTCGTCTGCGGTTGCGCATAGAGCATCGCGGCGCGGATGAGGGCGCGCCGTCGCTTGAGGCTTTTCTTGTTGTCCAGCGCTACGAGGAAACCCTCGTCATCGGTCTCGAGTCCGTAATCTTTCTGCAGCGCGATCAGTTCGTTGATGCCGAGCCGGAAGATCACCGTTCGCTTGCTGTCACCTTCGCCGAGGTCGACCGCGACCTCGCCCTTGAGCCTGTTCGCCATCTGTATCTTATACGGCGGTGATCGTGGAGACCTTGAAGGTCACATCGGCCGTCACGGCACCGTTCGGGTCAGCGTTGCGCTTGAGGCCCTTGACGTAGGCCCGGAAGGTGATCGTCTCCATAGCTCCCGGAAGGATGAAGCGATAGTAGCGCAAGAGACCGTCCTCCTTGTCCGAGCGCAGAGAAGAATGGGAGGCGTAGACGGTCGGGTTCCAGTTGACGCTGATGGAGGCCTCGCCGGCCTCGATCATGCCGCGGATGTACTCCTTGATCTTGTCCGGGCTCTCGAAATGGCTCACCTCGATGTCGTCACCCTGCTCATCTGGCGAGTCGAATGAGATGACCTCCATGATGTTCGAAAAGGGATCTCCAACGAGCAGCCCGCCGCGCTGGAACTGCGTCCCGTGACCGATGACCGCCTGGGTCGCGTGTTCCGCCATGTGCTTTTCTCCTTCCTCAACGAGTGAGGATCTGCTCGGGCTCTAACTCGAAGATCCCATGACGATGATCGAGTAGGTCTGGGTGCCGGCCGATGGTGCGACCTGGATGATGTCGGCGGTCGTAGCCGTGACCACGGTCCCACCGGCGCTCGGGTCTGTGTAGACAAAGCAAGCGCTCGGCTTCAGCGTTACCGTGGTCGTCGCAACGCTCAAGAAGAGCACAGAGGCCGCATCGCCACCAAGAATCACGTTGCCGGTGTTGGCCGCATCCGCGCAGACGATCAGGCCCTTGAGCTCGGCGATCGTGAACGTGGCACCGAAGGCCGTCGTCAGCGTCCCTCCCGAAACATCGAGGTCTTCAGCCGCAGCGACGGATCTCGTATCGGTGAAGAGCACATCAGCCTGTCCGGCTCCAGTTCCGTTGGTGATGGCGAGGGCATTAGTGAACGAGAGCGGGGCCTGGACATTCGTGAGATCGAGCGCGTTGTCGAACCCGCCCGTCACCTGGAGGCGGACGGTCGCGGCGAGAGTCGTGGCCGCGTCTCCCTGCATGGCAAGCGCGAGGATGAGGGCAGCCAGAACACCGACCGTCGCCAAGATTCGCTTCTTCATGCTCATCTCTCCTTCACTCGACTACTTGCGGCCCTCGGGCGAAACTGATCTCGCTCGCCAAGTTCTTGAGCAGCGATTCCTCGGCTGCCGCGCGAAAGACTGGGAAGTGCTTCTCGAAGACATGGGGAATCGACGGGCCATGCAGTTCAAAAATCGCCAACCGCCTCTTCGTCTTGCGCCTGAAGACACCGCGATGCCCCGAGGGCATCGTCGCGATGAAGGCATTCGAGATCCGGCCACGCCCACCGAGGAGTCGATAGGACACACCCCGCCCCCGCCCCCGCGAGGGCTCTGGCCCTCTCGCGCTGAAAGCGATGAGCGGGATGCGTCGGCCGACGATCTCGATCGCGGCCACCGGTCTCGTCCGCTGCGCCTTGTCGATTCGGATTTCTCTCTTGATGTTCTTCGCCGCGATGCCCGTGTCGGCGCTGATTGTTCTGACCATCGCCGTCTGACCGCTGATGATCGCGCGATTCAGTGCCCGCGCCATCACGAGAGGTGCGTGAGCGCCAAGCATCTCGAGGTCCCGCTTGAGCGTTCCGAGATCGAAGGCGAAGCGCTCAACGCTCACTGGCTGCCCCACTTCTCCTCGAACGTCGCCACATATTCGACCGCGGCACCCACGTACTCACTGCCGGGCTCCCGCCGGATCGACCGAATGGCGCCGCGCTGCAAGCCTTTGGACAGCGTCGCCGGCTTGCCATCGATGACGCCGAGGTAGCGGTCCACTGAGCCGTCCGCCTCGATCTCGACGGCCTCCTTGATGTCCGCGATGATCTCCTCGATCGCGAGCGTCGGCGCCGTCATCTCTGCCGGCACGATGGCCTGGACCTCGAAGGGCACGCGCGTCCTCACTGTGCCGCCGCTTGTCTCCGGCGAGTCGTCTCCGACCATAACTGCGAGTGCGGCCGGCGGGTCGTTCGGCCCGAACTTCGGGACCTCGCCGAGGAAGATGTGCAAGCCGGCGTCCGTGTTGTAGCCCTTCTCCACGAGGATGAAGCTCAGGCGCTTGACGAGGTCGGCTAGGGCGGCCTGCCGCTTGCTCTGGCGGGGCATCAGGCCTCATATGGCACCACGACGACGCGGTGATGGTCTGGTCGAATGGTCTCCATGCCGTCGACCTGCCAGAGGGCCGG
>Ga0209320_10000928_pt1 | contig 15127 bp, 15 predicted proteins | sample Rifsed13ft4_FD_184008 | JGI IMG/M metagenome (GOLD analysis project Ga0209320, IMG submission 184008) | Soil microbial communities from Rifle, Colorado, USA - sediment 13ft 4 (version 2) | ecosystem: Environmental > Terrestrial > Deep subsurface > Rock core/Sediment | place: Rifle, Colorado... | reverse complement strand
CGAGCGTTTCCCGCAAAAGCTCGCGGGGATAGACGCGCACGAGCTCGGAGAACGGCCTGAGCACGCGCTCCGCATTGGAGGAAATCTCAAAGCCCAACTTCTCGACGGGGGTCTTGAGCCGGATGGCGGTCAAGGTATCCTGCAACTTGCGGCGCTCGCGGCTATGCATATGCACATTGCCGCTCGCGACCGCGCGCATACCGAGCTTTTCCGCACACGCCCGATGGCCGTCGAGCAACGCCCGATCGCGGCCGTTGATCAAAAGCTCCACGGCGAGCCAAACACGCTCGTCGAAGCGCTCTTTGAGCCAAGCTCCGGCTTCGATGTCCAGAACGGGGTCGGGCAGCCACAAAACGAGGCACGAAGAAGCCTGTAGATGCCGCGCGATATCCTCGCGGCCGACTCGATACTCGCCCTTGGACGTCGCAAGCCGGGCCACGCTCAAGAGCTTGCAAAGCGCGCCGTAACCCGCTCGATCGGCGGCGAGAACGACCAGGCGCAAACCCTCGGTCGACGTGAGCTCGCTGCCGACGACGAGCTTTATCGGCAGTTTTCTTGCAGCCGTGTGAGCGCGCACGACGCCGGCAACGGAGCACTCATCCGTGAGTGCGAGTCCCGCATACTCAAGCTCCGCGGCGCGCTCGATGAGCTCCTCGGGGTGGGAAGCGCCGCGCAAAAACGTGAAGTTGCTCAAGCAATGGAGCTCTGCGTAATCGACGCCGGTCATCAGCCGAAAATGCCGTGCAAATACCAAGAGCGCGTGACGCAATCCTGGTAGACCCACAATCTTTGGCCGCACCTCGTGGTAACGGCGTAATAATCTCTACGAATATCGCCGCCGTCCCACCAACCGCTCTCGATGCGTTCCGGCTCGTTCGTGCGCCACTCATCGGCAACCGTTTCGCGACACGGCTCGAAGCGTCCCCCGGCGAGCGGCACGGGGGAAGGCAAGATCCACAGCGGTCGATTCGGTACTCTCGGCAGTCGCGCAGCGCGGGCGCGGCCGTGCAAGAGCCTTTCCGTGAGCTTGATCCATACCCGCTCGGGACGATGCTCGTTCATCCAGCCGAGGCCATAGACGCCCTCGGCGCCGAAACGCGCGCGCAAGCTCTCGATCAACGCAGCCGGCGAGACCGGCACTTGTCCCGATCTCCCCCCGTCTGCAAAAAGCTCTACGGCTTCAAGCCGCATGGCGACCGGCACGCCGGTATCCAGCCCAAGCGCAATCACCGGCGCAGGTAGGACCAAGCGCTCCAAGCGTGCGATCAACGGATCCGAAAGCCTGCGTACTTCATGAGCAGGCTCGATCAATTGCAACCGGCAGAGCGTCGGCGGCCGCCGTGCATGGTGGAAGACGATGCACAAGTTTTGCACTTGACGCTGACGCTTCCGCAAATCAGCGGCCAGGCTCGTCACGATGCTCTGCAACGCGGCCGCGAGCGCTGCCGTTTGCGTAATCTCGGCGGGGAATTCGATCATCCCGCTCAAGCTCGGCTGAACCACGATCTCGCGTCTGAGATCGGGTTGTCGACCTAAGGCTTGGTCCAATTGGTGAAGATAGGGCGCGCCGATCCTGCGCGCGAAGCCGTCGCGCGGTAAGCGCAAGCAATCGCCGACGCTCTGCACCCCCATTTCCGTGAGCTTGAGCTTGACGTCATCCGGCCAACGAGTCGCGACCAGCGGCAATGCGCCCAAACATCCGGCCAATGAGCTCGATTCGAGCACATCCGCTCGGGCCTCGCGCGCAAGCCACAACGCAGCATAGGGCGTCGGGGCCGCGCACATGTCGAAACTCATGCGCCGCCTATCGAGCTCCGCGGCCAGCTTCTTTTTGACGGCAGCGATGCCGCCGAAGAGCTTGAGGCTTCCATGCACCTCGAGAAGCAGGCCGTCCGGCTCTTCCACGCAGACGAGAGAAGTCAGCCCGTACGCGTGCACCGCGAGCGCCGTGAGAGGATGCTGGTCCGAAGCCGTGGGGCAGACCGCGCAATCCCGTAACGAGACGGCAACCCACAGTTGTTTCGCCCGGCGCGGCGACGAAACGCCCGTCGGAAGAGTCGCCGGCGACTCCCCGCATGACAGAGACAAATACTGGGGAAGCCCTGCCATGACGACTCACAGCTTCAAGTCGACGATCCCGGGCCGCTTGCCGCGGCACTTGACGATTTCTACACGCGCCTTCCCGACGGTCCCTTTGAGCTTCACGCGCAGTGCGGCCGGAGAGCTTTGCTGCAAAGCCTCCACGGGACGAAAAAGCACCGCCCAGCAGTCGTGCTCCTCGGCAGCCAATTGCAAGCGGCGCAAAACCGTATCGCTCGCATCTTTAAGCCACGCCAATATCGCGATGCTCGATCCGGAGCGCAAAACCTGCTCCACGGCCCAAAGAGCATCTTTCTTGGTACTCGTCGGATGCACCATGAGCACGCGATCCAAATCGATCCCATGACGGAGCAATGCGGGCGCATAGGGAACGAACGGAGGCGCCACCCATACGATCCACCGTTTTGCGCGGGAATTCCGGCAAAGCAGAGCCAGTGCCGGCATCAACAAGCGGAGCTCGCCTATGCCGTAACGGTCGAGAAAAATTTCGATAATGGCCCTGCGCGGCCAGCCGCCGCCCGGCAGATACCGATCGAGATCGACAAACCCCGTCGGTAGGGCTTCCGCCGCGTCACGTCCCCGTCCCCACCAAACATGTGGGTACGCAACGAGATCTTCCAAGCTCACAAAGTTTCACCACAAGTCAAACATCACACCGCATTGCGCACGACGCCTACGACAACCCCTTCGATGACGATCTGTTGCTTTCTCAAATCCACCTCGAGCGGCACGAAATCCGGGTTTTCCGGCAACAACCACACCCGCTGCCCTTCTTGCCGGTAACGTTTGACCGTGACCTCGTTCTCCAAACGCACCACGACGATTTGCCGGTTGCGAACTTCCGGGGTGCGATGCACCGCCACCAAGTCGCCGTCCAAAATGCCCGCGTCGCGCATGCTCATGCCATGTACGCGCAGCAAAAAATGCGGCGGCTTGGCAAATAGATCCGGGTCGATTTGATAACGGGCTTCGATATGCTCCTCGGCCAAAATGGGCGCACCCGCAGCGACGCGTCCGACGAGCGCCAAGCCGATTTGCTCGCGCAAAGAGTCTTTGAGACGAATGCCGCGCGAAGTCCCCGGAATGAGCTCGATGGCCCCTTTGCGCTCGAGCGCTCGAAGGTGCTCTTCGGCCGCGTTGACCGATTTGAATTTAAGGGCCTTCGCGATTTCAGCGCGCGTGGGAGGCATCCCGGTTTCTTTTATAACCTTTTGAATTAGAAACAAAATTTGCTTCTGTCTCGGCGTCAGCTCACGCATTTTCGTACCTGTATAAAACGACAGTCTGATGTTATATACAGATAGCGGGCACAGGTCAAGACGAACACGCGGTCGGGCCGGCGAGTCGTGCAACATTTTTTGCTACGAGCATCGCGTCGTGCATGCACGTCTATTTGTCTCAAATCGGCGACGTAACGTCGTGATCATCCGGAATAAATTGCAGAGTCGTGCGCTTTAGGAAATAATGCTCCCTGTTTGTGACTCAAGTCAGGGGTATCTCAATGACTAGAAAACTAGCGGCACTCGTATGCGGTATTGCTCTGGTCGCCGGTTGCGCAACCGTCACTACCGAGCAACTCGATGCTGTGCGCGCGACGGCTGAAGCTGCCCAAAATGCAGCCAACGAAGCCCAGCGCGTTGCAAACGAGGCACGGCAGGCCGCGTCCGGAGCTCAAAGCACAGCGAACCAAGCGCTGAGCGCGGCTCAAGACGCTCAAGCATGCTGCGACGCCACCAATCAGCGCCTCGATCGTATGTTCGAGCAACAGCAGCAGAAGTAAGAAGCACGAAAGTAAGCTTTGCGAAGAATTTCTCTCTGAGCGCGGCGCCAGGTGCCCGGCACCTCGAAGCGCTTAACCAGAACTAACGAGCCGCCAACCGCCTTGGCGGCTCTTTCTTTTTCAGTTGAGCAGCGGCGATTGCGCTGCAGGCGCGGCGGGCATTTCCTCGGTGTCGGCCGTAGCCGCGATGATCGAGACGAAGTGCGGAATACCGCGTGCATCGCGCATGACGACCTCGGCCGAATCCCACGCGACTTCCGCCGCGCGCTCTTCGGTTGCCGCCACGAACAGCCGCGTGAGCTCGGTCCCCGACGAGCGCTCGGTACCGCCTTCCTCGCCGAGCAGCGGCAGATGGGCCTCGAGATACAGCCCCTCCTCGCCCCAGCCGAGCTTGTACGGCTGATTCACGATGTAAACGGGCGTGCCGGGCTCCACCATCTCGAATAGCGCTTCGATATCTTCGGGGAACATGCGGATGCATCCGTGCGTCACGCGCATGCCGACGCCGGACGGCTTGTTGGTGCCGTGAATGAGATAGCCCGGTCGTTCGAGTTGCAGCTTATGCGCGCCGAGCGGATTGTCCGGCCCCGGAGGCACGACGGCCGGCAGAGGTTCGTTGCGCGCCGCATGCTCGTCGCGAATCGATTGCGGCGGATACCACGCGGGGTTCCTGGCCTTGCCGATGACGGTGGTGCGACCGAGCGGCGTGCCCCAGTCCATGCGCCCGATACTGATGGGATGCGTGATGACGCGCCGACCGTCGCCGTCGGGGAAGTAATAGAGCCTGAGCTCCGGCAGGTTGACGACGACTCCCTGGCGCGGCGCCCGCGGCAGCACGTACTGAGTCGGCAACACGATGGGCGTGCCGGCGCCCGGCAGCCAGGCGTCGACGCCGGGATTGGCGCGGCGCAGCGCTTCGAAGCCGACGTTATAAGTGCGGGCCAAGGAGACGAAAGTGTCCTCGTAGCGTGCCTCGATAACCTGCGGCTCGCCGACGACGTCTTGCCCCTCCTTGAGCTCGAACTCGGCCGCCAAGGCGATTTCCGCGCCGAGCGTTAGAGCCGCGAGAAGCGCGATACGCATATTCATCGCGCCATTATACGTGGCCGAGGCGGCTCGCACATGAGGGCCGGTTCGCATTTCTCCTGTGGGAGCGAGCTTTGCTCGCGATCTTCGGGCGACGGCGCGATGAAAGAGTCGCGAGCGAAGCTCGCTCCCACAAGCCGGAATCGCGAGCAAAGCTCGCTCCCGCCCTAATAGCGGATCAAGCTTGCGCCCCATGTAAATCCCCCTCCGAAAGCTTCGAGCAACAGCAAGTCACCGCGCTTGATGCGGCCGTCCCGGATCGCAGTGTCGAGCGCCATCGGCACCGACGCCGCCGACGTATTGCCGTGCTCCTGCACGGTCAGCACGACGCGCTCCATCGGCATCTGCAGGCGCCTCGCCGTGGCCTGAATGATGCGAATGTTCGCCTGATGCGGGATGAGCCAATCGATCTCGCCTTTCTCGAGCTTGTTTGCGGCGATGACTTCGTCGACCATGTTTTCGAGCGTCTTGACGGCCACGCGAAAGACCTCGTTACCCTTCATACGCAGCGTGCCGCCTTCCTGGTCCTTAGGGCGCGCAGAAACCCCGCTCGAGGCGTAGAGAAGGTCGCGGTAACGGCCGTCGGCGCCCAAGGTCGAATAGATGATTCCGGGCTCGTTCGATCGCTCGATGACGACCGCGCCGGCGCCGTCGCCGAACAGCACGCAGGTTTCGCGATCCGTCCAATCGATGATTCTCGACATCGTTTCGGCGCCGATGACGAGCGCTCGGCGCGTCGGCCCGCAGCGTATGAATTGATCCGCAACCGCGAGCGCATACAGAAAACCGCTGCACGCGGCTTCGAGACTGAAAGCCGGCACGGCGGCGATGCCGAGTTGCTCCTGCACGAGACAGCCGACGTTCGGAAAAATGAGATCCGGGGTCGTCGTCCCGACGATGACCAAGTCGATATCTTCGGGGCGTAAGCCCGCGTCATCGATCGCGACGCGCGCGGCCCGACAAGCAAGGTGACTGGTCGCTTCGCCTTCGCTCGCGATATGGCGGCGCTCGATCCCTGTGCGGCTGCGGATCCACTCGTCGGACGTGTCGACCATTTTCTCGAGATCGAAATTGGTCAAGACACGCTCGGGGAGATATTTCCCCGTGCCGGCTATGCGCGAATACATTCTAGAGACTGCTTCTCGATGAGCTTGCCGATCTGCACGGGCGCGCCCTTGCGCGCTTCGACGATCGCGGTCTTGACCGCGGTCTCGAATGCGACTTGATCGGCGCTGCCGTGACTCTTGAGCACTATGCCGTTCAGCCCGACCAGCGTGGCGCCGTTGTAGCGGCGCGAATCCAGTCGCGCGCGCAGCGCGTGCAACGCCGAGCTCGCGGCCAATCCTTGCAGCTTGCGTAAGCTGTTACGCTGAAATTCCTCCTTGAGAAACGAGCTCAAGAGCCCGGCCAGCCCCTCCATCGTCTTGATTGCGACGTTGCCGACGAGCCCGTCGCTGACGACCACGTCGACATCGGCGTAAAAAATGCCGTCGCCCTCGACGAATCCGATGTAGTTCAAGCCGCTGCGGGCGAGCAAGGCGCCGGCCTCGCGAATCACCTCGTTGCCCTTGATGTCTTCCTGGCCGATATTGAGAAGACCGACGCGCGGCCGCTCGACGTCGAGCATGTCGCCCGCAATGACGGAACCCATGAATGCAAACTGCAGTAGATGCTCGGCCGTGCAACCGACGTTGGCCCCGATATCGAGCATATAGGTGGGCCCGCGCAAGGCAGGCACGGCCGAGATGATCGCGGGACGGTCGATCCCCGGCAGAGTCTTGAGCACGTATCTCGCCGTCGCCATGAGCGCGCCCGTATTGCCCGAGCTTACGCAGGCATCGGCTTCGCCGGACTTGACGAGCTCGAGCGCCACGCGCATCGACGAATCCTTCTTGTGGCGCAGCGCTTCCGCCGGCGGCTCGTCCATGGCGACGACCTCCGACGCCGGCTGGAATTTGAGGCGCGTGCCGTAGTTGCCTTTCGCTTGGGCTTGCGCCCGCGCGAGCACTTCCGGCAAACCGACGAGCACGAGATTGACCGTGTCGTCGCGTTCCAGAGTAGCGAGGGCGGCAGCCACGACGACGGTTGCGCCCAAGTCACCGCCCATGGCGTCCAAGGCAATCGTGACTTTAGCGCTCATCGGCAAGCAACGCAGTCAAGCGTAACGAGGCTCAAGGACCCGCTCCCCGTCATTACCGGCAGGGTCGTGGCTATTCTTCTTCAGTTTCTTGGGGTACTTCGAGGACGCGTCGGCCGCGATAGTATCCGTCCGCCGTCAGGTGGTGGCGCTGGTGAGTTTCGCCGCTCTCCGTATCGACCGCCAGAGTCGGGAGCTTGAGCGCGTCGTGGGAGCGCCGCATACCGCGTCTAGACGGGGTCTTACGACTTTTCTGCACTGCCATGATGGTCTCCTAGTGACCGGTGCGAGGCACGCTGTCGAGGGCTTCGCCCGCGGCCTCGGTATTCAGACTTTCGAGATGACGGGCGAGGTCGCCACACTGCTCCGATCGAGCATGTCGAGGCACGAGAGGCAGCGAGACGATCAGCTCTTCTTCGATCAATTGCGCCGGCAACAAGCGACCGTCTTCCAGGACGAACGGCTCACAGCCCTTAGGCATCAGCTTCTCCACCGCTTCGTCCTCCAACAACCCCACCTCGACGCACGCCTTCACACGGTGCGTCAGAGATTCCAGGCAGCGCTGACAAGTGAGTTGCAGCGTCGCGTCGCATTCGATCTGTACGACCAGCCAGCCGCCGCCGCGTTGTCGGAAGCGCAGGCTGGCGCTTACACTTCCGCTGTCGGCGTGCAGGATATCGTTGAGCCGGGTAAGCCGTTTGAGCTCGATTTCCCCGTTCAAAACGGCCCCGCGGGCGGCGAGTCTGGTGAGATCAGGCAAACTGTACCACGTGTGCAGCGACCCGGACATAACCCAACTATGATATGTAGCCCGGTTTCTAGTGTCAAAACCGCAAGTTACGTGAGCTTGAGCCCTGCCGCCCCATGACCCGACTCATCCTGGCGTCGACGTCCCGGTATCGCCGCGACTTGCTCGCGCGGCTCAAGGTGGAGTTCTCGACAGTCGCACCAGAGCTCGATGAGCGCGCTCTGCCTGACGAGCCGCCACTCGCGCTCGCCGCGCGCCTGGCGCTCGCCAAAGCCAAGAGCGTCTCCGCGTCGGAAGCGCTCGTGATCGGCTCCGACCAAGTGGCCTCGTTGCACGGCCGGGTGCTCAGCAAGCCCGGCAGCCATGCGGCGGCGCTTGCCGAGCTCTCTGCGTGCCAAGGACAGAGCGTGGATTTTCATACGGCCGCGGCCATCGTCGACGCCGCGGGTGGACGCGTGTGGCAGACGGTGGACCATACGCGCGTGCGTTTCGCGTCCCTCGCGGAAACCGTGCTCGACGCGTATCTGCACGCGGAGCGACCTTACGACTGTGCCGGCGGATTCAAAGCGGAGGGACTCGGCATCGGATTGTTCACCGAGATCGAGTCGCGCGATCCCACGGCGCTCATCGGCCTGCCTTTGATCTGGGTCGCGGCGACGCTGCGCGCCGCCGGCCTCGAGCCGCTGGCCGGGCGGACCGATCGTCGCTGAGCTCGTCGAGCACGCGCTTGAGCTCATCGGGCAACGGCACGCTGACGGAGAACTCCTCGCCCGTGTCGGGCCACTCGAACGACACCGAGTGCGCGTGCAGGAACATGCGCCGCAAACCGAGGCGCTCTAGGCGCGCATTGAACTGTCGATCGCCGTACCGGTCGTCGCCGGCGATGGGATGACCCGCGTGTGCCGCGTGCACACGGATCTGATGCGTGCGTCCTGTGCCGATCGCGATATCGACGAAGGAAGCCGAATCGCCGATGCGTTCGATGAGCCGAAACTCGCTCGTCGCGAGCTTGCCGCTGCGATCGACCTTGACGCGAGCCTCGCCTTCGCGCCGCGTGGTGACGAGCGGCTCTGCGATGCGGGTCACTCCCTCCGGCCAACTGCCTTTGAGCAGTGCGAAGTAATGCTTGTCGACCTGCCCCTCCCGGAGCAACGCGTGCAAGGTCCGAAGCGCGCTCCGCCGCTTGGCGATGAGCAAGCATCCGGAGGTCGCCCGGTCGAGGCGATGCACCAGCTCGAGCGTCTTCGGCTCGGGCCTCAAACTACGCAACGCTTCGATGCACCCGAGCGCGACGCGGCTGCCGCCGTGCACGGCCAAGCCCGCAGGCTTGTCCAGCACGAGCAAGCGCGCATCTTCGTAGACGATGCGCCGCTCGAGCCAATCCAATCCACCTGCCGGCGGTTTCGGCGCACCGCCCTCGCGGTAGCGGACCGGGGGCAGCCGGATCCGGTCGCCGTGCTTGACGCGATAGCTCGCCGCCGACCGGCCGGAATTGACGCGTACTTGACCGGAACGGATGAGACGATAAACGTGGCTGCGGGGGACTCCCTTGAGGGCGGTCAACAAGAAGTTGTCGAGTCTCTGCCCGGCAGCATCCGCGCCGACCTCTTTGTGGGAGACGGCAGGGCGCGAAGTTCGGTCCGGTACTTTCAAGGATTGGACGAATTGAGCGGCAACGGCGCTATGTTATAGTAGGTTCTTGGGATCACGCCGGGAAACCGGCAACGATCCGGCGAGTTTTAGGTAACGCTCCACGTCGAGCGACCAAATGTGACGAAGGGTTTTTGGTCGGCGACCCGATACCGGGAGACCGCGAAACAAGTAAGGCGATCGCTCTCTGCCGCGCATGGTGCCTACCCGCAACGGGCCGCGCCGGATCGAGCAGTTTAGACCTCACGCGAGAACCATGATACAGCTTCTCCATATGATCACTATCTGCTGTGGCCGCTCGCACGTCGCGGATGCCAGTCCCGAGCTCGGGCCCGCTCCTGAAGGGCTGAGGATTTATGAAACGCATGCTAGTGAATGCAACTCAACGCGAAGAGTTGCGCGTGGCCATGGTAGATGGCCAGAAACTTTACGATCTTGACATCGAGGTTCCGTCCAGAGAGCAGCGCAAAGCCAATATCTACAAGGGACGCATCACCCGGATAGAACCGAGCCTCGAGGCCGCGTTCGTCGATTACGGCGTCCAGCGCCACGGCTTCTTGCCTCTCAAAGAAATCTCCAGCGAGTACTTCCTGCGTGAGCCCTTGCCCGGCGAGCGCGTCCAGATCAAGGACGTGCTCAAGGAAGGCCAGGAGATCGTCGTCCAAGTAGACAAGGAGGAGCGCGGCAACAAAGGGGCGGCGCTCACGACGTACATGAGCCTCGCGGGACGATTCATCGTCCTCATGCCCAACAATCCGCGGGCCGGCGGCGTGTCCCGCCGTATCACGGGCGAGGACCGGGACATCGTGCGGGATTCCCTCGAGCAACTGGCGCCACCCGAGCACATGGGTTGCATCGTGCGCACGGCGGGCGTCGGGCGGAGCACCGAGGAGCTCCGCTGGGATTTGGATTACCTCCTCAAGGTCTGGGAGGCCATCAAAGCGGTCGTCGTCACGCGCCCCGCACCGCTCCTGATCTACCAGGAAGGCAACGCCATCGTCCGGGCGCTGCGCGACAACTTCTCGAACGACATCGGCGAGGTCCTCATCGACAATCACGACGTCTACCGGGATGCCGCTGAATTCATGGAGCGCGTGCTGCCGCAGAGCCTGCGCAAGCTCAAGCTCTATGAGGATCCCACGGTACCGCTGTTCACGCGGTTTCAGATCGAGAGCCAGATCGAGTCCGCGTTCGCGCACAGCGTCTCGCTGCCTTCCGGCGGCAGCATCGTCATCGACCACACCGAAGCGTTGACGGCAATCGACATCAACTCCGCGCGATCGACGAAAGGCGAGGACATCGAGGAAACCGCACTGAACACGAATCTCGAAGCGGCCGACGAAATTGCTCGCCAGTTACGTATTCGCGACCTCGGAGGGCTCATCGTCATCGACTTCATCGACATGGGGCCGCATCGCAATCAGCGCGATGTCGAGAATCGTTTGCGGGAAGCCGTTCGACAGGATCGCGCACGCATTCAGATCGGCAAGATCTCGCGTTTCGGTCTCTTGGAGCTTTCGAGACAACGGTTGCGACCCTCGCTCGAAGAATCGACGCAGCTGACCTGCCCACGGTGCAGCGGCAACGGCGTCGTGCGCAGCGTCGAGTCGCTCGCGCTGGCGGTGTTGCGCGTGGTCGGCGAGGAGGCCCGCAAGGAACGCACCGCCAAAGTCATCGCGCAGCTGCCGATCGACGTCGCCAACTACGTACTCAACGAGAAGCGGGACTCCATTCAAGCCATTCAGGAAAACAACCGCGTCACCATAGTGCTCGTCGGTGACCGCTCGCTCGAAACGCCGAACTACATCATCCGGCGCGTTCGCGACGACGAGACGCAAAACCCCGAGAATATCGTCTCGAGCTACAAGGTCGCGGAGCCGAAAGAGGACCCGACGCTCGTATTCCAAGCGACGCGCCCGCCGGTCAAAGTCGAGCAACCCGCAGTCTCGGGAGTGCTGCCGGCGACGCCTGCGCCGGAGCCGGCCGAGCGGCCCGCGCCGGCTCCCGCCCCGCAAGCTCCGCGCATCTCGATTTGGCAGCACCTTTTCGGCTGGCTTGGGCGCGCACGCGACGATGACGCAGACGACGAGGACTCGCGCCGCGAGCGCTCGCGAGCGCGGCACGGCGGGCACCGCGATCGCGACCGGGACCGGGACCGCGATCGGAACCGGAACCGGCGTCCGGGGCACGGCGATCGACACGGCCGTGGCGCGAGCCGCAAAGAGCACGGGCGGCAGGAGGCGAGCTCCGGCGGCGCGCGACCCGAGCGCAGCGGCGGCGCCCCGGCCAACGAAGGCGGCGGACGCAGCCGGCGGTCACGCAATCGGCGCGGCTCCGGTGCGCACAGCCCCCAGCCTCAAGAAGGCGGCAAGCAGACGGCACAGCAGCGGCCCCAACGGCAACGCCATCGCAATGATCGCGATCGGGATCGCGATGGCGATCGAAACCGCGAACGGGATCGTGACCACGATGCCATGGAGTCGCAGACGCCGCCCGAGAGCGCAGGCAATGGGCGGGAACGGCTTCCGCCGGCGCCGGGCGCCGTGGAATTACGTGCGCCCGCGGACATCCCGGCGCGCGAGCCGAGCCCGCGACCTTCCGAGCCGCCGGCCGCCGCGTCGGACTTCCGTAGCGAGCCGCCGGCTGCCGTCAGTGCCGGCCGCGAGGAGCGTCCGCTGCCGCCGCCGGTTCTGCCGCCAGACTGAGCGGCCTCGGCGGTCTACGAGCCTGCCCGGGTACTGATCGTGCGCACGTGCTCGAGGAGGCCGACGGATGCTTCTTCGACGAGATCGAGCACGTACTCGAAGCCCTTGCCGCCGCCATAGTACGGATCGGGCACGTCCGCGCGCCCGAGGTGTGGTGCGAACTCGAGCAGCAAGCGGACACGGCTACGGTACTCGGCGGGGCAGAGGTCGAGCAGCAACGCACGATTGAGCTCGTCCATCGCGAGCACGAGATCGAAGCGCTCGAAATCCTCGACGATGACGCGCCTGGCGCTATGAGTCAGGTTGATGCCGCGCCTCTCGGCAGCACTGCGGGCACGGGGGTCCGGAGACTCGCCGACATGATAAGCATGCGTTCCGGCCGAGTCGATCTCCATGGCGAAATCGGGCAGTGCCCTCGTCACGACTTTCCTGAAGACGCCTGCCGCAGTGGGCGATCGGCAGATGTTGCCCATGCACACGAACAAAACGCCGAAGGGCCGCGGCTCGGGCGGCGGGGGCACTTCTGCCGGCCGGCCGCGGAATCGCCTGAGCCTATCGATGAGCGTCTTCACCGCCGTGCGACCACGCGCCGCACCGCGGCGAGATCCGCTTCCGTATCGACTCCGCGCGGCGGGATCTCGATGGCGTCCGCGAGCACGATCCGCTGCCCGAGCCAAAGAGCGCGCAGTTGCTCCAACCGTTCGATTTGCTCGAGCTCGCACGGCGGCGACGCGGCGAGCTTCTTGAGGCTTCCGGCACGGTAAGCATAGAGGCCGATATGCCGTTTGGCGCCGGGCGGCAGTCCGCCGTCGCGCGGCGACGGAATCGGTGCCCGGCTGAAATAGAGTGCGAAGCCCTCAGAGTCAACCACGACTTTGACGACGTTGGGGTCGGCGAGCTCGCGCGCGTCGCGCACGTCCGTCATGAGCGTCGCAAGATCCGCCGTGGGGTGCCGGTCGAGCAGCAGAGCAGCCTGGTCGATCAACTTGGGAGGCATGAGCGGCTCATCGCCCTGCACGTTGACGATGATGTCACGCTCGTCCCACGCTGAGCGCGCCGCGACCTCGGCGATGCGATCCGTGCCGCTCGCATGCCCGTTGGCAGTGAGCTCGACGCGCGCGCCCGCGCCGCGGCATGCGGCTGCGACGCGCTCGTCGTCCGTCGCGACCATGACTTCGGCGGCCGCGCTACGGCGCGCCGCGTCGTACGTCCAGAGCACCATCGGCTTGCCGCCGATATCCGCAAGGGCTTTGCCGGGTAACCGTGTCGACTCGTACCGAGCCGGTATGACGACGTTGAAGCGCGGCGTCATGCGGCAGCGGGCTCCAACTGTCGAGCGAGCAAGCGCAACAACCGCTCCGTATCGGGCGCAGCCATTCGCATGCTTGCGACCACGCACCAGACGTCGTCATGCGCAAAGGCGCGGCATTTCACTTCGTCTTTCTCGGTAATCATGACCGTGCCGGACTCCGTGAATTGCAGGTCGGCGGCGCTCATGGCCGCGTGATCGGGCAAAGGATGCGGCTCGACGACCATCCCGTGCTCCTCGAGCATTTCGAAAAAGCGCCCGGGATGCCCGATACCCGCAACAGCATGCACGTGCCGTCCCTTGAAATCCTCCACTGACTTCGTGATTCCCGTCGTAGTTTGACGCACCTCCGTCGCCACCGTCTCGGCGCGGAATACGCCGGCGTGTCCCCACTCGCCGCCATTGACGATGATCGCGTCGACTTCGCGCAGACGCTCTGCCGGCTCGCGCAAGGGCCCCGCCGGCAGGCAGAAGCCGTTACCGAGCCCGCGCACCCCATCGACGACCGCGATCTCGACGGCACGACCCAGTCGATAGTGTTGCAAGCCGTCGTCCGACACTACGACATCCACGGCGTGGCGGTTGAGCAGCAGCCGAACTGCGGCGACACGATCAGGACCTGCTACGACGGGGCAGCCGGTCCGCCGCGCCAGCAACACCGACTCATCGCCGACGACGGTCGCATCGTCGTCAGGCTTAACGGGCTGCGGCCACTGCACCGCGCTGCCGCCGTAACCGCGGCATACGATGCCGGGCCGGTAGCCGCGCTCGCGCAGACGCTCCGCGAGCCACACGACGCACGGCGTCTTGCCCGTGCCCCCGACCGTAACGTTACCGACGACGATGACGGGCCGCTCGAGCTCCACGCTTTGCAGGACGCCGTGTCGATACAACGACCGGCGCATCAGCACGGCGGCCCGGTAGAGCAAACCGAACGGCCAAAGCAGCCACTGCAAGGGGTGGCCTCGATACCAGATCGAATCGAACAGCCGGGACAGCACTTTGGTCACGTGTGCGACGACTACTCGGCGAACTGCATGCGGTACAGCGTAGAGTAGTAACCGTCCTGCCTCAACAACTCCTCGTGCGTACCCGTCTCGACGATCCGCCCGTCCTTGATGGCCACGATCCGATCGGCGTTCACGACGGTCGACAAGCGATGCGCAATGACGAGCGTCGTACGGCCGGTCATGAGTCGCCCGAGCGCATCCTTGATCACGCGCTCCGACTCCGTGTCGAGCGCCGAGGTTGCTTCGTCGAGAATCAAGACCGGTGCGTCCTTCAAGAGAGCGCGCGCGACGGCGACACGCTGACGCTGCCCGCCGGAGAGCAACAGTCCACGCTCGCCGACGCGCGTGTCGAGTCCCTGCGCGAGCTCGCGCGCGAACTCGGTGACGTGCGCCGTTTCCGCCGCCCGCTCGACTTCCGCCCGCGAGTGGCGCTTGAGCGCCCCGTACGCGATATTGCCCGCAATGGTGTCATCGAAGAGAACCACGTCCTGGCTCACGAAGCTCAACTGCCGCCGCAGGTCCTTGAGCTTCAGCGTGCGAATGTCCACGCCGTCGAGCAGAATTTCGCCCTCGAAGCCGTCGTAGATGCGCGGCAACAAAGC
>Ga0209320_10000926_pt1 | contig 15138 bp, 14 predicted proteins | sample Rifsed13ft4_FD_184008 | JGI IMG/M metagenome (GOLD analysis project Ga0209320, IMG submission 184008) | Soil microbial communities from Rifle, Colorado, USA - sediment 13ft 4 (version 2) | ecosystem: Environmental > Terrestrial > Deep subsurface > Rock core/Sediment | place: Rifle, Colorado... | reverse complement strand
CTCTCGACGATGCGCGTCAAGAGGTCGAGACTGACAGTGAGCCGCTCGATCGACTCGTTCGCTTGCGCGAGCTGCTTGCGGCTCAATTCGTCCTCTTGCGCGATACGCGCCTCGAGCAACTCGCGTTTATCTCGGAGATACTGAAGCTCGTCGCCCGTCGTCTCGAAGACCTCTTCAGAAATCTCGCTCGGCCTCGGCCCGGCGACGAGCGACTCGTAGCGTTCGTAGCGCTTCTCGAGCTCGAGAATGCGGTACTCGAGATCGAGCAGCGAGTCGCGCAGCAGCAGGCCGCTCTGCGCGCGGTTGAACTGCGTATTGCGCAGAATGTCGAGGTTCTCGAGCAACTGCGTCTCGGTATCGATGGCCGTACGGCGCAGTGTGGTATTGGAAAACCGCAGAATGAGCTCGCCAGCCTCGATTGGATGCCCGCCCTGGACGAATATCTCCTCGACTCTGCCGCCTTCTTCGACGTCGAGGTAGACGGTCGTCACGGGCTCCACCGTGCCGTCGAACGGGTAGTAGTCGCGGAATTCCCCGTGCTCGACGAGAGCCGTGGTCATGCGTGTGGGGTCGACGCGAAGTTGCGTCGCGCCGGAGCGCGTCGCGACGAGATAGACGATCGCAACAACCACGAGCCCTAAACCTGCGAGCGCTGCGATGCGCGGTCGTGTCCACCGTTCTCTTGCTGCGAGCGTTCTGTCCATCGATCGGGCGAGTCCTCGAGCCTCGGTCGCCGGCCCGGGCAATTTGGGCCGAACCTTGCATCGCTTGATTCGCGAAAGAACAGTCAATTTGCATGCCACAATTACGTGTCATTAAAAAGAGCATATATTTCAATATGTTGAGGGGCATGACCGAGAACGTGGCGAACGCGAGCAAGTTCCAAGGTGTTCCACATCGAAACACTCCCGTGTTTCAATCTGAAACAGCCGCAACGCGGGACGGGAGCCGATGAAGGCCGGTAGCATCTTGATCGTCGACGACGACCCGGACGTCTTGCTCGCCGCGGAGCTCGTGCTCAAGAGCGGGTTCCGCGTCGTGACGCAGAGCGAGCCCAAGCGCCTGCCCGCCATGCTCGAGCGCGGGCGATTCGACGTCGTGCTGCTCGACATGAACTTCTCCGCCGGCGTGACCTCGGGCCAAGAAGGCATCGAGTGGCTCAAGACCATTCAGCGCGCGGCTCCCGACACGAAGGTCATTCTCATGACGGCTTACGGCGGCGTGGAGACGGCCGTTCGAGCGATCAAGGAAGGCGCTTCCGACTTCGTCGTCAAGCCCTGGGACAACGACAAGCTCGTCGCGACCGTGGGCGCGACGCTGCGCTTCAGTCAGGCCGCAAGGGCGCTCAAAGATCTCGAGTCGAAGCAAAAGGCGCTGAACCGGTACTTGGGCGGTCCGAGCCGCGAAATCATCGGCATGTCTTCCGCGATCACGCAAGTGTTGCTCGGCGTCGAGAAAGTGGCGCCGACCGATGCGAGCGTCCTGATTCTCGGCGAGAACGGGACCGGCAAGGAGCTCGTCGCACGCGCGATTCACGCGTCGTCGCGACGCGCCGAGCAAGCGTTCGTGCACGTCGACTTGGGCGCGATCTCCGAATCGCTGTTCGAGTCAGAGCTCTTCGGGCACAAGAAGGGCGCCTTCACCGACGCCAAGGAGGATCGGGCAGGGCGCTTCGAGATTGCCGCCGGCGGAACGCTTTTCCTCGACGAGATCGGCAACCTGAGCCTGCAGTCGCAGGCGAAGCTGCTCGGTGCGCTCGAATCCCGCACGGTCATGCGCGTCGGTTCCGACACCCCAGTCGCGATCGACGTCCGCGTCATCAGCGCGACGAACATGCCGCGCGAGGAGATGCTCGACAAGTTGCGATTTCGCCAGGACCTTTTGTATCGAATCAACACGGTCGAGATTCATGTGCCGCCGCTCCGCGAGCGTACGAGCGACATTCCCTTGCTCGTCAACCACTATGTCGAGGAGTTCGCGAAGAAATACGGCAAGCGGAACATGCAAGTCGAAGGACCGACGCTCGAAGCTCTGATGCGCTACGAATGGCCCGGCAACGTGCGGGAGCTCGTGCATGCCGTGGAACGCGCCGTAATCATGGCCGAAGGCGCGACGATGCGTCTCGACGATTCGCTGTTGCCGCGAGCACACCAGGCGATGGACGCCGCAGACTTGAATCTCGAGGCGCTCGAGAAGAAGACGATCCAGCAGGCGATCGCGAAGCACGAAGGAAACTTGAGCAAGGCCGCACAGGAGCTCGGCCTCGGTCGCACGACGCTGTATCGCAAGATGGCCAAGCATGGGCTTTAGCAACTTTCGCCTCCAAGTCGTCGCACGCCTGCTGCTGTTGACGGGCTTGATCGCCACGGCCGCGTGGGGCCTTGCGAATACGGATTGGCAAGCGACGCCGCTCGTGTGCGCGATCCTCGCGGTGCTCGTGCTCATCGAGCTGATCCGCTATGTGGAGTCCGTCAATCGCGAGCTCACGGCCTTTCTCGAATTCGTCTCGCATCGCGACTTTGCGGTGAGCTTCCCGATCGGCGGCAAAGGCAAGATATTCCGCGATCTCGAGGCTGCCTACGACGTGTTGGCGAAGGAATATCGCGCCTTGAATCTCGACAAGGCCGTGAACCACCAGTATTTGGAGTCGCTGATAGAGCACGTCAGCGTTGCGCTGATGTGCTTCGACGGCAAGGGCTTCGTCAAGCTCATGAACGAGCACGCCAAGAAGCTGTTCGGCATCCCTTACATGAACAGCGTCAGGTCGTTCCGCAGAGTCGACGAGAAACTGCCTGCTCTCATCGAAGGGCTCGATACCGGTCGTGCGCTGATCAGCGTACGGATAGGCGACGAGCCCGTGCAGCTCGCGCTGCATGCAACCGAATTCGAGCTGCGTGGGCGCCGCTACAAGATCGTCTCGTTTCAGAACATTCGCGACGAGCTCGAGCAGCGTGAGGTCGACTACTCGCAGAAGCTCATCAAGGTCTTGACGCACGAGATCATGAACTCGGTCACGCCGATCATCTCGCTTTCGAAGTTGATTCAGGACCGTCTCGTCGATGCCGAGAGCGGGGAGCTTTCCGGCCAGGCGCTGACGGGCGAGGAGCGCGACGACCTGCTGCGGAGTCTCGCATCGATTCAGTCGCGAGGCTCGGGGCTCTTACGTTTCGTGCAGGCTTACGGCACGCTCACGAACTTGCCGAGGCCGAATTTCTCGGACGTCGTGGTCGCGACGCTGTTCGAGCGCGTGCAAGCGCTGTTGGCGCCGGCGCTCAAAGCGGAGGGTGTTGCGCTCGAGGTCGAGGTACGCGAGCCGGGGCTCTCAGTGCGCGCGGATCCGCAGCAGCTCGAGCAGGTGCTGATCAATCTCGTGAGAAACGCAGCCGAAGCGTTGACCGGGCGCGCCGAAGGGCGCGTCGTGCTGCGCGGGTTCCGCGATCAGCAGCGCAAAGTGTCGATTCAGGTCGTCGATAACGGGCCGGGCATCGAGGCCGCGCTCCTCGGCGACATCTTCGTGCCGTTCTTCACGACCAAGCGTCACGGCACGGGCGTAGGCTTGAGCGTCTCGCGTCAGATCATGCTGCTCAACAAGGGGCTGATCGCGGTGAAGACGGCGCCGGGCCAGGGCAGCGAGTTCACGCTCAAGTTCAGATGAGCCCTATGGAGTCGCCGCGTCCCCCGAGGAGCCCGCGAACAGCCGCTTGCCTTCGGCGTTGGTCACGGTACGAGCGTTGGCGACATGTGGATTGTTGCGGGCGCGCCAGCCGGCGACGGTGACGGTTTGTCCAACCTGCAGAGAATTTCTCGTCCAACCCTGACGCATCAACACATTGGGGCTGCCGAGCTCGAAGTCCCAATTGACGATCTCGTTGTTGTGCTCCGGGTCGGGCGCGTCGACGTAAATGCGCGTGTGTGGATTCATCCATTCGACCTTCGTCACGGTGCCGGTAACCTCGATCGCCTTGTTCCGGTCGAACTCTGCGGCGAAGGCATGATGAGCGGATGCCGCGACGGGCATTACCGACGAGTAGACGGCGGCAATCACGGCCCAGGATAAGCGTCTCATAGCGAAGATTCCTCGATCCTCAAGGGTCAAAGTGGATGCTCGACTTTTCGTTTTCGTTGCAAATGAACTCGATCAACTGCTCGTCGGGGAGCAATTGCTGATTGACTCTGAGCGTGAAGGGCTCCGTGTACGCCTTCGGGTCGTCGATCGTGATGTCGATCTCCATGGTGCCGAAAGTAGGCCGCCGAAAGCGCTCGATGATCTTGCCTTCGTCCGTTAACGGGCTGCCGTTGACGTCGAGCCAGCCGCCGTCGCGGAAATGAGTCGATTCGACGACCAAATCGTCGCCTTCCCAGCGGCCGACGGAATAACCGTACCACCACGGTTGCGGCTCGTTGTCGGGCAGCGGGCGGCCGTCCATGAAGATTTCGCGCAGACCGTAGTTGGCCTCGTACATGATGATGATTTGATCCGGGCTCTGCACGATCTTGCGCGGCTGGGGATGGAGATGGAGCTGCATGTAGCCCAACGGCAGACAATGGGCGTCGGGATTGTCCTTCATGCCGTCGGCGACGCGTTGGTCTCTGAGCTCCTTGGCCCATGGACGATAGGGCGCCCCGCCCTCGAGGTTGGCGCCGATATCGAAGAACATCGCGAGCGGCGGCGTGCCCGGTGGAGGCGGCGGCGGGGGCGGCGGCGGCGCGGCTTCATCGTCGGCACTGCCCGGCGCACCGCCGGCGCTCGCAAACGACGGACGCCGGTTCTCCCAAAGCCCCGACAGGTCGGGCCTGCCGTCGGCCGTGCGCGGTGTCGGCGCCTCGAGATTCACGGTGCCGTCTTCGGTGCGCGGCATGCCGCGGTCGGGCCACGTGGGCCACTGCGCCAGTGCCTGAGTCGAGAGTGTCGTGAGAAGGGCGGCCGCGCCGGCCGCTTCGAGCCACTTGATCATTAAATACAACCGTCCCTCATTGAACGCGAGAAAATAGCGTATCCGCCGGCATTCTCAAAGCGCGGACTGCGAATTTTACATTGCTGCGGCGCGGCCGGCGCGCGCCGTAAAACGTGTCGGTCGGCGCCTCGACGATATCTGCCCCGGCGCTTTTTGCGCGCTCGAAGTGCCGGTCGACGCCGGTGATACGGACGTAGAGCTGCTGCGTCACGGCGCCGAGCTTGCGCGGGTTTTGGTAGCCGGCTCCGGGGCAACCCATCATGACGGCGCCGTCGAGAAGCTTCATCGCCGCATGATTGATCTTGCCGTCCGGCCCTTTGAAGATGTCGCCGAAGGGCTTGAGACCGAAGGCCCTCTCGAGCCAAACCAACGCGGCATCGACGTCTTCGTATGCTCCTACATGGCACGGTCATACGTTACTATCGACGCCAAGAATAACAACGAACGCCCTGGGGAACACTCATGAATCGCGCAAGCTCCGCCTTGCGGTGGGATACGGCCTACGAGTGGAAAGCGGTCGCGCTGCTCGGCATCGGCTTCGGGCTCGTCGGTCTCGATCGCTGGATCATCGCGCCGCTTTTCCCGTTCATGGCCGAGGACCTCGGCCTCAACTTCCAAGATCGCGGCAACTTGGTCGGCGCTCTCGGCCTCGCCTGGGGCGTGTTCGCGATTTTTAGCGGCCGGCTGTCGGACCGAATCGGCCACCGTAAGGTTCTGATTCCCGCGATTCTGCTGTTCTCGTTGATGTCGGGGCTCTCGGGGCTCGCTACGGGCCTCATGGCTCTGATCGTCGTGCGCACGCTCATGGGCGTCATGGAGGGTGCCTACTGTCCTACGAGCTTCGTCGCGGTGGCGGCCGCATCGAATCCTCCGCGGCGCGGCTTCAATCAGGGTCTGCAACAGAGCGGCTTTGCGCTGCTGGGACTCGGGCTCGGCCCGATCATCGCGACGCAACTACTAGCGGTCGTGCCGTCGTGGCGCTGGGTGTTTTGGATCGTCGCGGTGCCCGGGTTCGTTGTCGGACTCCTCTTGTTCTTTGTGCTGCGCGAGCCGAAGGACACCCAAGCCGGCGCGGCCATCGGGGCCACACAGCCCGGCGGCAGCTGGCTCAGGGTTCTCGGCAGCCGCAACATCGTCGTTTCCATGTTCGCGCTGTTCTGCGCGATGTCGTGCGTTTTCGTGCTGAGCGCGATGGTGCCGGACTACCTCATCGGCTATCTCGGCTTGACCCCCGTGCAGATGGGTTTCGTGACGTCGGCGCTCGGTTTCGGCGGGTTCTTCGGGCAATTCGGCGTGCCCGGCCTTTCGGACCTGTTCGGCCGCAAGCCCGTCGCGATCGTCGGCTTCGTCGGCGCTGCTATCTCCGTGTGGATCTTTGCGCGCACGGGCGCCAATCCCGTATCGCTCTTCGCCGTGCTGTTCGTGGTGTCGTTCTTTTCTCTCGGTAACGTCGCATTGCTCACGGGGCCCATTGCAACGGAAGCTGCACCGGCGGGCCTCGTCGCTTCGGCTATCGGTCTCGTCGTCGGTGCCGGCGAAATTTTCGGCGGCGGTGTCGCGCCCATCATTGCCGGCAACATCGCGGAGAACTTCGGCATCGAGAACGTGCTCTACGTCGCGCTCACCGGTGTGGCGCTCGGCGTCGCCGTGTGTCTGTTCTTGACGGAAACCGCACCGGGCAAAATCGCGCGACGCTAGCGGCCCTTCTTCCTTTGGTGTAGACTCGCCGCCCGCGGCGAGATTCCGCGCCGCCATTCGATTCGAGGTGCGCAAACATGAACGAGCGAGCAGTTGTATCCGTCGGCCGTTCCGGTTTTGCGTTGCGTCGAATTTGCATCCCGCCCACGTCGAACCGGCACTCGTGCTGACGCGCTAGCCGATCGTCCGGGGCGCCGCCGGCGCCCGGAGTCGATCGCAAAGTATCAATCGACTGAATTCGCGGCCGCATCGCGGCTGCACGTTGAGGACGGGTTTCTGCAATGACTGCGAGCAGCGTTGCCGCGCAATGGCAACAATTGATCTCCGCCTGTCGGGCGGCCCGGGGCACCCTCGGCGAAGCGATGTCCGGACGCGCGTACGAGTACACGAGCGGCAGCATCGGCCGCGCTGTCGTGCTGCTCGCCATTCCCATGGTCCTCGAGATGGGCATGGAATCGCTGTTCGTGGTCGTCGATATCTTTTTCGTCGCCAAGCTCGGCGCAGACGCCGTGACCGCAGTCGGATTGACCGAAGCGGTGCTGACGCTGCTCTACGCGATCGCGATCGGGCTCAGCACGGGCGCGACCGCGCTGGTCGCGCGGCGCATCGGCGAGCGAAACGTCGAGGCGGCGAGAATCGTCGCCGTGCAGGCGATTTGGGTCGCCGTGGGGCTTGCACTCGTCACCGCCGCGATCGGCATCCTGTACGCACAAGAGGTGCTCGAGCTCATGGGCGCGTCGCCGGAGGTCGTCGCGGGCGGCGTCGGCTACACCATGGTCATGCTCGGAGGCTCGGTCACGATTCTATTGATCTTCATGCTCAATGCCGTATTTCGCGGTGCCGGCGATGCAGTCATTGCGATGCGCGTGCTGTGGGTCGCGAACGGCATCAATATCGTGCTCGATCCGTTACTGATCTTCGGCGTCGGTCCGTTCCCGGAGCTCGGAGTCATGGGCGCGGCCGTCGCGACGACGACGGGACGCGGGGTCGGCGTTTTGTACCAGCTCTACTGCTTGAGCCGAACAGAGAGCCGCATCCGCCTGAAGCTCACGGACCTGGGGCTCCGCGCTCAGGTAATGCTGCGCCTTCTGCGCGTGTCGTTACCCGGGGCGTTCCAATACACGATCGCGATGTCGAGCTACATCTTTCTCATGCGCGTCATTTCCGCGTACGGCAGTGCCGCCGTCGCCGGCTTCACGATCGGCATTCGGATTTTCGCGTTCACGTTCTTGCCCGCGTGGGGATTCAGCAACGCCGCCGCGACGCTCGTTGGTCAGAATCTCGGCGCTGGAGAACCGGAGCGTGCCGAGCGTTCGGTATGGATAACGGCGAAGTACAACGCTGCATTCCTGGTCATGGTCGCGCTGGTGTTCATATTCGTGCCGGAGCCGATCGTGCGCTTCTTCACATCCGATCCTGTGGTGGTTGCGTACGGCGTCGACTGCCTGCGCTACGTGAGCTACGGCTACGGGTTCTACGCGGTCGGTCTCGTCGTCACGCAGGCATTCAACGGGGCCGGGGATACCGACACGCCGACGTACATCAATTTGTTTTGCTTCTGGCTATTGCAGATCCCGCTTGCCTACGTGCTTGCTCAAGAGCTCGCTTGGGGACCGCAGGGCGTCTTCATCACGATCGCAGTGTGCGACTCGATACTCGCCGTGATCGCGGTTTGGCTGTTCCGGCAGGGACGCTGGAAGCTCAAGGTCGTCTAGCGATGGCCTTCGAGAGCTCCGATAATCACGTGGGGTCGTCGCCGTGGGCCGCGTCCACAACGGGCGGCTCGTCGGCCGGCGTCGCAGCGGCGAATTCTTCAGCGGCCATTTCCCAGATGCTCAGGAAGAACGCGGCGATGATCGGGCCGAGCACTATGCCCGCGAGCCCGAAGGCCGCGAGCCCGCCGAGCGTCGCGATGAGAATCAGGTAGTCGGGCATCCGCGTGTCGCGACCGACGAGCACCGGGCGGAGCAAGTTGTCTACGAGGCCGATGACCAAGACGCCGACGACGATGAGCACGATCCCGGCAACGAGCCGATCGTTGACGATGAGCACGATTGCGGCCGGGATCCACACGAGCGCGGGTCCGACGGCGGGCAGTATGCTGAGCAAGCTCATGACGACCCCCCAGAGGAAGGGCGCGCCGATGCCGAGCACGCTGAACGTGAGTCCGCCGATCGTGCCTTGAAGGATGCCGACGACGACCGTGCCTTTGATCGTGGCGCGCGAGACGTCGGCGAAGCGGGCGAATAAATGCCGCTCGCGCTCGTCGCCGAGCGGCAGGGCACGCACGACACCGTCGAGCATGCGCCGTCCGTCGCGCAAGAAGAAGAACAGCAAATACAGCATGAGAAAGAAGTACACCGCGATACGCAGTGTGTCCTGACCGAGCGCGAGCGCGCGCGACGCGATGAACTGGCTGATCTGCACGGCCGACGATGAGAGCTGCGATTGCAGCCGCTCCGGATCGATGCCCGTCGATTCCATGAACGACACGAGTTGCGGCAAGTTTTGGCGGGCCGCCTCGAGGATGCGCGACAGATCGATGTCGCGGCTGCTCAAGCGCTCGTACAACGCTGCGGCCTCGCTGGTCACAGCCGTGCCGATGCCGACGATCGGCATGATCACCACGAGCACGACGAGAATGACGCTCGCGGCGGCCGCGAGCGTGTCGTGCGGCTCGAGCTTCTGCCGGAGACGGCTGTGCACGGGGTAGACGAGTATCCCGAGCGCGATGGCCCAGAAGATCGGTTGGAGAAATCCTTGGATCAGCCAGAGAAAGGCGACCGTGACGAGCAGCAACAAAACGCCGAAGAAGACGCGTCGCGTGACCTGTTCATTCATCCATTGCGGCCTGTTTCGTTTTGGCCCACCACGCGAGGCGCTCGGCGAGCGTTTTCTCGTACCCATGCTCGGTCGGCCGGTACCAATGCGCGCCGCGGAGCGCGTCCGGAAGGTATTGTTGTCCCGCCGCGTGGCCGCCCTCGTCGTGATCGTACCGATAGCCTCTGCCGTAGCCTATCTCCTTCATGAGGCGCGTCGGCGCATTGCGCACGTGCATCGGCACCGGTTCCGCCGGATAACGCTCGACGGCTTCGCGCGCGGCATTCCACGCACTGTAGACGCTGTTCGATTTGGGCGACGTGGCGAGATAAACGACGGCCTCCGCGATCGCGAGCTCGCCTTCCGGGGAGCCGAGAAAGTGGTAGGCGTCCTTGGCCGCGAGGGTGATCGACAGCGCGCGCGGATCCGTGAGGCCGATATCCTCGGTTGCCATACGCACGAGGCGGCGCAAGAGATACATCGGGTCTTCACCGCCCGCGAGCATGCGCGCGAGCCAATATAGAGCGCCCTCGACGTCGCTGCCGCGTACGGCTTTGTGCAGCGCCGAGATCTGATTGAAGTGCTCTTCGCCGCTCTTGTCGAACCGGGCTACGCGCCGCTCGAGCACGGATGCGGCAAGCTCGGCGGAGATCCGGCCCTCGGGTTTGACGCTGAGCGAGCTCACGTGCTGCCAAACGGCTTCGGCGGCGTTCAGCGCCCGGCGCGCGTCGCCGTCCGCGTGCACGGCGAGCAAGTCTACGCCCTCGTCGCTGAGCTCGACCGCGGTGCCGGCCTGCTTGCCGAGCGTGCGCAGGCCCGCGGCGATGATCGTACGCAGATCTTCTTTGTCCAGCGGCTCGAGCACGAACACGCGCAATCGCGACAACAGCGCGTTGTTGAGCTCGAAGGAAGGATTCTCGGTGGTCGCCCCGATGAGCGTGATCACGCCTTCTTCGACGTGCGGAAGAAACGCATCCTGCTGAGCTTTGTTGAAGCGGTGAATCTCGTCGCAGAAAAGAATCGTGCCGCGATCTTCGGTCTCGAGACGAAGCTTCGCTTCGCGGATGATCTCGCGGACGCGCGGCACCCCTTCCGTCACGGCACTGAACGTCTCGAAGTGCTTGTTCGTGTAGTTCGCAATGAGCAGCGCAAGCGTCGTTTTGCCGCAGCCCGGCGGCCCCCAGAACACGAGGCTGCCGACGTCGCCGCGCGCGATGGCTTCGCGCAACGGCTTGCCGGGCGCCATGAGATGTTGTTGGCCGAGGAACGCATCGAGCGAAGCCGGGCGCATGCGGCGCGCGAGCGGCTGCTCGTCTTCTGCGGTTGCGGCGAATAGCGAGGGTTCGGTCGGCAAGGCGGCTTGGCTTTCGTTCGGGTACATTCGTGCGCGCATTGTAACGCCGCCGGTGGACATGCGACCCGGCAACGGTATGCTAGACGAATAGCGATAGGAGCTCCTCGATGAGACGCATTCGTTGGGCGGTGTTGGCCGCGGCCTCGATGACCGCGGGTCTCGCGGCCGCGCAGGAGCCGAAGGCTTCGAACAAGCCTGTTTTGCACGGCAATCATTGGGTGGCGATCACGGGCAAGCCGCTCGGCGCAACGGCCGGGGCCGTGACGTTCGCGAAGGGGGGCAATGCCGTCGATGCGGCTTGCGCGATGCTCGCGGCCGTCGCAACCATGTGGGACACGCTCGGATGGGGCGGCGAAACGCAGGCGTTGATTCACGACCCGCGTACGGGCGAAGTTATGGGCATCAACGCTCTTGGGGCGGCACCGACGGGCGCGACGCCGGAGTTCTTCAGCTCGCGCGGCATGCGCCAGCCGCCTGAATTCGGCCCGTTGGCTGCGCTGACTCCGGGCACGCCGGGGGGGCTCATGGTCATGCTCGCCGAGTTCGGCACGATGAGCTTGGCCGAAGTGCTCGCGCCGGCCATGGAAATGGCTGCCGGCTATCCCATGGAGCAAAACCAAACGCAGGTCATCGAGGCCAACAAGAGCTTGCTGCGCACCTGGGAAGCCTCGCGGCGCGTGTTCTTACCGCACCTCGATGCCGCCGATCCCGAGCGTTGGGCCGCGCCGCTGCCCGGAGAGGTGTTTGCGCAGCCGGAGCTGCTCGCGATGCTGACCAAGCTCGTCGAAGCGGAGCGCACGGCGCTCGGAGAGGGCAAGACTCGCAAGGAGGCGATCTACGCGGCCTACGACCGCTTCTATCGCGGCGACATCGCGCGCGAGCTCGTCGCCGCGATACAGGAAGCCGGCGGTCTGATCACGCTCGAGGACCTCGACAATTGGCAGGTCTACATCGAAGAGCCCGTGATGACGAGCTACAAAGGCATCGACGTCTATAAGTTGACGCATTGGGTGCAAGGCCCCGCCATGCTTCAAACCTTGAACATTCTCGAAGGCGTGGACTTGAAGTCGATGGGGTACAACAGCGCGCGCTACATTCATACGCTCTATCAAGCGATGAACCTGGCGTTCGCCGACCGTGACTTCTACTACGGAGATCCTTATTTTCCACCGGCCGAGCCGATCGCGGGGCTGCTTTCGAAGGAATACGCGCGCGTGCGCGCCGCCCAGATCGACTGGAATCACAACGATCCATATGTCGCGCCCGGCGATCCCTATCCGTATCAGGGTGAGCAAAATCCATTCGCGGATCTCCTCGAGCGTTGGCGTCCGCGCATCGAAACGCGGCGCGAGGCGAACCTCATCGAGCCCGTGAATCGCTTGAGCCATGACGAGGCCTTCCTCGTGGGCACGACGTCGATACAAGCCGCCGATGCCGACGGGTGGGCGGTGTCGATCACGCCGAGCGGCGGTTGGATCCCGGCGTTCATTGCGGGAACCACCGGTGTCGGTCTATCGGAGCGTATGCAAAGCTTCGTCATGGACCGCGAGCAGAATCCGTTCAACGTGCTCGAGCCCGGCAAGCGCCCGCGCGCGACGTTGAGCCCCGGAATGGCGTTACGCAACGGCGAGCCGTTTCTTTCCTTCGCGGTCCAAGGCGGCGATTCGCAAGAGCAGAATCTCTTGCAGTTCTTCTTGAACGTCGTCGAATTCGGCATGGACGTGCAGCAAGCGGTCGAGGCGGCGAACATCAACAGCTATCAAGTGCACAGCTCCTTCGGAACGCACCGAACCCAACCGGGGCGCCTCGTCGTTCGAGAGGACACGCCGCGCTGGGTGCAATCGGAATTGCAGCGCATGGGTTATCACGTCGAAACCTGGGCAAAGAGCTCGGGGCCGATCAATGCGGTCTACTTCGACCGGGTGCACGGCACGCTATGGGGTGGGGCGAGCGACTACGGCGACGACTACGGCATCGCTTGGTAAGCCGCAGGGATTAGAGGGCCGTCGATGACTTTCTTGGAGTGGTTGCAGGCGACTGCGCTCGGCACGATGGTGGCCGAGTCGCTCTGGGGCTACCCGCTGTTCGAGACGCTGCACACGCTCGGCATGGCAATGCTCGTTGCGGCGCTCGGTCTCATAAACTTGCGCGTCTTGGGCTACAAGGCGGAGCTGCCGATTCTCGGTACGCGCGATCTTCTGCCGCTCGCTTGGCTCGGGTTCACGATCAACTTGATCTCGGGCGTGGCCTTGTTCACGTCCGACGCCGTCTATTTTTGGAACAGTTATACGTTTCGAATCAAGCTCGCGTTGATTCTGCTCGGCGGAATCAATGCGTTTCTGCTCGGGCGGTCGGTTTTCCATGAAGCGCAGATTAGCGGCGGCCGATACGCCGCGACGACCGGCGTCAAGTGGATCGCCGCGAGCTCCCTGGTGTTCTGGCTCGGCGCGATCATCGCCGGCCGTTTGATCGCGTACGCGCCTTAAGGCTTGAAGGGTCGCCGCAATGGAAATTCTGGTTTGGCTCGAAAACAGTGCGCTTTCGGACATCGTTAGGACCGTGGCCTGGGTGTATCCCGCCGTCGAGACGGCGCATTACATCGGACTCGCTTTTCTCGTCGGCGCCATCATGCTGATCGACCTGCGGCTGCTCGGCATCGCGAAAACACTGCCGATCGGCTCGATGATCGGGCTGCTGCCGTGGGTATGGGTGGGGTTCATCATCAACGTCGCGAGCGGGAGCGTAATGTTCATTTACGGCGCGACTGGTTTCGGCGTGAATCGCGCGTTCTGGCTCAAGATGATTTTCTTGGCGCTCGCAGGCATCAACGCGTTGATTTTTACGCTCGCCGCGTCGCGGTCGGGTTCCGCATGGGTCGATGGCGGCCAAGTGCCGGCATTCGTCCGGGTCGTGGCAACTGCGTCGCTCGTGCTTTGGGTTTGCGTCGTAACGACGGGACGCTGGATGGCGTACATCTGATTGACGTTTCAGCCGAGCCAAAGACCCCGCTACCGCATCCACAACGGCTTCCGCATGCCGTTGGGGTTTCCGCCCGGCGGCTTCGAGTCGGGGCTGCGCTATCAACCTCGATCCGGCGACGTCTTCGTCTGCACCTACCCGAAGTGCGGCACGACTTGGATGCAATACATCGTGTATTTGCTCACGCACGGCGCAACGCCGCTGGCGCAGACCGAGACTCTGGAGCCCGCGTTCCCGCATCTCGAAGAGGTCGGAGGAGAGATCGTCGCGGCGCTGCCGGCGCCGCGGCTCATCAAGACGCACTTGCCGCGCGCGATGACACCGTTCAGCGCGGCCGCGCGCTATATCCACGTCGCACGCAATCCTTTCGATTGCGCCGCCTCGTTTTATCACCACACGCGCGGGTTTCCGCAGCACTACGACTTCGCGGGCGGAACGTTTGCCGACTATTTCGAGTGCTTCATTCGCGGTGAGGTCGATTTCGGGGACTATTTCGAGCATCTCGACTCGTGGTACGGGCTGCTCGGGGCGGATAATGTATTGTTCCTGACTTACGAGGAGATCAGGGCGGATACGCGCGGCGCGATCATGGCCGTCGCGGAATTCCTCGGCGAGCCGGCGCTTGCGACCGCCCGCCACGAGCTCAAGCTCGAGAATATCCTCGCCGCCGTGAGCTTCGAGAGCATGCGCAAGGACCAGAGCCGGTGGTCCAGCGAGCGTCCGGCCGACATGCCCGAGTTCGTGCGCAAGGGCTCGGTCGGGGATTGGCAGAACCTGTTCGCGCCCTCGCAGGTGCGGCGGCTGCTCGCGGCGTTCGAATCGCGGACCGCCGGCACCCCGGTTGCGCGGCTGTGGCCGGATATCATGGCCGACGCACGACGCCGGCAATGAGCCGCCGACATGATTCTTCTCTATATCTTCTCTTTTTATCCAAATGGGAGCCTCGCTTATGAATGTCGCTGATCAAAATGCGCTGGACGCGGCCGTGCTGAGGCGTCTGATAAGCCATCTGGACTCACGCAAAGACGTGCAGAACATCGAGCTCATGATTCTCGCGGGCTTCTGCAGAAACTGTCTCAGCAAATGGTACGTGGAAGCAGCGCGGGAGCAGGGTGTCGAGTTCGATCTCGCCGCGGCGCAGGAGCGCGTTTACGGAATGCCGTACGGCGAGTGGAAAGCGAAACATCAGCCGCCGGCGACCGAGGAGCAACTCGCGCGCTTCAACGCGGCGCAGAAGCAACCGTCATCTTCGTAGGAGCGAGCTTCGCTCGCGATTTCTTCGTAGTAGGAGCGAGCTTCGCTCGCGATCTTGGCATCGATGAAGATCGCGAG
>Ga0209320_10000922_pt1 | contig 15169 bp, 13 predicted proteins | sample Rifsed13ft4_FD_184008 | JGI IMG/M metagenome (GOLD analysis project Ga0209320, IMG submission 184008) | Soil microbial communities from Rifle, Colorado, USA - sediment 13ft 4 (version 2) | ecosystem: Environmental > Terrestrial > Deep subsurface > Rock core/Sediment | place: Rifle, Colorado... | reverse complement strand
CCGGCTTCATGGAATCCTTGAAGCGCGTGTTCCCGGATCGCCCCGTGCTCGACATTCCCGAGAACGACGAAGTGCTGCACGCGCTCTACGACCTCGATCAGCGGATTCAGGTTCCCGGCATACGCGCATTGTCGATGGGCCAGACCTACGAAGACGACGGCTACGATCCTCACTGGCGCGGTGTCTACGACGACGAAGGCCGGCTCATGGTCGCGATCAATTTCAACATGGATCTCGGCGATGCTTGGGAGCACGCCGACGATCCTTGGTACCCCAATCCGATGACCGCGCTCGCCTACCGTTTCGCCGTGAATTACGTCATCTACGCGATGACGCATTGAGGGCTCGATGGACGGCACGAAATCGCGGGAGGCCAGCGTAGCCGAGTCCTTCCTGCGCGCGCTCAAACGGCAAGGAATCGATCACGTGCTCGCGAATGCCGGCACGGACTTCGCACCGATCATCGAGGGTCTTGTCGGCCTATCGCGAGAACCGGACGCCGCGCCCAAATTCCTCACGATCCCGCACGAGAATCTCGCCGTCGCGATGGCGCACGGCTATTACCTCGTCGCGCGCAAACCATCCGCGGCCATGGTGCACGTGACGGTCGGCACCGGGAACGCGATCTGTGCGCTCATGAACGCGTACCGCGACAACGTTCCGCTCTTGCTCATGGCCGGGCGCACGCCGCATACGCAGATCGGGCACATCGCCTCGCGGTCGTTTCCGATTCATTGGGGACAGGAGAATTTCGACCAAGCCGGCATGGTGCGCGAATATACGAAGTGGGATTATGAGCTCCGCGCCGGACAGCCCGTCGAGCAAATCGTCGCGCGCGCACTGGAGATAGCCCTGGCGGAGCCGCGCGGCCCCGTGTACCTGACGCTGCCGCGCGAGGTGCTCGCCGATATCGACCAGGCGCGCGCGCCGCTGCCGCCGGCCGGCACCGTGGCGCGGCCGCAACCGGACGCCGCGCACGTCGCCACCGTCGCACGGTGGATCGGCGAAGCGGCCTGGCCCATGATCGTCACGTCGCACCTGGGCCGCGACGTCGCCGCGGTTGCCGCGCTCGCGGAGCTCACCGAGCGGTACTCGATCCCGGTGGCGCAGGCCGGTCCAACCTGCGTCAATCTGCCGGCGAGCCACCCCATGAACGTCGGGCAGGCGGGCGGCGGGTTGCTCAAGAACGCGGACCTGATCCTCGTCGTCGACAGCGAGGTCCCGTGGTTCCCGCGCGATTTCACGCCGAACGCGACGACGCGCGTCGTGCATCTCGGCATCGATCCGTTGTGCGTGCGTTATCCGATCCGTTCGTTTCCGACCGACCTCGCCGTGCCCGGCGATACGCTCGCGACTCTCCGCCTGCTCGCCGACGAGCTCAGCACGGTAACGATCGCCGCAACCGCGACCGAGCGCCGTCGCGCCGCGATCGCCGAATATCAGACCGGTCGACGCGCGCGCACGGCCGCGCTGCTCGAGTCCGCGCGGCACGCGAAGCCGATCAGCTACGCGTACGTCGGGGACTGCGTGCGCCGAATTCTGCCGCAGGGCGGCATCGTGATCACCGAGCTCGGCGCCTCGTCCGATCAGCTCGCGCTCGAGGAGCCCGGCAGCTTGCTCGGCGTCGGGATCGGCGGCGGGCTCGGGTTCGGGCTCGGCGCATCGCTCGGCGCCAAGCTCGCCGCACCGGGGCGGACGGTGGTCAGCACCGTCGGCGACGGCAGCTACATGTTCGGTAATCCGACGCCGTTTCATTTCGTCGCGCGCTCCGCGCAACTGCCCGTGCTCACCGTCATCTGCAACAACAGTCGATGGCATGCCGTCGATGCTGCGACACGCGGCGTATATCCCGAAGGCCTCGCCGCGGCGAGCCCCGTGATGCCGCTGGTCGAGCTCAAACCGTCGCCGGAATTCTCGAAGGTCGCCGAAGCGTCGGATGCGTATGCGCGCCGCGTCGACGATCCGGCCGATCTGCCGGGCGCGCTCGAAGCCGCGCTCGGCGCCGTGCAATCGGGGCGACAGGCGCTGCTCGACGTGCGTATGGAGCACGGGTACCGGTCGCAAGGCTAGCCCTCGTAGGAGCGAGCTTCGCTCGCGATTCTTGTCGACGATCGCGAGCGAAGCTCGCTCCTACAGGGCATCGACATCGAGATCGCGCGCTTTCTCGCGCGCGAGCGCCAGCCGTTCCGGAGTGCCGACGTCGATCCACACCCCGTCGTAGCGCTCGCCGTAGAGATCCCCGCGGGCGACGGCAGCGTCGAGGATCGGCTTCAACGCATGCTTGCCGACCGCAAGGCCCGCGAACAACGCGCCATCGAGGATCGAGATCCCGGCGAACGTGAGCTTGGGCGGCCGGTCGACGATGCGCGACTGCCCGTCGATGCCGTAGTCCCCGGCGGCGTGGTGCGCGGGATTGGGCACGAGAACGAGGACGCCGCGGCCGGCGTCGAGCTTGAGGCTCGCAAACGGAAAATCCGTGAGCACGTCGGCATTGACGACGAGAAACGGGGCCGGCCCGAGTAGCGGCAATGCCTTGATGATGCCGCCGCCGGTCTCGAGCGGCGGGTCGCTTTCGACGCTGTAGCGAATGCGTGCGTCCCAGCGCGAGCCGTCGCCGATCGCCGCTTGGATTTGCGCGGCGTTGTAGGAAACGTTGATGACGAGATCGCGAATGCCCGCTGCCGCGAGCCGACGCACCTGACGCTCGAGCAGCGATTCACGTCCGAGGTCGAGCAGCGGCTTCGGCCGCTGCTCGCTCAAGGCGCCCATGCGCGTGCCGCGTCCTGCCGCGAGTATCATCGCTTTCATGGCGCTGCCGAAGCGTTGAAGGCATACATGATCTGTGCCATTGTAGCCGCCTTTACGCGGCTCAGACTTCGTGGCCCCAGTCAATCCCGCTCGCGCTCTCCTCGCATGTTTTTGCGTCCTCGCGGCTAATCACGCCGCCGCTCAACGTGTTTGCCTGGTCGTCGACCCGACGCCCGCCGGCCCCCTGCCCGTTGACACGGATGCTCCCGACGACAGGCTCGACATCAGGGCGCGTCGTTGGCGATTCGATTCCGACTCGAGCGCACAGTTTTCCGACGAGGTGCGGGTCCAATACCACGGCGGCACGTTGACGGCGGAGAGCATGAGCGTCGAGGACGATCTCGTCGACGTGATCGGGCGCGTGACTTTCGCCAACGAGGACATCACGGTGTTTGCCGAGGACGCCGCGCTCGACAACGACGCGCGCATCCTGTCGTTCTCCGCGGCCGGGTTCAACATGCCCAAACGCCCGGCACGCGGCTCCGCCCAAGAGCTCATCATCACCGACGCGAAAACGATGTCGCTCTCCTCGCTCGTCTTCACGACATGCCCGGAAAACGATACGGATTGGGAGCTGCTAGCGCGCGACCTCAGCTTGGATGCCGAAGGCGGATTCGGGACCGCGCACGGCGTCCGATTGAAATTCAAGGGCGTGCCGATTCTGTATGCGCCCTATTTCACGTTTCCGATCGATGACCAGCGCAAGAGCGGCTTCCTCACGCCGCAGATCGCGGAGCGCGAGCGAACGGGTCTCGACATCTCGATCCCGTACTACTTCAATCTCGCACCCAACTACGATCTGACAATCGAGCCGCGCTATCTCAGCAAGCGCGGCACGCAGCTCAACAACGATTTTCGCTATCTCTTGCCCCGCAGCGCCGGGACATTCGCGTTCGATTATCTGCCCGACGACAATGAGACCAACGACACACGCGGCTACGTGAATCTGCAACACGAAACACTTTTCGGCCGCGGGTGGCAGCTCATCGCGGGCGTCGAGGAAGTCTCCGACGAAGCCTATTTCGAGGACATGGGCGACAGCCTGAGCGTTACGAGCCAAATCTATCTGAGCCGCTTTCTCGATCTCGGTTTTTTCGCGCCGCGCTGGTCGGTGCGGAGCCGCTTCCAGAACTATCAAACGCTCGATTTGCTCATCGATCCCTTCGACCGCCCTTACGAGCGCGTGCCGCAAATGCTTTTCGAGGGCCTTTGGTCGGCCGGAATTTGGAGCTTCGATTCCTCGACCGAGCTCGTCAATTTCGACCGCGACGTCGGTGTGACGGGCTGGCGGCTCGATTCGACGCAGGAGCTCAGCCTGCGCTTCGGCCGCGCCGGCCTATACCTGACTCCGGCCGTGGCTTGGCGGCAGACGAACTACTGGCTCGACGACCCCGATGCGAGCGGCGACGACACGCTGACACGCGGCTTGCCGGTCGGCAGTCTCGATACCGGCATCCGCTTCGAGCGCGATGCCGGCAAAACCGACCGCTGGATCCAGACCTTGGAACCGCGTTTGCTCTACATCAACGTGCCGTTCGAAGATCAATCGCAACTGCCGGTGTTCGACACGATCGTGCCGGACTTCAATTTGGTGCAGCTGTTCCGCAAGTATCAATTCGTCGGTCCGGACCGCGTCGCCGATACCGATCAGTTGAGCTTCGGCGTGACGACGCGGCTCGTCGACGGCAGCAGCGGCGAGGAACGGTTGAGCGCCACCTTGGGGCGGACTCACTACCTCGCCTCGCAAACCGTGAGCCTGCCGGGGCAACCGCTGAGCGGCGCCAGCGACTCCGACTACGTGGCCGAGATCGGCGTAGCCTTGAGCAATAAATGGAATCTCGACGTCGGCTACCAATGGAACAGCGAAACCGACTCCACGGTGCGCGCCGAAACGCGCTTCGAGTTTCGGCCGCAGATGGACCGGCTGTTCGGGTTCGGCTATCGACTGCGCGAAGGGCTGCTCGAGCAGGGCGAGCTTTCCATGGTGTGGCCGGTCGGCCAGAGTTGGCGGTTCATCGGCCAGTACAGCTATTCCTTGCTCGAGGAGGAGCCGCTCGAGCAGTTCGTCGGGCTCGAGTACGAGGCTTGCTGCTGGCGCGTGCGCTTGACGGGGCGCCGTTACATCAGCAGCCGGACCGGGGAAACGGACAGCGCGATCTCGATCCAGCTCGAGCTCAAGGGCTTGACGCAACGCGCGAGCTCCCCGGAGGAGCTGCTCGACCGTGGTATTCTTGGCTATCGACGTTTTTCGGGAGCCGGTACGGAATGACGGCGCGTTTCCTTCGGACCACGCTTGCCACCGGTGCGGCGGCGCTCTTTTGCTGCGCGGCTCAAGCGCAGGATCGTGACCTCGGCTCGACGGGGCAGCTGCTCGAGAGCATCGCGGCCGTCGTCGAAGAGGGGATCGTGCTGCAGAGCGAGTTGGACGCGCGGGTGGCGCTCGTCATCGACAATTTCCGTCAGCAGCAACCACAGTTACCGGCGGAACAGCGCACGCAACTGCCGCCACTGTCGGTGCTCGAGCGCCAGGTGCTCGACCAGCTCGTGCTCAAGGAGATTCAGTTGCAGCGCGCCGAACGGCTCGGCATCGTCGTCAGTGACGACATCCTCAATCAGGCGCTCGGCAGCGTCGCGGCCAATCTCGGATTGACGCTGGAGCAGCTGCCGGCCGCGCTCACGGCCGAGAACATCGACTATGCGATGTATCGCGAAGACAGCCGCGAGGACCTCATACTCAGTCAGCTCGAGCAACGCGACGTGTTGAGCCGCATCAACGTCACGCCGCGCGAGCTCGAGCAATGTCTCGCGCGCACGGAGGCCAATCAGACGAACGAGTTCGACTACAACGTCTCGCACATCCTGATCGGCCTGTCGGCCTCGGCGACGAGCGGGGAAGTTCGCGAGGCCGAGCGGCGCATCGAGGAGATTCGTGAACGGCTCGAGGCCGGCGAAGACTTCGCGCAGCTCGCGCTGACCTACTCCGAGGCCCAAACGGCGCTCGAGGGCGGCTCGCTCGGGTGGCGCAAGGGGTCCGAGCTCCCGACGCTGTTCGCCGACGTCGTGACACGCATGCAGCCCGGCGAGTACTCGGAGCCGATCCAGAGCGGCAGCGGGTTCCATCTCGTGCGCCTCAACGAGATGCGCGGCGCGGAACGCGTGATGGTCGACCAGGTTCGCGCGCGGCATATCCTCATCGCGCCGACGGAGATCCTCGACGACGACGCCACGCGGCAAAAGCTGCTCGGCATTCGCGAGCAGATCGTCAACGGCGACGACTTCGGTGCAGTTGCTCTCGCGGTTTCGGAGGACACGCTCTCGTCCGCCGACGGCGGCGATCTCGGTTGGGTTGCACCGGACGACTTCGTGCCGGAATTCGCCGAAAAGCTCGAGACGCTGCCTGTCGGGGAGCTCAGCGAGGTGTTTAAGACGCGCTTCGGCTGGCACATCGTGGAAGTGACTGACCGCCGCTCTCACGACTCCACCGACGAGCTCAAGGAACAGCGCTGCCGCTCGGAGATTCGCGCGGGCAAAGCTCAAGAAGAGAGAGAAGTGTGGTTGCGCCGGCTTCGCGACCAAGCCTATATCGACATACGCTTGTAAGACTCCGGCACCCTCGGGCCGGCCGGATATGACCACCGATATCCCCTGCATCGCGCTCAGCTCAGGCGAGCCGGCCGGCATCGGTCCCGATATTTGCGCGCTGCTCGCGACTCGAGCCCTCCCTTGGCGCATTGCGGTGCTCGGCGATCCCACGGTGCTCGACGCCCGAGCCGAGCAACTGCGCCTGCAGGTGCGAATCCTCGTGCGCGCGACGCCGGCCGAGGTCGAGCCGCAGCAAGGCGGGATAATGCAGGTGCTCGCCGTCGAGGCGCCGCGCCCCGTCATCCCCGGGCGGTTGGACGCCGGCAATGCCGAATACGTGTTGCGCATCCTGCGGCGCGGCGTCGAGATCTGTCGGCGCGGCGAAGCCGCGGCGCTCGTGACGGCGCCGGTGCAAAAGAGCGTGATCAACGCCGCGGGTGTACAGTTTACGGGACACACGGAATTCCTCGCCGAGCTCACGGGCACCGTGCAACCCGTCATGATGCTCGCGGGCGGACAGTTGCGCGTCGCGCTCGCGACCACGCATCTGCCGTTGCGCGCCGTCGCCGACGCCATCGATCAAGAGCTGCTCGAGCGCGTCATCACCGTCATCGATACCGACTTGCGAAAGCGCTTCGCCGTCGCGGCGCCGCGCATTCTCGTTCTCGGCCTCAACCCGCATGCCGGTGAAAGCGGCGTGCTCGGCGATGAGGAACGCACGGTCATTGCGCCCGTCGTCGAGCGTTTGCGCGCCCGAAGTCTCGCGGTGCTCGGCCCCGCGTCCGCCGATACGGCATTCACGGCCGAATCTTTGGCCGGCTGCGACGTCGTGCTCGCGATGTATCACGATCAAGGCCTGCCCGTCATCAAGGCGCTCGGGTTCGGCGAAGTCGTCAACGTGACCCTCGGCCTGCCGATCATTCGCACGTCGGTCGATCACGGCACGGCGCTGTCTCTGGCGGGCACCGGCAAAGCGCGTGCCGAGAGTCTCAGCGCCGCCGTGGATTTGGCCGGAGCGCTCGCGCGACGCGCCGCCGGCCGATGAAGGTCGCGGCCCGCAAGCGATTCGGTCAGCACTTCCTGCACGACCCCGCGGTCATCCGCAAGATCATCGCGGCCGTCGATCCCGCGCTCGACGACAACATCGTCGAGATCGGCGGGGGCTTGGGTGCGCTCACGGCACCGTTGCTCGAGCGCGTCGCCTTGTTGCACGTCATCGAGGTCGATACGCGTCTCGCCGACGAGCTCGAGCGCCTGGCGACGGGGTCCGCACGGCTCGTCGTGCATCGCAGCGACGCGCTCAAGTTCGATTTTGCGGCGCTGGCGACGCGCGCGCGACCGCTGCGCGTCGTCGGCAACCTCCCCTACAACATTTCGACGCCATTGCTGTTTCGCGTGCTCGCCTACCGCGAAGCAATTCGCGATCTGCACGTGATGTTGCAGAAGGAAGTGGTGACGCGTATGACGGCACGGCCGGGCGGCAAGAAATATGGGCGCTTGACCGTGATGTTGTCCGCGTGGACGGAGATCGAGGCGCTGTTCGACATCGGCCCGGGCGCCTTCGCGCCGGCGCCGAAGGTCTGGTCCACGTTCGTGCGTATCAAGCCGCGCGCGCAACCGAGCTTCGCCGTCGGCGACGAGCGGCGCTTCGCCGAGATGGTCGCGCACCTGTTCTCGATGCGCCGCAAGACGATCGGGCGCGCCCTCAAGAACCGTCTCGCCGCCGACGTCATCGCCGCGGCCGGCATCGACCCGCGCGCGCGCCCCGAGGATCTCGAGCCTCAAGATTTCGCGCGCCTTGCCCGCTTGGGCGCGTAAAATGACGGCGGTTTCAAGTGCGATCCGTCGGACATGACGCTGTACGCGATCGGCGACGTGCAAGGGTGCGCCGAAGCTTTCAATAAGTTATTGAAGCAGTTGGCCTTCAATGGAAGCCGCGATCGCCTTTGGCTGGTCGGCGATCTCGTCAACCGCGGGCCGGATTCGCTCGGCGTCCTGCGCCGCGTCATCGCGCTCGGCGACAGCGCGCTCTGCGTGCTCGGCAATCACGACTTGCATTTGCTCGCCGCCGCGGCCGGCGCTCGTAGCGCAAACGGCACCGATACGTTTCAAGACGTGCTCGCGGCACCCGACGCCGAAGCGCTCATCGACTGGGTGCGGCGGCGGCCGCTGCTCTACCGCGATCCCGAGCGCAGGATCGTGCTCGTGCATGCAGGCATCCCGCCGATTTGGAAAGTCAAACAGGCGGCCGAGTACGCGGTCGAAATAGAAACCATGCTGCGCGGGTCGAGCTGGAAAAAAGGTTTGCGCGACATGTACGGCAGCTCGCCGCTGGAATGGCGTGACGACCTCGACGATGAAGACCGACGGCGCTTCACGATCAATGCGCTGACGCGCATGCGCTATTGGGACCCGCGCGGCCGGCTCGACTTGGATAACTCGGGCCCACCCGGCAGTCAGCCCGCCAATCTCGTGCCTTGGTTCGACGCGCGCCCCAAACGGCGTCGCAAATGGCATATTGTGTTTGGACATTGGTCCGCGCTCGGCTTCGTCCGCCGCGACGACGTCACTGCCCTCGACACGGGCTGCGTGTGGGGCGGTGCGCTGACGGGCGTGCCGCTCGACCCCCGCGGCCCACCGGTCCAGGTACTGTGCAAACCCGGCGGGGCGCCTCTGCGGCCCTAGCGGAGTACGAACATGGATTTGATGCAACCGATCAATCTGCTCGCGTGGATCGAGGCCAATCGCGAGTCGTTGCGCCCGCCGGTCTGCAACAAGCAGATGTTCTTGGGCTCCGAGTTCATCGTGCAGATCGTCGGCGGCCCCAACTCGCGCGCGGACTACCATCACGACGAAGGACCCGAGCTTTTCCACCAGATCCAAGGCGAGATGCTGCTGAAGACCATGCAGGAAGGCCGGCGCGTCGACATTCCGATTCGTGCCGGCGAGCTTTTTCTGCTGCCGCCGCGCGTGCCGCATTCGCCGCAGCGCTTCGCGAACACGGTCGGCCTCGTCGTCGAAAGGGCGCGCAGAGCCGACGAGCTCGACGGTTTCATGTGGTTCTGCCCCGCGTGCGATCACAAGCTGCACGAGGAATTTCTGCACGTCTCCGACATCGTCAAAGACCTGCCGCCCGTTTTCGAGCGTTTCTACGGCAACCGCGAAGCCCGCACCTGCAAGAATTGCGGCGCGGTGATGCCGCGCCCCGCAAACGGCCCCTGACACCGCGACCGAATGGCGCCGCCGGCATTTCAACCCGGTCCTGAATTCGCCGCCGAGCTCGATGCCGACGACGACCTCGCACCGTTCAGACGCGCATTCGATCTGCCGCGCTCGGGCGCGCGCAAGCTCGTTTATCTCAGCGGACATTCGCTCGGGCCGATGCCGCGCCGCGCGCGCCGCTTCGTCGCTAAAGAGCTCGAACGTTGGTCGGCGTCGGGCGTCGAGGGACATTTCGACGGCGCGGACGGCTGGTTCTCTTATCACGAGCGCTTCGCGGCGCCGCTTGCCGAACTCACCGGCGCGCATGCCGACGAAGTCGTGGCGATGAACTCGCTGACAGTGAACCTGCACCTCATGCTCGTGAGTTTTTTCCGGCCCGCGGGCCGGCGCAACAAGATCCTCATCGAGCGCGGTGCGTTCCCGTCGGACCGCTATGCCGTGCAATCGCAGCTGCGCTATCACGGCCTCGATCCCGCCACGAGTCTGCTCGAGCTCCGCGGCTCCGCCGGCGACGGCCTGCTCGACACCGGCGAGCTCGAAGCGCTGCTCGCCGCGCGCGGCGAGGAGATCGCTCTCGTGCTCTTACCCGGCGTGCAATTTTTCACGGGGCAAGCGCTCGCGCTCGGCGACTACACGCGGATCGCCCATCGCTTCGGCTGTCGCATCGGCTTCGATTTGGCGCACGCGATCGGCAACGTCCCGCTCGCGCTCGACCGCGCGGATGCCGATTTCGCCGTCTGGTGCAGCTACAAGTACTTGAACGCGGGACCCGGGGCCGTCGGCGGCTGCTTCGTGAACCGCCGTTGGCTCGCGGCCGCGGACGTCCCGCGTTTCGCCGGATGGTGGGGCCACGACAAAGCGACGCGCTTCGCGATCCACCGCGACTTCGCGCCGATGGCGAGCGCCGAAGGGTGGCAGCTCAGCAATCCGCCGATCCTCTCGATGGCACCGCTCGCGGCATCGCTCGAGCTTTTTCAGCGCGCCACACTGCGCGCGCTGCGCAAGAAGGCCGTGCGCCTCACGCAGTACCTGGAGGCGCTGCTCGAGCACGAGATTGGCGACGCCGTCGAGCTCCTGACGCCGCGCGACCGCGCTTCCCGCGGCTGCCAGTTGTCCGTGCGCGTGAGACTGGATCCGGCGCAGGTCGCCGGCGTGCAGCAGCGGTTGCGCGCCGCGGGCGTCGTCGTGGATTGGCGCGGCGACGATGTGCTGCGCATTGCGCCGGCGCCGCTTTATAACCGGTACCGCGACGTGTACACGGCAGTGCACGCGCTGCGCCGCGCGTTGGCGCGATGAAGGCGCAGCCCGGGCCGTTGGTAATTGTCGGCGGCGGGCTCGCGGGAAGCTTGCTTGCGATTCTGCTCGCGCGCCGCGGCCTGCAGCCGCTCGTCGTCGAGCGCGAGGCACCGTCCGACTCGCCGGCGCCCGCTCGAGACCGCTCGATCAATCTCGCCCTCGCGGCACGCGGCATCGAAGCGCTGCGACAGGCGGACGTATTGGCGGCCGTCGAGCCGTTGTTAATGCCGATGACGGGCAGGATGCTGCACGAGAACGGCACGCAGCGGTATCTGCCGTACGGCCAGCGCAGCGACGAGAGAATCTATTCGGTCGAGCGCGCGGCGCTCAATCGTACGCTGTCCGAGCTCGCCCAGCGGCGCTTCGGAGTCGAGTATCGCTTTGGACACGAATGTACGGGCGTCGATACGACAACAGGCTCGGCGCGGATCGAATCACCGCAAGGCGTGTACGTCCTCGCGGCCGAGCTCCTGATCGCAACCGACGGCGCGGGCTCGAGCGTCCGCAAAGCGTTGCAAGCCGCGGGGGCCGTGCACGCGACCGAGGATTTTCTCGATCATGGCTACAAGGAGCTCACATTGCCGCCTCACCGCGGCGAATTCGCGCTCGCGCCGCACGCGCTGCACATCTGGCCGCGCGGCGGCTTCATGCTCATTGCGCTGCCGAATCTCGACCGCAGCTTCACGGCGACGCTGTTTCTACCGTTCACCGGCGACGCGAGCTTCGCGGCCATCGACTCGGGCGGCGTCGCGGCGTTCTTTGGCACGCACTTTTCCGATGCGCGTCCGCTTCTGCCTGCGCTCGAGCGCGAGTATCGCGAGCATCCCGTGGGTCGCCTCGGCACGCTCACGTGCCGGCCCTGGAGCCACGGCGGCCGCATGTTGCTGCTCGGCGATGCCGCGCACGCGATCGTGCCGTTTCACGGCCAGGGCATGAACGCGGCGTTCGAAGACTGTCTCGAGCTCGACGCGCTAGTCGCAGCGCACGGGCGCGATTGGCCGCACATCTGCACGCTCTTCGAGCGTAACCGCGCGGACAACGCCGCGGCCATCGCCGCCATGGCGCTGGAGAACTACCGCGAAATGCGCGACGACGTGCGCAGCGCCGCCTTCAAGCTCAAAGCCGAGCTCGCGTTCGAGCTCGAGCGCCGTCACCCACGGCAGTTCGTCCCGCGCTACTCGATGGTCATGTTTCATCCCGAGATCAGCTACGCCGAGGCGCGGCGGCGCGGCGCCGTGCAGGCCAAGCTCTTGGAGGAGCTCACGCGCAACGCGCGCACGCTCGCCGACGTCGACTTCGCGCGCGCAGGGAAGCTCGTCGCCGAGCTGTGACAAGGTTATGGGTCTCCAACTATCGTTTGGAGATTTGCCGATTGACCACCTCGGCCATTGCCCTCGACGGCGGATCATCCTTTGCCAGAAGTCCTGCGACGACACCGAGTTTGTCGGGTTCCGGCCGGTTCTGACTGACCTTCCACTTGCCGACGAGCTTCGCGATCGGGATCTCGATGCCTACGATGCGCTCGATCATGTGCGCAGTGAACTCCGCGGGCGCATCCGATACTCTCCATGGCAGCGCTTGCCCGGCTTCGTGCACGTCGGTGAGCTGGTTGACGTGCCTCAACAACCACGCCTGGTCCTCTATGACGCGCGGCAGCCCATGCGCGTGCACGACGACATAGTTCCAGGTCGGCACCGCCTTGCCGTGAGCGTGTTTGCTCGGATACCAGGATGGAGTGATATACGACTCCGCACCTTGAAAGACCACCACCGATGGAACCGATTTCGAGAAGGACTGCCAGACGCCGTTCGCTCGAGCGACGTGGCCGACGAGCGTCCCGCAGTCGCCGCGGGACGCGTCGAGCAGAAACGGAACATGGTTCACGATGAGCTCGCCGTCGCCTTGCGTCGCCCACGTGCCGAGCGGATGAGCCTTGATCAAGCTTTGCAGCACTAAAGCGTCGGATTCTTCGTGATATTTCGGTATGTACATGTGTGTTCTCCCCACGCGCAAGGACCCGGCTCTAGCTGGTCAAGTACTTCCACGTATCCGCGCCGTCGAAAGTGCGAACTTTGACCCCGGCAATATCCGCCGGAGACATCATTCTTGCATTGACCGCGATTCGGCTGTCGGCCGATTTTGCCGTGGCTTCGTAGTGGGTCAAGCACCCACAAGTTCTGCAGTGATAGAACTCGATGACCTCGTCGTTCCATAAGTAGGCAGTCGTAGCGCCGGGCGCGCTGAAGACGCGGGCCGTTTTGCGCGTGCAGTAGGCCCAAAGCGCGCCGTATCTTCGGCAGATGGAGCAGGTGCATTGCGTCAGGGCCCGTGGTTTGCGGGCAACCTCTATCCGCACGGCACCGCAATGGCACGAAGCGGTCAGCATCGTCTTATACGAAATAGCGCCGCAGTTGCTCGACGGTCTGCAGCTTGCTGTCGGTAACGACGGCATGGTCCAGATGCGCGGGACGACCCGTCTTCTCCAGGCGTGCTATGTGCGGCGGCCCGAATCCCCAATCGCTGTTCGGCCGCCTCGGAACGACGTGCAGATGAAAGTGAGGGACCTCCTGCCCGCTACCGATGCCGTTGTTTTGATAGAGGAGTACGCCATCCGGAGAGAATGCGCTCACCATGACGCTCGTTAGACGCCGTGCAGCCGCCATCACGGCGGCTTCCTCGCGCTCTGTAAGGTCGAGCAACGTCGGAGCGTGCCTCACCGGCAGAACCATACACTGGCCAATCTCGAACTGCCGTCCGTTGAAGATCGTCACGGTCAACTCCCCGCGATCGATGACGTTCCAACTCGCGGACTTACCTTCGACGATTGCGCACAAGTAGCACGGCTCCATCTTCGGCAACGGGAAGGTCACTAGCTACGGTCTCTCGCCAGACTCCGTTGGGAGTTTCGCATTGAGCCAGCCGCTGATGCCCGCCGACATGACATGAACATTGCCGTAGCCCATTTGTTTTGCGCGACGGGCTGCGTTCGGTGCTTTTCTGCACATCGGGTTAGAGCAATAGAAAACCAGAAGCGAGTCCTTGTCTGCCGGGAGACTCTTTTCGTCGTAGCCGAACGGATCGAGATTCAGCGCGCCGGGAACGCGAGCCTTTGCCCAGCTTTGGTGAGAGTTGACATCGATGGCCGTTACCGGCTTGTCTTGCATCAGTTGATGTAACCCGGCCGGCGAGATTGCCTTGAGGCCCATGAGCCACGCAAACATAGTGTCTTCTCCTCAAATTTAGGGCGGGGCGCGCGAACCACTGGCCCATCACGTCGGCTGCAATGGGTTGTCATGCGGAGCCACCGCGATTATCGAAATCCTCGCCTTCGACCAGAAGTGGTCGGAACTTACGGCCATCGCGGACAACCTGCTTCACTCTGGGCCAGAAAATTTACGCTCAAGAAGTGCTCCACCAAGTCCAGCTCTTGCTGGGGCGACGCGTGATCGCCTTCAATGGCCACGTGCTCGACCGGAAAAGGAAACTCGTTCTGGCTCAAACGTGAAACGATCAATTCCGACATCTTCATCGATGGCCAGAATTCGTCCCTCGTAGCCGACAACAGCAATATAGGCCCGTTGATGTTCTCGACTGCGATTGCGGCCCTTTCGACGGATTCCTTGTCTACAAGCATTTCCCCGAATGCCCCTCTGAGGTCGCGCTTTATCAGGGAAGGCACAGCGCTCCACGGCACAGGGACAAACGGTAATGGCTCACTAGCGACGGTGAACGAAGGTGTATTCATCGCGAGCGTATGTGCAGGAAAGACTGCATGACCTGGTACGACACCGACAACAGCTTTGATGTCCGGGTAATAACTGGCGAGCAACAACGCCAGCTCTGCGCCCTTTGAACCGCCGATAACGGCGATGCAATCCTGATTGATTCTGGGGTCGCGGACCGCTTCCAGGATGGCGTCGTGGACGGCGTCCACAGATATACGGTCCAGCTCCTCAGGTATTCCTTCCTCCCCAAAGTACGCGAGGGCAAGAAACGCGTAGCCCCGCTCCAGGAAGCGGTCTCGCGCGGGCTTCAGGTGTCTTCTCGTCCATGTATTGCCACCTTCTGAACCGCCCAGACCTACGATCAGAGGCTGATTATCACGGTCGCTAGCGTAAAGTAACGTTCGGACTTGCCCGTAGTTCTCTGGAAGAGTTTCCGTATCGAAGCTGATGACCAAATAGAAATAGTACACAACGCCCAGACCAACCAGCGTCGTACAGGCCAGAACGACCCACTTTAGCGTTCTAAGTACTGCGGA
>Ga0209320_10000921_pt1 | contig 15177 bp, 15 predicted proteins | sample Rifsed13ft4_FD_184008 | JGI IMG/M metagenome (GOLD analysis project Ga0209320, IMG submission 184008) | Soil microbial communities from Rifle, Colorado, USA - sediment 13ft 4 (version 2) | ecosystem: Environmental > Terrestrial > Deep subsurface > Rock core/Sediment | place: Rifle, Colorado... | reverse complement strand
ACCTGCCAGCCGATATTGGCCCAGCGCATGGCGACGTAATCGATATCGATCCTGTGCACGCCCACCAGCACATCCTGAATGAGGACGTGGATCCAGGCCAGGGGAATCAGCAGAATACCGCTGTAACGCATCCAGCGCCAGGCAACGGTTTCGAATGTGGGCTGGAGTTCAGTGCGCACGGTCATGTCAACCTCCCAATCCAATCGAACGCAGGATATCGGGGAAGCTGTGTTGCAACATGGTGTAGAACATCCACGCGCCGGCCGGAGCCCAAAGGATCAAGCTCAAGAATAAAGTCCCACGCACCGTGTTGCGCGAGAAATTGATCGTCCACTTTGAAGGCGCCCACAGATCCAGGATGGCAATACGCAGGCCATTGACCCCGTGATAGATCACCGAGAACACCAAAGCAATCTCGCCCATCATGAACAGGGGATGGCGATAAATAGCGATGGCTTCTTCGTACAGGGATGGAAAAAAATAAACGGTGGAGGTATCCAGGATGTGAATAATTAGAAAAAGGAGCGTGCCCAGACCAGTGAGTCGGTGGAGCATGAAGGCATACTGGCCTTCTCTCCCTTTATACAGAGCATAACCTGTTAGCGTGGTCCTAGTTGCAGAAGAGGGTGCAGCCAAGGGGCCTCCTAATTTAAATCGTCAGCCGAAAAAGGATTATACATCGGCAAAAAGTGCGCAAGTGAATTAGTAAACACGTACACAAGGGAATCCTCAGATGAAACTTGTGTACTTGTTTTCTTATGCACATGTTTACATATTTTTTATTATCGCATCCCCAAATTGCGTGGGCTCAGCTTTGTAGCGTCTTCTTTTGTGCGATGGAAATCGCAAGTGACAATCTTGCCAGCAATGGCCCCTAGAAGTTAATCCTCATCACAACCCGCCTGGGTGTGGGCTTGCTGACCTCTTTGAATCCGGCTGAGGCGAATACTTTGCGGTTGCCGACATGCAGCTCTCCCCAGGTAATCTCTTCACCTGCTTTCGTGATCATCGGGTAACCCTCAATGGCGCGCGCGCCGTGTTCCCGAGCAAAGTCGACTGCTGCACCGGCAAGCGCGTAGGTGACGCCGCGCTTTCGAAACCCCGCACGAGTGATGAGACAAGTCACTGCCCATACACTATCGTCGGCTTTGTCCTCCACACGGTCCGCCCAGACGAGAGGTTTTTCTGCAAGCGAATGTAGGCAGTACGTGGTTCGACCGCGCACCAGCCGACAGGTTCCCCGTCCATATAAGCAACCAGGCCGCTGGTCGCATGCGACTCGTGACGACCACAATGGGTTTGCTCGCGCAGCCGCTCGGCGCGTGCCCCCACTGAACCCGAGGCCTTTTCCCTGTCCCAGGTCGTAGCCGGGGTCTTGAAGCGCTGACACTGGCACTTGGCTGCCTCGCCGCGCGCCCCAAAGACAACCTGTAAATCCATACAGGATGCTTTGTTTGCCGGCACTACGGTGATCTTGGAACCTGCAGTTTTCCGGGGTTTCCCTGCCATCGGGCAAGCTCTTCTACATATTGGCAATCATCACATCGCCAAATTGCGACGTGCTTAATTTCGTTGCCCCTTCCATCATGCGATGGAAGTCGTATGTCACCGTCTTGGCCGCGATGGCGCCTTCCATCCCCTTGAGGATAAGGTCGGCGGCTTCATTCCATCCCATATACCGAAGCATCATCTCTCCCGAAAGGATCACTGAACCCGGGTTCACTACATCTTTGTCCGCATATTTGGGCGCGGTGCCGTGGGTGGCCTCGAAAACGGCGTGTCCCGTTTCGTAGTTAATATTGCCGCCGGGCGCGATGCCGATGCCGCCTACCTGCGCCGCCAGCGCGTCGGAAAGGTAGTCGCCATTTAAGTTCGGCGTGGCCAAGATATCAAATTCCGTGGCGCGCGTAATAGTTTGCTGGAAGACGATGTCAGCGATCACGTCTTTGATCAGCAGTTTGCCGGCTTTCAGCGCGGCTTCCTGCTCCGCGTTGGCCGCGTTTTCGCCTTTGTCCGCCTTGGTCTGCTCCCAGGTCTTCCAGGTATACACACGTTCGCCGAATTCCGCTTCCGCCAGCGCATAACCCCAATTGCGGAACGCCCCCTCCGTGTACTTCATGATGTTGCCTTTATGCACCAGGGTCACATTCTTCCTTTTGTTCTCCAGCGCCCACTTGATCGCAGCCCGCACCAAGCGCTCGGTTCCTTCTTTGGATACCGGCTTCAATCCAATCCCTGAACTATCAGGGAAGCGAATTTTCTTGTATTCGTTGGGAAATGTTTGTTGGAAGAGTTGCTTGAATTTCAAATTGTCATCGGTGCCATTTTCAAACTCTATTCCAGTGTAAATATCCTCGGTGTTTTCTCGGAACACCACCATGTCTACATCTTGCGGTCGCTTCACCGGTGAAGGCACGCCAGTGAACCAGCGCACGGGGCGCTGGCACACGTACAGGTCCAGCTCCTTGCGCAGCGCCACGTTCAGAGAACGCATGCCACCGCCGATAGGCGTGGTCAGCGGGCCCTTGATGCCCACCAGGAATTCTTTGAACGCCTGCAGGGTTTCCTCCGGCAGCCAACTCTGGAATTTGTTGAAGGCCTTTTCGCCGGCGTACACTTCCATCCACACTAGCTTGCGCTTGCCAGCGTAGGCCTTCTCGACCGCAGCCGTGAGAACGCGCTGACTGGCCCGCCAAATATCGCGTCCGGTGCCGTCGCCTTCAATGAATGGGATGATGGGGTTGTCTGGGACTTGCAGTTTTCCATTTTGGATGCCGATCTTGGCTCCGCCCTCGGGGACCTTCACGTTCGCATAAGTCATTGCACGCTCCTAGATTTGTGAAAATAATTATAAGCGTTTCGCCAACCGGCGGGCTCTCCCACTGGCGCAGTGAAAACCGGAACGTGGCTTACGAGAAATTAACTAAGCATCGAGGAATAGCACATTGCGAATACCTTCCGAGGACTTTGGGACATTTTCTTTCCCAGGCACCCCTGCTCCCAAGCACCCCTACTGTATTATTTCCCTCTGCTATAATCCAGCCGCAACGCCCGCAGTTGGATTTTCTCCCCCAAAAGCCTGCTTAAGATGTTCAGATAATCCGGTGATCCCCAAAAGGAGGACCACTCTTGTCATCTATTCCCAATTCCAAAGAACCGCGTGACCAGGCCCAGGAGCCTTGGCACCAACTCGGCATCGACGAAGTCGCCGAACGCCTATCCACTTCGCGCCACCAAGGCCTGAGCGAAGGGGAAGCCAAACAACGCCTGGAGCAATACGGCCCCAACCAGCTCGAAGAGGCGCCGCCCACAACCCTACTGCAGATGCTGTGGGAACAGTTCAACAATTTCGTGGTCTGGCTTTTGCTGGCGGCTGCCCTGATTTCCGGGATTCTCGGAGAATGGATCGAAGCCTCCGCCATTATGGCCATCGTAGTTCTCAACGCAGGTTTCGGCATCATTCAGGAACGTCGCGCCGAGCAGGCGCTGGCCGCCTTGCGTAAGCTGGCTGCGCCGGACGCCCAAGTGATGCGCGACGGAAAAAGGCGCATCGTCCCTTCAGGCGAAGTGGTGCCCGGTGATATCGTTTTCCTTGAAGCCGGTAATTACATTCCCGCAGATTTACGGCTTCTTGAAGCCGTAAACCTGCGCATTGAGGAAGCCGCGCTAACCGGTGAGTCGCATCCAGTGGAGAAGTCCGCCGCCCGCATAGAACAAGGGGATATCCCGCTGGGCGATCGCACCAATACCGCTTTCATGGGCACGCTGGTTAGTTACGGCCGCGGCCGCGGCATCGTGGTGAACACGGGCATGCGCACTCAGATCGGTTTGATCGCCAAAATGCTGCAATCAGTCGAAGAAGAGCCCACGCCGCTGCAGCAACGTCTGGACCAGCTAGGGCGCACGCTTGGCATCGCCGCCTTGATCATCTGCGGACTGGTCTTCGTCATTGGCTTCCTGCGCGGCCACGAACCACTGGATATGTTCCTGATCGCCGTAGGTCTCGCCATCGCCGCAGTGCCCGAAGGCTTGCCGGCTGTGGTCACCATCAGCCTGGCCTTGGGCATGCGCGAGATGATCGCCCGCAACGCATTGATCCGCCGGCTCTCTTCGGTCGAAACGCTCGGTTCGGCTACGGTGATCGGCTCGGATAAGACCGGTACGCTGACGCAAAATGAAATGACCGTAACGCGCCTTTGGGCAGACGGGCAGTTTATTGAAGTGACCGGCAGCGGCTATGTGCCCAAAGGCGAATTCCACGTGAACGGCAAGTCTGTTGACCTCAATGACTTCCCCGCAATACGAACGGCGCTGTGGGTCGGCACCCTGAACAACGATTCGCAGCTCGAGCCTACCGGCGCCACCGAGATCCAAAAAACGTTTCGCGTGGTCGGCGACCCCACTGAAGGCGCCATGCTGGTGGCCGCTGCCAAGGCAGACCCGCAGTACACGCTGCTCAGCCAGGCTTATCCGCGCGAGCAGGAGATTCCCTTCGACTCTGAGCGAAAACGAATGACTACGCTGCACGAAGTATCCGCGCCCACGGATCAAGACTTGTCTCCATTCACCGGCAATGATCTGAAGCGCCGTTGGCATGCAGTGGCCGTGAAAGGCGCACCCGACATTATCTTGGATTTGTGCAGCCAATACCAAAGAATGGATAACAGCCAGGCGCCGCTCACCAAGGATTTGCGCGAGCAGATCCTGGAAGCCAATCACCAAATGGCGAATGATGCATTGCGCGTAATTGCCGTGGCCTTCCGGCTTTCGGAAGACCTGCCCGAGGAGGTCACTCCTGAGAAGGTCGAGAAGGACCTGGTTTTCGTTGGTTTACAAGGGATGATCGATCCGCCGCGCCAGGAAATTCGCGACTCATTGAATAAGGCGCGCAGCGCAGGCATTCGCACGGTGATGATCACCGGCGACTATCCTGAAACCGCACAGGCAATTGCACGGCAGATCGGGCTGATGACCAACGGAGATGGCAAAGTCCTCTCCGGGCAGGAATTGAATCAAATGGACGAAGACCAATTGAAGGAGGAGATACGCAAGACCAGCGTGTTTGCCCGCGTCTCTCCCGCTCACAAAGTGCGCATCGTGAAGGCGCTGCGCGCTAACGGCAACGTGGTGGCCATGACCGGCGACGGCGTCAACGACGCGCCGGCGCTCAAACAGGCCGACATCGGCGTGGCCATGGGCATCACCGGCACCGATGTGGCCAAGGAAACCGCCGACATGGTGCTCACCGACGACAATTACACCAGCATCGTTTCTGCGATCGAACAGGGCCGCGTTATCTACAGCAACATCCGCAAATTCGTCTTCTTTTTGCTTTCTTGCAATCTGGGTGAGATCGCCGTCATTTTTATCGCCACGGCCCTGGGTCTACCCTCCCCACTTAACGTGATACAGCTGTTATGGATGAATCTCATCACAGATGGCGCGCCGGCCCTGGCCCTGGGCACCGAGAAGGGGGATCCCGATATCATGAAGCAGCCGCCGCGCCCTCCCGCGGAACCCATCATCAACCGCTTGATGCGCATTCAGATTGCGGTCCAAACCGTAGCGGCAGCAAGCGCCGCACTGACCGCTTATGGGTTGGGATTAATGATGCACCCTGAGCCAGGAGCGGCTTTCAATACCACGGCGGCGACCATGGCCTTCGTCACCCTGTCATTTTCACAAGTCATCTATGCCTTCACCACGCGTTCCGAACGCTTTTCCATCTTTCGCATTGGCCCATTCAGCAACCGCAACATGAACCTAGCAGTAATTACTTCATCATTACTGCTCCTGGCTGTGATCTATATACCGTTTCTGAGCAATATCTTCGATACCATTCCCCTGCAATGGGAGCATTGGCAGTACGTGCTGCCTTTGCTTTTTGTGCCCTCTATAACGGCCGAAGCGACCAAGGCGATCATGATGCGGCGATCGCTGAAGCCAGCGGCTGCATGATCAAAACATTCACCACGGAGGCACCCTTCGTTGCCGCTTAAGCGGTTCCTCGCGGGACAGGCTCGGCACGGAGAACTCTAAGGGTCAAAAACTCCGTGTCTCCGTGGTTTGATTTTTACGCCTTGATGGGCTGCGGCTGTACTGCAGCCCAAAAACAAAGAAAGCCCGACAATACAACTGTCGGGCATGAAATCACCGCAAAAACGGCCAAATGTCCGCCGCTTTAGAAATCGTCGTCTCCCATATTGAAATCATCTCCGCCCATATCTCCTCCCATTCCCATATCGGGTAGTTCCTTTTCGATTTCTTCGGGATTCTGGCCTTTTTCGAGCCGGTCAATCACCTCGTGAAACTCAGGGCCCGGGTCTTCGCCCATATCCGCGCTCATCTCGCGCATCATGCGCGCCATAGCGCGCGGATCCTCGGCCAAGTCGCCCGGATCATCCAAGCTGTCCAGGACGGCGCCTTCGCCGCGCAGCATGCGCGGACGGCTGATGCGCCGGCGCACTTCGCCGCTGCCGCATTTGGGGCAGTTAATACGCGTGGCGCCGTAATCTTCATAGGAAATGTGGCGGGAAAATTTCACGCCGCATTTTTCGCAGACGAAAGAGTAGACGGGCATGCAACCTCTGAGCGATTATACCGAGCGAAAAAATGCAGGGGAGCATGGGTGCAAGGGTGCTGGGGAGCAAAGAGGCAACCTTTAACCCCTGAAAGCCTAAGTGACCAAAGGACTAACTGACTAACGGACTAATCGACTGATTTCCCCACAAGTATAATGACGCAAATGAAAAAAGAAACTTCCGAATTCGGACCCGCGGAACAACCACTCCTGGTTGTGATCTCCGGCCCATCCGGCGTTGGCAAGGATAGCGTGCTGCAGCGCATGAAAGATCGCGGGCTGCCCTTTCACTTCGTTGTTACCGCCACCACACGCCCGCAGCGTCCCGAAGAGAGGGAAGGCGTGGACTACATCTTCGTCGGTCGCGAAGAGTTCGCCGAAATGATCGACAAAGGCGAGTTGATGGAATGGGCCATGGTCTACGGAGACTACAAAGGCATTCCCAAAGCGCAGGTGCGCAAGGCGCTGGCCAGCGGCAAAGATGTGCTGATGCGCGTGGACGTGCAGGGTGCGGCCACCGTGCGCAAAATCTCACCGGAAGCCATTCTGATCTTTCTCACCACCACCAGCGAACAGGAATTGGTCGAGCGGCTGGAAAAACGCAAGACCGACATCGCCGAAGACCTGAAACTGCGCATCGCCACCGCCCGACAGGAATTCAAGCGCATCAATGAGTTCGATTACATCGTGGTCAACCGCGACAACCACCTGGACGAAACCGTGGATACAGTAATGTCAATCATCCAGGCCGAGCATCACCGCGTGGAGCCGCGCCGGGTGACCTTGTGACAGTCCCCCGCGAACCGGATCCAACATCCGAACCCAGTGAGCAGCAGCCTCAACCGTTAGCCCAAATCCAACCGCAAAAAATTTCGGTGAAGCTACCCGAGCGCCAGCCGCTGGTGGTTTATATCTTGCTGGGGATCACGGTATTCGTATTCCTTTTGCAAATGCTCACCGAGGGCGGGCAGTTTGGCCGCTGTCCATTTTTCAATGAAACCGATCTGCCGGTGTGCTATGGGATCAAGGTAAACGAATTAATCTTGGACGGCCAATGGTGGCGGCTGATCACGCCCGTATTGCTGCATGCTAATTTGCTGCACATCGGCTTCAATATGTACGCTCTCTGGGTGCTGGGCCCGGAGTTGGAACGCCATTTCGGGCACTTGCCGTTCCTGGCCCTGTATTTGTTGAGCGGCTTTGCCGGTGTGGTGCTTTCCTTCCTTTTGACACCGAACGCCTCATTGGGCGCCTCCACCGCCGTATTCGGCCTGCTGGCGGCGCAAGGCATGTTCGTGTATCGCAATCAGAGATTATTTGGGCGCCGCGCCCAGTTGATGCTGCGCAACATCATCAACATCGCGGTCATCAACCTGCTGATCGGTCTGAGCCCCGGCATCGATAATTGGGGCCACGTAGGCGGCTTGTTGGGCGGCGGTCTGTTTGCCTTGCTGGCTGCGCCAGTCTACAAAGTCGAGGGCGATGAGTTGGATTACCGGCTGGTCAACCGCACGCCGCAAGATCGCATTTGGATGGCGAGTTTGGTGGTGGCGGTTGTTTTTGGGGGATTAGCTTATACGAAGTTCGTTTTGTAAGTACGAGTTAATCGATATTCGTGGGGATTACTTCGTCGGGCTTTGCCCTCCTCGCAATGGCATTAAATTACATGCGCAGCAGCTAAGCTGCTGCGCATGATTAATGCCACTTTGGCTCGCGCTTCTCCAAGAACGCCGCCAAGCCTTCCTTGTGGTCCGTTCCGTTGGCGGCGACATCCTGATTATGGGCTTCGTAATCCAACACGTCTTCCAAATTGGGTAACACCGCCTTGTTGAAGTCACGCTTGGAGATTCCCATTGCATAAGTCGGCCCCTTGGCCAACTTCAGCGCCCACTCCCAGGCCGTCTTCTCCAACTCTTCCGCCGGCGCCACAGCGTTCAGCAACCCCCACTCCAGCGCCTGGTCGGCGCTGATGGGGTCATTGAAGAACGTGGCGTGCGCGGCGCGGCCCAGGCCGATGACCTTGGGCAGCATCAGCGAGACGGCGGAATCCGGCGCCAGGCCGATGCCGCCAAAGCCCACCACGAAGCGCGCCTCGGGCGAGCCGATGCGCAGGTCGCAGGCCAGCACGATGCCCAGGGCGGCGCCCGCCGCGGCGCCTTGAATGGCAGCCAGGATGGGCTTCTCCAACTGGCGCATCTGCAGGATCAGCGGGTTGTAGTTCTTTTGCAGATGAGCGCGGAAGTTCGTGTGTCCGCTGCCGCCGAATTCGGTGACGTCCTGGCCGGCGCTGAACAGTTTGCCGTTAGCCTTTAGCAGTACGACACGAACGGCGTCATCGCGCTTGGCGTCTTTGAACATTCCCTGGAGCTGCGCCACCATGGGTGAGTCGAAGGCGTTGGCTTTGGGGCGATTAAGGGTCAATGCCAGTACGCCGTCTTTCAATTCACGGAGAATCATGTCATCAGGCATGGTCACATCTCCATCTTGGGATGCTTCGTCGGCGTTGCATTGGCAACGCGCTCCTCGCAACTGCGGAAAGCTGATTGCCACGTCGCTTTGCTGACGCAAAGCTCCTCGCAACCTCGGCTTTCCTTGATTATTCTAATGGGGATTTGAAAACTTAGGTCAGCGGCGCGGCTTCGTCGCCGTCGATGTCGTCGGCGTCGTCGTCTTCGTAGCCGAAGGCCAGCTCGATCTCTTCGTCGGGCAGGCGCACCCAAAGCATCAGCATTTCGCCCTCATCGGTCTCGGCGTTGCGGGCGGCCACGATAGGGGCTTCTTTGTGGCTGCCTTCTTCGTCGCGATATTCGAGGGTTATGGCTTCTTGTTTTTTCCAGGCTCGATGGCAGCGTTCCACCAGTTCGCCCCCGTTGAAGGTGCGCAGATGAGTGAGCGCCACACCGTAAAGGGTTGGGCCTTCCATCACCCCGGTCGACCAGCCTTCTTCCACGAGTTCAAAGGTGGGCGAAGGACCTTCAATGATCGTGATTTTTTCCTGCATGGCCTTGCCTGACACCGGCGAATATTACCATATGCGGAGCATGTACGTGTCCAAATTCAAACTGCTTAACCACGGAAACACAGAGACACGGAGGTTTTTTAATAATAACTCCGTGTTTCCGTGTCTCCGTGGTTGGTATTTTTTGAAAGATATAATGCCTGCGTTTATGTATAAATTGGTGATCCTTATCGAGCCGCAAGACCACAGCGCCGAATTCGACCGGCGCTGGCCGGAGTTCCTGGCCGCGGCCGAGCGGCTGCCGGGGCTGCGCCGCGAGGTCACCAGCCACGTGGACCGTGTGCTCAGCGGGGCGATGTCGGCGCACATGATGCACGAATTGCATTTCGACTCGCTGAAGGCGGCGGGCGCCGCCATGGCTTCGCCCGAAGGCCAGGCGGCCGGCGCCTTGCTGCAGGAGATCAGCGGCGGCAAGGTGACGTTGATGCTGGCGGATCATTCGCAGGATGACCTGGCGCACATCAGAAAACATGTCCCAAGTCCAACGTCCAATGTCCCGCCGGGCAACCGTGCATAGTAAACAAGTAAGACCATTCAATTTCCCTCTCTGCTCGATAAATACAAAATGACATCAACATTATTTGCTGAAAAAGGTTATATAGAAGACCGCGCTCTATGGATTCCTCGCTGGTCGTGCCTCTTTCGCTGGTGCAGTTTCGCGGACCCGCTCGGAATGACAAGAGGAGCGGGTAAACAAAAACGCAAAAGAAGCGTTTTTGTTTACCTTGCAATCTGAATGGCAAGGAGAAGTAAATTGTTTTGGGCAATAGCGATTCTTTTTGTTGCTTGCATCGCCATCGCCCTGTACGCATACATCAACTACATTCGTCCATCTGGGCGCTGGGCGCGATTCGCGGAATTGCGCACCAACCCCGAAGTGTTCGCGCAGTACGCCTTGCAGGCGGGCCAGCGCTGCGGCGACGCACCGTTCCAGTTTCCGACGCGCGGGGTGGTGCTGGGCTTGTGGGACCAGTCGTATCGCTTCGGGCACCGGCACGCGGGCATCGATATTTTCTCCGGCACGGAGCCGGGTGTGACTCCGGTGTACGCGGCGTATTCCGGGTACCTGACGCGGCTGCCGGACTGGAAAGCCACGGTGATCATCCGCATTCCCAGCGACCCGTTGAACCCCGGCCGCCAGATCTGGACCTATTACACGCATCTCGCCAACCAGGATGGCGAAAGTTTCATCTCCGATGAGTTTCCAGAAGGATCGCCCGAGGTGTTTGTCGAGGCGGGAACATTCTTGGGCTTCATGGGCGATTTCTCCGGCGATCCGGGCAACCCCACGGGCCTACATTTGCATTTCTCGGTGGTGAAGGATGACGGCGAGGGGCATTTCTTGAATGAGCTGGATATTCGCAATACGTATGACCCAAGCCCGTATTTTGGGTTGGCTTTGAATCATCGCGAGAATCCCGAAGAGTTTCCGGTTTGCGCCGATAAAATCCCATCCCCTACCCCTTCCCCTTTCTAAGGGGAAGGGAACCTACCTACAACGAGATTGTCATAGCGGCGGGGCACGCCTTCTCCCTTTCGTCATTGCGAGGAGCATTGCGACGCAGCGCGGCGCAAGCGGACGAAGCAACCTCGAAGAGCCTACAACGCATGCGGTACTGGCACGTCGCAAAATACGATTCCCTGAGAAAATAAGCTATGCCTCCCTCCAATCCCAGCGTCGCACTCCTCATCGGCGCCGGGTCTGCTATCGGCGCCGAGATCACGCGCGAGCTTGCATCTCGCGGCGTGCGCCTGGCCCTCAATGATCTGCTGCCGACGCGCATCGAGCCACTTGCCGCGGAGATCGCGGCGAGCGGCGGCCAGGCATCCGCATTCCCGGCGGATGTATCGCGCAAACTATCACTGCAAACAATGCTGCAAGAGGTGCTGGAGAAATTCGAGCACATCAACATTTTGGTCTTCATCGCCAATGTGCAGCCGCCGGACGCCATCCTCGACATGGATGAATGGGATTGGCATCGCACCATCGATCTCAATTTGACCGCCGCGTTCCTGTGCATGCAATCCGTGGGGCGCGTGATGCGCGAACTGGGTGGCGGGGTGATAGTAAACGTCATAGCAAAAGATGTCCAACGTCCAACCCATTCGTCGCAGCAAGCTACTCCTCAGGGCAGGCTGTCCAACGTCAAAAAACCAGAGTCCTCGGCATATGAGGTGGCTGCGGCGGGCGTCGAAGCACTGAGCCGGGCGGCGGAAGAGGAATTCGCGGCGCACAAGATACGAGTGCAGGTGGCGAGAAGTGCAAGCGAGGTACTCAAAATAATTGGGTTGACATGACTTGCAGAATATGGCTCTATAGAAGACCGCGTAATAGGGATTCCTCGCTGGTCGTGCCTTTTTTGCAGGTACGAATTTGCGGAACCCGCTCGGAATGACAAATAAAGGAGAAACACAAAAGCGCAAAAGAGCGCTTTTGTGTTTTATAGGACAGATGGGTGGTGTCGCTTACAATATGAATCTCTAGTCTCCAGTCTCTTGCAAGGAGTCCATATGTCCCCAGAATCCAAGCCCCTGATCCTCACTGAAATCAAAGATCGCGTTGCCCTGCTGCGCCTCAACCGCCCCGAGGCGATGAATGCTCTTAATAGGGCTCTGATGGTTGAACTTATGGACACATTGGAGAGATTAGACTCCGATGATTCGGTGGGAGCTTTTGTGATCACCGGTGATGCGCGCGCCTTTGCCGCCGGCGCCGACATCAAAGAGATGATGGACTATTCCTCCACCGAGATCCTGCAAAAGGGTCACATCTCGCCTTTCGACCGCACCCGCAAGGTGGGCAAGCCGGTGATCGCCGCGGTGTCCGGGTGGTGCCTAGGTGGCGGCAACGAGCTGGCGCTGTCCTGCGACCTGATCGTGGCCTCGGAGAGTGCACGCTTTGGGCAGCCGGAGATCAATTTAGGCGTGATCCCTGGCGCCGGAGGGACGCAGCGCCTGACCCGCGCCATTGGCAAAGCGCTGGCCATGGAGATGGTGCTTAACAATCGCACGCTTTCTGCCGAGGAGGCGCTGCGCTGCGGGCTAGTGAACCGCGTGGTGCCGGTTGAGCGCTACTTGGATGAAGCGCTGTCGCTTGCCGCCGAGATCGCGGCACGCGCTCCGATTGCAGTGCGTGTGGGCAAGGAGATGGTCAACCGCGCCCTGGAGACGCACCTTGGGGATGGAATTGCCGAGGAGCGCCAGACTTTCTACTTCCTATTCTCCTCCGAGGACCAGAAGGAGGGGATGCGCGCTTTCAACGAAAAAAGAAAGCCGGAGTGGAAAGGGAAGTAACGTCCCACGTCCCACGTCCAACGTCCGACGTCAAAGACAAAGCCCAGTCCAATGTCCAAATGGCCAAGGTCATACCCCCTGCCCTGATCTTGAACAAGTGAAGTATGAAAGAATGATTGTAGGAATAGCTGAATGTCTGATTAGGGTGATTCAAACATTCAATCATTCAATTCAATCGATCTTGATTATTTGGGTTTGCTAAAACCAATTTTTCTATCAAACTTGTTTGTTTTACTTTATTGAGAGCCTGTTCAAGATCTGCAATAAGGTCATCAGCGTTTTCAATTCCAACTGAAAGGCGGATAAGCCCGTCTGTAATTCCAGCAGCTTCCCGAGCTTCTTTGCCCATTGAGAAATGAGTCATGCTGGCCGGGTGCTGGATCAAGCTTTCAACACCGCCGAGCGATACGGCAAGCTGGCAAAGATTTACTGAGTTCATCAACAGCTTTCCGGCTTCTAGCCCGCCTTGGACTTCAAACGTAATCATTCCGCCATGACCTTTGTGCTGCTTTAAACCAAGTTGATAATTGGGATGGCTTTTCAACCCCGGATATCGAAGATTTATCACAACAGGATGGCTGTCAAGAAACTCAGCAATCTTCTGTGCATTCTCACAATGCCTTTCCATTCTGATCGCAAGAGTTTTTAATCCGCGGTGGACTAAGAAAGCATTAAAGGGATCGATCACGCCGCCGGTTTGGTTCAATGATTTGCGGAACTGCTGATACATTTGTTCATCTTTGACAACCACAACGCCCCCAACAACGTCTGCATGTCCGTTTAAGAATTTGGTCAAGCTGTGCATCACCACATCGGCGCCAAGAGCAAGCGGGTTCTGCAGCGCCGGACTCATAAAAGTGTTATCCACCACCACAACGGTTTTATTCTTATGAGCGAGTTTGGATATCTCTGCCAGATCTGAAATACAGAGAGTCGGATTTCCGGGAGTTTCAACAAAAACAACTTTCGTATTTGGTTCAATGGCTTCGGCAACGTTTTCGGAATCGCTTGTATCAACAAAAGTCGTTTCTACTCCAAACTTTTTCATGATGGTGTTGAGCAAAGTTGTGGTTGGTCCGTAGACAGCGGCGGAACAGACAACATGATCGCCGGAAGATAATAAGCTCGCAAAGATTGTATGCGTTGCTGCCATTCCGCTTCCACATCCAAGCGCTTTGTGTCCCCCTTCAAGCTCTGCAATTGCATTTTCCATTGCTTCGATTGTAGGATTCAACATCCTTGTATAGATATAACCTTTTTCTTTACCCGCGAATAACGCAGCGCCGTGCTGGGCTGATTTAAACTTAAACGTTGACGTCTGATAAATTGGCGGAACAACCGAGCCGAATTCGTATTCTTCAATACCAGAGTGAACACATTTGGTTTGGAAACATAGATTAGTTTGCTTTTTCATTTCTTCTCCCTTTTTCCCGTGATTGAGGAAGTGCAGCTAGATTATAAAATCAGATTCCTTTTTGTCAAAAATCGTCAATCTACATATATGAAATCATAGATGTTCTGGAATTAATTCATCCCTCATCCATCTGCTTTCACCCCTGCTTTTATTAGCCCCGCATAAAGCCTCCCTTAAAGCTCCCTCATCTATATCACGCCTGCGCGACTGCCTCGTTGCTCCCCCTGCGAGGCGCTGCTCGCGCCGCGCAAAATCCGTACCACGGAAAAGATCCGTGGGTGAAAGGAGCAAACAAATGGCTAAACTGTTTTTAGGGGCTAGCCTGATCACGACATTGGCGCTGGTAGCTGTGTTGCCAGTGATCGCTGCCGTGAATGTGAGCGCAGAAGGTGACGTCACCGCCATCGACGCGGTGGCGGGTAACTTCACGCTCCAAGCAGGGGCAGATGTCTACGCGGTGATACCTCCCGCAGGCTTTGACCTCGCCGGACTGAGCGTTGGGGACCAGGTTTCGGTGGAGGGATCGCTAGAGGCCGGAGTTATCACTGCCACTTCGGTTGAGATCCTGCCCGAAGGTGAAGAGATCGAAGTGACCGGCGAGGTCACCGCCATCGCCGAAGCTAGCTTCGATATCTCGGTGGAAGGCACGGCCTACAGCGTGGTTCCGCCTGAAGGTTTCGATCTGACCACCCTCGCGATAGGCGACATGGTTTTGGTGCACGGCTTCCTGGTGGATAGCACTATCACCGCCGACAGCATCGAGATCATCCCGCCCGCTGTGGAGGTCGAAGAGCACGGTTTCGTCACTGCCATCGCTGAAGCCAGCTTCGATGTCGAAAACCTGGATGGCGAGGCACTGACCGTGCTGCC
>Ga0209320_10000918_pt1 | contig 15192 bp, 14 predicted proteins | sample Rifsed13ft4_FD_184008 | JGI IMG/M metagenome (GOLD analysis project Ga0209320, IMG submission 184008) | Soil microbial communities from Rifle, Colorado, USA - sediment 13ft 4 (version 2) | ecosystem: Environmental > Terrestrial > Deep subsurface > Rock core/Sediment | place: Rifle, Colorado... | reverse complement strand
ATGTGTAGATTTCACCGAATTAATAAATAAATGTTCTGAAAATCTAAGTGTTGATGAAACCAAAGCTGATGACGTAGCTTATATCTGCTATACATCAGGTACAACAGGTTTTACAAAGGGTGTGGTTCATGCTCAACGCGCATTAATCGGGCATGACCCGGCTGCTCGATACTGGCAGGCACTAAAACCAGATGATATTGTCATGCACGCGGGGAAATTAAACTGGACCTACACCTTGGGCACAGGTTGCCTTGATCCATGGCGGCAGGGATGTTCAACAGTAATATACGGAGGGAAACACAATCCAAAAAAATTTTTTGAGCTGATTGCTAGATATAGAGTAGACGTATTTATGGCTGTTCCTACGGTATACAGACAAATGCTTCGTGCATCAGATGAAGGTGATCTTGACCTCACTAGTCTACGCTATGCTCTGAGTGCTGGCGAACATTTAAGTGAAGAACTATTCCTTTCATGGAAGAACAAACTAGGGATAGAACTCTATGACGGACTCGGAATGAGTGAGTTCAGTTATTATCTCTCAAACATGCCCGGAATGCCAATAAAACCTGGCTCGTCTGGAAAGCCACAGCCAGGACATCGCTCAACCTTAATTGATGAAGAGGGAAAAGAGGTTGGAGTAAAAGAAATTGGAGTGCTAGCCACTCCTAAAGATGACCCGGGAATCATGCTTGACTATTGGCAACGCCCTCAAGAAACCGAAAAGATGTTTCGTGGAAACTGGTTTGTAAGCGGTGATTTCTTCTATAAAGACGAAGATGGGTACTTCTGGCTTGTAGGAAGAGAAGACGACATAATTACAACATTTGGTTATCGTGTCTCACCCTTTGAGGTAGAAAGGGTTTTAAGCGACCACCCAGCAGTTCATGAATGTGCCGTGACTGGCATTGACGTTGGAGAAGATAAAACGATCACAACTGCATTTATTGTAGTTAAAGATTCAAGACGCGAACTAGAAAAACTTAAAGAGGAGCTTTTAGATTACGCTCATCGCCAGCTGGCCAAATATAAATGCCCTAGAGAAATAATCTTCCTTGAATCACTTCCTAAAACTCCAAATGGAAAGATTAAACGAAAGGTGTTAAGAGAAAGTCATAGTATTCTGTAACACTTTTCGAATAATCGATTAACTCACCAATGCCTTAATCATGTTTTGCATCACTTCCACATTACTCTGCTTACCGACTGGATTAGGCACAATAATGGGTAGCTGAACCCCTGCTTCTCTGAAGGCTTGGAGCCTTTCGCGGCACCGCCCAGCAGGGCCAATTAGGGCAACTGAATCAACCAATTCGTCAGTAAACACATCGGCAGGATTCGCGCCGGATTTGATCTTTTCTATAACATCCCCAAATCCTATGTTCTTAATAAGACGCTGGTAATAGGGGAATCTCGCATAGCCAGAGAGTCCCCGTTTTGCTGCCTTGCGGGCTGCATCCAGATCATCCGAAATGAAGCTGGGTATTCCGTCAGTGATGTCTATATCTGATGGAGAGCGACCGGCTTTCTGAGCCCCTCTTCGAACAGCGCTAGCGAGTTTCTTAATATGCTGAGGTGTTGCCATGTAGGGCATGATTCCATCTGAAACCTCTCCCGCTAGCTCCGCCGCCTTTTCCGTCAGCACGGCAGTGTATATTGGGAATGCCGGTAGTTGTCTCTTAATGGTCAGAAGTGGAGAACTCCCATCTGCAAACGATCTTACAGCTTTTACGTATTTTCGCATCTCCTCAACTGGGTCTCCCATATCAATTCCATAACGGTCAGTTACAACTGGCTTATGGCTGACCCCGAGCCCAAGCACCATCCTTCCTCCGGATACCTCCTGAACCGTAAGGGCTTCAGAAGCACACATTACTGGTTGACGCATATAAATACTAGTAATCCAAGTACCGACTTTTATTTTGGATGTTGCCTCGGCAAAGACTTGGGCATTGGCAATAGCACTATAGGGTGGAACCTCAGGTGAAAATATTGCTTCAAATCCCGCTTCTTCAGCTTCACGGGCAAGGGCACGGAGGTCTTCAACACTACATCCCCATACAGGCGAAACAGTTGCAATTCGTCTCATTTATCTTCTCTTTTTTTAATTTTAGCCACGAATTTTCACGAATGAGTACGAATATAAACGAATAATAATGCACGATGCATGATTGAGATAATACATTTCATCTTGCATCCTGCATCGTGTATTCTGCATCCTGTTAATACTGATTAATCACATCTCTGTAATACTCAGGACGAAGAACTGATTCATCACGGTTTCTTAATACCTTACGGATTTCTTCCAAAACCATTTCTTTATCTTCAGGGAACTTCGCCTTTATAGGAAGATAGTTAGAAATATGATTAGCAAAGAAAAATCCATCAGTAAGATTTGTATTTTCAACAATAATCTCAAGCTCTTTTATCATCTGGAACTTGTCAGGAAGTTGAAAGGTTCCTTCAAGCGATTCTTGGTAGATTGGAGCACCAGCACGAATCTGAAGCGAGAGTGCTCCTACGTATTCAGGATCCGTGTCAGTAAGCAATTTTCCAGTTGCTTCGGCATGCTCAAGGCTTCTATCCACTCCGCCGACACCAAGGAGTACCATTGCCGAGTTCTTAATTCCGGCCTCTTTTAGCATCTTGCAGGCTCTTACAGTCTGTTCATAGTTGGCTCCCTTTTTGATCCTCTGGAGAACAACTTCATCGCCGCTTTCAAATCCGATATAGACCATCTGAAGGCCAAGTTCCCTAAGAGCTTTCAAATTCTCAACCCCTTTTCGCAGAATGTCTCCGATGTTTGCATACATGCTAATCCGCTCCAGGTGCGGACACTTTTTATTTAGATATTCCATAATCTCCACGAGTCTCTTTTGAGGAATTGAAAGGGCATTTCCATCGGCGATAAAGACCCGGTCAAAATCATCTTTCTCTGAAGCCTCATCAATAATCGCTTTGATCTCATCTGTCGGACGAATGCGGAATTTTTGAGTTTCTTCGCGGTACATCGCGCAGTATGTGCACTCATTGTGTGAGCAGCCAATAGTTGCTTGAAGTATGAAGCTTTTTGCTTCACTGGGCGGTCTAAAAAGGGGCATTGAATATTCAATCATGACCTACATCTTAACGTAAAATCCCTAATAACGCAAGTAAATTTCAAGAATCCCGCTTTACAAAGCTAAATGATTTGTTATACTCAAACCATTATGGAAAAGCACGACAAGGAAGGCGCAATATATATACTGGCTATTATCGGGTTTATTGCCTCAATTTTAATTCTTGTGTCGCTCACTCACGTTATTTATTAAAAACTGAGTTATAGTTGATCACTCAAGTTTGCATAAATATCACTAAGAGAAAGTAGCTAGTTAAAGAACCCTCTTACCCAGAAATCCATATTATTATATGCTTTATAACATCCTCTGGATTCAAATTGGCTCCTGTATTGTCCAAAAATATAAACCCATCTTTAGACCTTAAACAGCTAATTTTTATGAGCTGTTTTGCCTTTGAAAGAACCTGATCTTTTACTCCTAAGTCTTGCCTTTTCTGACCTAAAACCAGAACTTGATTTGGAACTTCGTCGAGGAAAGCAACAAACCTTTCTGGTCCTATGATGCAAAACCCCATCCGCTTCCCTGGTAGGTTAAGGAATAAAGACAGTAGCTCCTCAGGAATCTCATGAATAGAAAGCGATTTTTCTCCTGAGCCCTCATTGTAAGCCTTCACTCCTAATTCCGCCAGACTGAAAAGGCTTCCCATAGCCTCTTTAATCTCGTAGATTTTTTCTTCATCGGCCATGTATACAATTATTTTGTCCTGGCGTTTTTGTTCCTTCTCCTTTGCAATATTTCTAATCTCATCTTGAAATTCAGCCATTATTTTTCTCCTTATGTATTCTCCTCAAACATAGCCGTAAATCTAACCACAATTGGAATGAGCTTATTTAAATCCCTGAATGGATTTCACAAGATTATGATCCATCCTTATTGGTAACTTTTATAACACAAGGCTACCAGCAAAACTGGTGAACTACCCGGCTTTTTGTTTATCTCATGTCAATTGAGTAAGTCGTCTGACTGAGCTCTCAACGAAGTTACGAGATTCGCCAGTGATCACTCAACAGCTAGTTTAGATAACTTAACTATAAAAATGGTATTATTGATACACGATGAAGTTAAGTATATCCGATAGGTCAAGTTTTTTGGGAAATCTTACTACGATAGGAAGAACAACTGGGAAAGAGCGAATAGTGAAAGTGCGCTTTGTTTTCTATAATGGAAAATTCTATGCATCAAGAAGAACTGTAGACGGAGACTGGTTAAAAAACATACTTAATAACCCATCGGTTGTAGTACAGACCGATGAACAAAGGATAAAAGGCCGTGCAAAAATAGTTAAAGACAGTAAGCTATCGCAGCAAATTTCAAAACTAAAATACCCCGATAAACGTAAAGAAGAAAATAGAATAGTGGTAGAGATAACCCCAAAACGATAATCACACCGCATCCTCTTAGTATTAATCATTTCTTTTTCTCGGCAAACCAGAGACCCCTTGAAAGTGGCTTTCCACAGAAAGGGCAGAAATTAATACCTACATAATTAAAAACGCCTGATTCTTCTCCAGAGCGGATAAAATACTCGGTCTCAATGTCGTTTAAGACATGCCCATCTCTCACCTTGTATTTTTCAGTCTTTACCATAATCTCATAATTCATTGCATTTCCCATCTCTTCACAACATATCATAGCATCCTCATTGTAGGGACAATCCATGTGATTGCCCTTATTCTGGGCGAACACGAGGTTCGCCCCTACGAATTTTATGCAACATTTCTACAGAAAATGTTATAAAATTATGACATAACGGTAGATAAAATCCCTCAACTCCGTTGTTAGCTCAACCCCTGTGTAACCGCCCCCTACTATCACAAACGTCAGCATCTCCTTTTTTAAAGTTATATCATGCTCGTGGTCAGCATGCTCAAGAATGTCAATGATGTGGTCCCTTAATTCTGCAGAATCCTGCAGGGTTTTAAGAGGAAAGGTATAACTTTCAGCGCCTGGCACGTTGAAGTAATTAGTTGTACCACCTAATGCTATAATAAAATAATCATAAGAGATCTCACCCTCTGAAAGTCTCACTACCTTCTTATTAAGGTCTATTCCGATTACTGTATCCCGAATAAACCTAAATTTCTTATCCCTTCGGATATCTCTTATTGTCTGAATTATGTGTCTCGGCTCTATGTATGATGAAACAATCTGCGGAAGCAAAGGGGTGAATAACGTATAGTTCTGATTGCTTACAAGTATAATTTCCACATCCTTTCTTTTACCAAGGCGGGACTCAAGGGTTAGTACAGCTTCCATTCCTCCAAACCCAGAACCCAACACGACGATTTTAATCATTTTATTCTATTTTAACAAAATATTTAGCTATAGATAAATTAAGTTGAGAAATGCAGGGCTCGTTCCCCGAACAAGCTTAAAGGGCTTTGTTGTGAGCCACTCGGCCTGAGACTTCGTCGAACTGAGTCTAGACGCTCGAGACAACGGTTCATCTGAACGGCTGATGAGGACATCAGCCCCTACAACCGTATCCGGGAGAGGAATTGTGGGTAATGCTATAAATGGAAAAGGCAGTAATATATCCAAAAGAATCGGGAATAAACTCCCTGCTAATCAGGAATAGTCTCCTTATTCTCTTACCCTAACCTAATTGCCTCTCAAGGGCAGAAAATCACTTAACTCCTTGATTTTACTAGTTTTATTGTAGAGCTCCACTTAAAATTTCATTCTGGTATTATTTTTGCTTAAAGTAGTGATAAAGAGGGTTAAAATTAGAAATGATTAGTCCTAACCGAGGGGTAAATCATTCTAAAAGGATGGAGGCAAAGCCTTGAACCTAAATTCGTAGTTAGATATTGGTCGTTCGTTGTTTGATAAAAAATCTAATGACCAATGACGGATATGGTGGCTGAGTTGCCGAAATAGGAGTAGCAGTTTTTAATTTAACTCCTCAGTATTTCATTCCATCCCTGCTAATGGCTTTCTTGCCTACTAGAAGCCCTTAAGGTTTAAGGTAAGTGGAGGAAGGTCATAAAACTATCGTTTTTCTGCGAAGAAAAGTCAAAGTAAGATTGAATCTTCACCTATGAGGTATGCCTTGTATATCAGACTGTTCCCATTTGAAGTGGTGAATCAAATTCATCAGTTTTTTCAACCTCCATCGGTCTTCCCTTTAAAAACCAACGAAGTTGAGAGGAAGGTGAGCATCCTGTGGACAAACTGAATCAACTCGTTGTCTTTGCTTTTGATGAGCAGCGATACGCACTCCATCTCTCTGCTGTAGAAAGAATTGTCCGTATGGTTGAAATTACCCCTTTGCCGAAAGCACCGGAGATCGTTCTCGGTGTGGTCAACGTGCAGGGGCGGATTGTTCCCATCGTCAATATTCGCAAGCGGTTCTCAACAGGATTAAAGAGTCATGAAAAAAGACGTTGAGATTTTGATCGTCGAGGACAGCCCGACGCAGGCTGAGCAACTGAAATATTTGCTCGAAAGGCACGGGTACGCAGTCACGGTCGCAGCCAACGGCAAAGAGGCTCTTGCTGCGGGGCGCCGGCGGAAGCCGACGATTGCTATCAGCGATATCATCATGCCAGACATGGATGGCTACCAACTCTGTCGGCAGATCAAGGCGGATGAGAACCTTAAAGACATTCCGGTTATTCTCTTGACGTCCCTGTCCAACCCGACCGATGTTATCAAAGGTTTGGAGAGCGGGGCAGACAACTTCATCATGAAGCCCTACAATGAAGAATATCTTCTTTCCCGCATTAACTACATTATTGCAAACAGAGAGCTACGTAAGAGCGAAAAATTGGAAATTGGTATAGAGATTTTATTCGCAGGTCAAAAATATTTTATCAACTCGGAACGCCGGCAGATTCTGGACTTGCTGCTTTCGACCTACGAAGAAACCGTCCGTATTAACGAGGGGCTCAGTGCGAAGCAAAAGGAACTCGCGCGCGCAAACGAGGTACTCAACGGATTGTATCGTATTACGAAGGAGATCAACCGGTGCACGAGTGTGCAAGAGGTAGCCGAAAAAGCGTTAGAGCAGGCTGTGGGGTTGCCCGGCGTGCAGGCCGGTTGGATCTCCCTTCGAGAGGGACCGTCGGGATTCCGCACCGTCGCCACCCGCCATCTGCCGCCCGCTCTGGAAGCCCCCGGCGTGTGGGAAGAAGATTGCCTGTGCCGCCGTAAACTCCTCTCTGGCGGGCTTAGCGAGGTGACGAACATCCTGGAGTGTGAGCGGCTCCAGAAGGCAAAAGGCGACACACGGGGTCTACGCTACCATGCCAGTGTCCCTCTGCGGATTGGCGACCGAATGTTAGGGTTGATGAACTTGGCTGGAGCGGAACGGGGATTGTTTAGTGACGAGGACCTGAAAATCCTAAACGGCGTGGGGAACCAGATCACCACGGCACTGGGACGCGCCGAGCTTTACGAATATCTGGAAAGAGAGGTGGAAGAGAGAACCGCTGCCCTTACGGCTGAAATCGCCGAGCGCAAGCAAGCAAATGAGGTTCTTAGAGAGACTCTTGCCCATTTATCCAAAAAGAACCGTTATGAGACAATCATTAGCACAGTAACTCGCGATGTGCATCAGTCAATTAATCTCCAAGAGGTTCTGGAAAACGCCGTTGAGTCTATGAGTGAGAATATAGAACTGGTGGACCACATCGGAATTTATCTGGTCGAAGGAGAAGAAGCGGTTCTAAAGGCCCAGAGAGGACTTACTGATCGATATATCAAGCAGGCAGAAAGAATCCCCTATCCGAAGGGTGCTACTTGGGAGACTATCATAAAGGGAAAGCCCAGTTATGTTGCTGATACAAACCAAGATACAGTTATCGGTCCTGCTGGAAGAGAAATGGGAATAAAGAGCTATTTATCTATGCCTATTCACTTTGAAGTTAAGACGGCGGGATGCATAAATATAACTTCTTTGCAAAAGAATGCCTTTGATGAAGAAGAGTTAAAGATGCTAGAGATTGTGGCAAAACAAATCGGGGTGGCGATTAATAATGCTCGACAGGCAGAGAAATTGCGGCGATCAGAGGAAGCCCTTAGAGAGAACTTTGCTCAATTAACTAAAAAGAATAGTTACGAGGCAATAATGAGCGCTGTCACTAGAGGTGTCCATCAGTCAATCAATCTTCAAGAAGTTCTGGAAAACGCCGTTGATGCAATGAGTAAGAATATCAATGGGGTAGAACACGTTGCAATCCACCTAGTCGAAGGAGAGGAAGCGGTTATGAAAGCCCATAGAGGCCACCCTGATTGGTTTGTCGAACGTCTAAGAAGAATTCCCTATCCAAAAGGCTTTACCTGGAAGACAATAATAGAGGGGAAACCGAGGTATTGTCCAGATGTAGACCAGGATACATTTATTGGTCCTGCTGGAAGGGAGGTCGGAACAAAGAGCTATTTATCCATACCCGTTCTCAACGAAGGTAAGACAGTAGGGTGTATAAATGTACATTCTTTTCTGAAGAATGCCTTCGATGAAGAAGAGTTAAGGTTGCTGGAAATCGTGGCACAGCAAATCGGGGTGGCGATTAACAATGCCCTGCAGACGGAGGAAATTCGCAAGCTCAATGAAGAACTTGAGCGCCGGGTAATCGAACGCACCGCTCAACTCGAAGCCGCTAATAAAGAACTGGAGGCATTCAGCTACTCCGTCTCCCACGACCTGAAAGCCCCACTTCGTGCGATTGATGGTTTCTCCCTTATCCTGTTAGAAGATTACTCCGATAAACTCGATGCCGAAGGTAAACGCCTGATGAATATCGTTCGAGGCAATACGCAGAATATGGGGCAACTTATTGATGACCTTCTCGCTTTCTCTCGTTTAGGGCGCCAACAAATGGCGACTTCGAACATGGACATGGGCAAACTGGCAAAAGCTGTATTCAAGGAACTCAAAGCCACTGCTCCTGAGCGAACGATACAATTCAAGATTAACACACTCACCGCGGCCCACGGCGATCGCTCTATGATTCGCCAAGTTTTTGTTAATCTCCTGTCCAATGCCATCAAATTCACAAGACACAAAGAGACCGCTATTATTGAAGTAGACGGCTGTGTCGAAGACGAGCAAAACATCTACTACGTCAAGGACAACGGCGTGGGGTTTGATATGCAGTATGCAAATAAGCTATTTGGTGTCTTTCAACGGTTACACAGCCAAGCGGAATTCAAAGGAACAGGAGTTGGACTTGCCCATGTCCAGCGCATTATTCACCGACACGGTGGACGAGTGTGGGCCGAAGGGAAAGCCAATGAAGGTGCAGTATTTTATTTTACACTGCCTAGAAAAGAGTAAGTAGTGTGAAGTAGATAGTAGGTACGTAGGAGGGAGAAGCGAACAGGAACTACAAAAATTTTTGAAGAAAGGAAAAAAACATAATGGATATCAACGAAGTTGAAATCCTTTTGGTCGAGGACAATCCAAACGATGTTGAACTCACACTAAGAGCCCTCAAGAAACACAACCTTGCCAATAGGGTGTTTGTCACAAAGGATGGAGCAGAAGCGTTGGAGTTTATTTTTACCACAGGACCCTACGCTCACCGGAAGATTGAAAACAGTCCGAAATTGGTCTTGCTTGATTTAAAACTTCCCAAGGTGGATGGATTAGAGGTTCTCCACAGAATTAAGTCTGATGAACGGACAAAAGTAACACCTGTTGTAGTGTTGACATCTTCTAAAGAAGAGCGAGATATTGTGGAGAGTTACAAGTTGGGCGTGAATAGCTATATACTTAAGCCAGTGGATTTTGAGAAGTTTCTCCAGGCAGTTTTAGAACTAGGACTCTATTGGCTGTTACTGAATCAACCACCGCGGTGAGCCATGGACAAAGAACTTCGCATCCTGATTCTTGAGGACGATCCCGCCGACGCAGAGTTGGTAGAGCGCGAGCTAGGCAGAGCAAAAATATCATTCTCCAAAAAGCGTGTGGAAACAAAAAAGGCTTTTGTGAAAGAGCTTAAAGACTTTGTGCCTCACCTTATACTTGCAGACTATAGCCTGCCTTTATTCGATGGTATGTCTGCGTTGTTAATCGCACAGGAAAATTGTCCCGATGTGCCGTTTATCTTCGTATCTGGGTCAATGGGCGAAGAAGTGGCGATTGAAACCCTAAAGAGCGGCGCAACGGATTACGTTCTTAAAGAACGACTATCACGCCTTGTGCCTGCGGTGCGCCGAGCATTAAGAGAAGCTGATGAAAGAGCTAAGCGTAAGCGGACGGAGGAGCAATTAGAGTATAACGCCTTCCACGATGCGCTGACGGACCTACCAAATCGAGCCTTATTCTTGGACCGCTTGGGGCAGTCAATTAAGGTTGCAAACCGGCGTGGAGACTATTTATTTGCCGTCCTCCTCCTGGACCTTGATCGCTTCAAGATTATCAACGACGCCTTAGGGCACATGATCGGGGATCAATTGCTTATCGCAGTTGCTAGAAAATTAGAGGCGTGCCTACGCTCCGGTGATACGGTCGCGCGTTTTGGAGGGGACGAGTTTACGATTCTTCTTGGTGATATTAAAGACGTCGCCGATGCAATACGCGTTGCTAACCGAATCCGTGAGGAACTGAGGTTGCCTTTCAAACTAGATGAGTACGAGGTGTTTACTACCGTAAGCATTGGAATCGCCTTAAGTGCAACTGGTTATGACCGTCCGGAGGATCTCTTGCGCGACGCTGACACAGCAATGTATTGCGCCAAGAAACTTGGCAGTGGGTGTTTTGAGGTATTTGACAAGAGCATGTACGACCGTGCAGTGGCCTCCTTGGAGTTAGACAATGACCTGCGTCAGGCTATCGAGCGCAAGGAGTTTCAAATTCACTACCAGCCTATTGTGTCCCTGAAAACCAGCAGGATTATCGGCTTCGAGGCTCTCTTACGCTGGCAGCACCCACAACGTGGCCTCGTCTTCCCAGAAGAGTTCCTCCCGGCGGCGGAAGAAACTGGACTAATCGTTCCTATAGGCCAGTGGGTGCTCCGCGAGGCGTGCCGTCAGACCCGCGCATGGCAAGCGCAATTTCCCCAAAACCCGTCTTTATCAATCAGTGTGAATCTTTCTGTCAAGCAGTTCGTGCAACCTAATCTAGTTGAGCAAATCGGCCAGGTTCTGCGAGAGACCGGCCTCGATGCATGCAGTTTGAAGCTGGAGATTTTGGAAAATATAATCATAGAAGATGATAAATCTGTAACCGACAAAATCCAGCAACTTAGAGCCTTGGGTGTTCAGTTTTGTATTGATGACTTCGGCAAGGGTTATTCATCCTTGAGTTATATATCCCGTTTACCATTAGATACATTAAAGATTGACCGCTCCTTAGTTAGCGGGATTGGTGTTGATGAGAAGAGTTCAAAGATTGTTCAGACAATCATAAATCTCGCCTATAATTTGGGGATAAATGTGACCGCGGAAGGAGTGGAAACAGCAGAGCAACTAACACAACTCAGGGCGCTGAAATGCAAATATGGACAGGGATATTACTTCTCCAAACCGATAGACGGTGAGGCAGCGATGGCGTTTATTGCGACGCAGCCATGCTGGTAGATGGCTGGCAAAGCTAAAGTAGCAAAAGAAGAATCCATGGATAAAAAGCTTCGTATCCCTATAATCAATGATGTTGCCGCCGACGTAAAATTAGTCAAGTATGAACTACACAAATCAAACATAAAATTCACCTTAAATCGGGTAGAGAAGGAAGAAGCTTTCCTCAAAGAACTTAAGACCTTGACCTGATATTATTCCCTCGGACTATAATCTTTCCACTTAAACATCACCCCATGAGACTATTCGATAAGGAACGATTTTAATTACTGGAAGGTTTAATCCAGATAGTTTCATATCTACATACTGAGGGTACTTTTCTGAGAGTAGTCTCAACGAATTCTGATATTCCTCCCCAGATTCTATTATCTCAGCCCTACCATTAATAATAACGTAACAGAGCTCGGTCCAATCCTCGTAATACTCGTCAATAACAAGCGATACATTTGGATTTTCAATTATGTTCCTAACCCTCTTTAGCTTCCTTGGAGAGGCGCGCTTTGGCTTTTTATCTATCGGTGTGTAAATCGAGCTTCCATTGAAATGGTAGCATACGGGGATTACTAGCGGTCTTCCTAATCCGTCTACTGTTGCCATCCTTGCAACCCTATGCGATTTTATAAATTCAAGTACCTTATCTGTGGGTTTAATCATAGGCTAGTTTTTTTCAGTCATAAAACACTTATCGTCAAACTTGAATTATTTATGAAGTATTTTATAATAGTTTTTCTGTAACAGAAAGACTTTCAGTGCTTTCATATCAGTAAAATCAATGGAACATACAAAGATATTTAGTGGCACATCGAATATCCCTCTTACAGAGGCTGTTTGCAAGTACCTGGATGTTTTGCCCGGGAAGGCAGAAATAAGAAGGTTCAGCGACGGTGAGATATTCGCAGAGATCTCAGAAAGCGTTCGAGGGTCACATGTTTTTGTCATCCAGTCAACTTGTCCGCCTGTAAATGAGCATATAATGGAACTTCTTATTATCACAGATGCATTAAAAAGGGCGTCAGCAAGGGCAATTACAGCAGTTATTCCCTATTATGGCTATGCCAGGCAGGATAGGAAGGTTCAACCAAGGGCCCCAATATCAGCAAAACTCGTTGCAGATATTATCGTTAAAGCTGGTATAAACAGAGTTATAACTGTTGATCTTCATGCAGGACAGATTCAGGGGTTTTTCGATGTTCCCGTTGATCATCTTTACGCTGCTCCCGTTTTCATAAGCCATTTAAAAAAGAAATTCAATAAAGATGAAATAGTCGTAGTATCACCAGATGCTGGCGGGCTAGAAAGAGCGGGAGAATATGCAAAGAGGCTTGACGCTAAACTCGCTGTGACATATAAAAGGAGAACAGGCCCCAACGAAGCCAAGATATCGCATGTTATTGGAGAGGTCAGGGGAAAAACAGTAGTTATAGTTGACGATATGGTAGACACTGCTGGAACAGCTATTCAAGCCGCTCAAGCCTTAGCGAGAGAAGGCGCAAAGCATGTAACACTCTGCTGTACCCACGGTGTGTTTTCAGGAAACGCTCCTCAAAAGATTGAGAATTCGGTACTCGAAGAGGTGATCATAACAGATACAATTCCACCTAGAGAAGAAATAAAAAGGAGTAAAAAGATTAAGGTTCTTAGCATTGCAGAGCTCCTCGGTGAAGCAATAAGGAGGATAGCTGCAGGAGAATCAATAAGTACACTATTTACTTAATTTAAGGAGTTTAAACATGGCACAGAGCACTTTATTTGTAATAAAGAGAAATAGAGCGGGAAAGAGTGTGGCAAAAAAAATCAGGAAAGAAGGAGCAATTCCTGCCATATTCTATGGAAGACAGACCGATCCTATTCCATTAACCGTAAACCCTCTTGATCTTAAAAAAGCACTTTCCACAGAAGCTGGAGAGAATACCCTTCTGGAGCTCCACATAAAAGGCGATGGAGATGAAATAACGAAGATCGCTTTACTTCGCGATGTACAATACGACCATCTCAAGAGCCTTCCTATACATTTTGACTTTCAAGAGGTTCAGATGAAGGAGCTAATAACAGTAAAGGTTCCTATTAGAATTGTAGGTAGGGCTCAAGGAGTTCACGAAGGAGGAATTCTCGAAGAAATACTGAGAGAAATTGAGGTTGAATGTCTTCCTACTGCAATTCCTAACGTTATTGATGTTGATGTATCTCAACTTGGTATAGGTGATTCAATACACATTAGCGATTTGAGTTTCTCCGAGGGAGTTGCAGTCCTTCACGAACTAGAGCAGACAATCGTAACGATTCTTTCACCTGTAATGGAAGAAGTAAAACCCGTTGCGCCTGCCGAGGTTGTAGCTCCGACTGAGGCCGAAGAGGGAGAGGCCAAAGCTGAAACCGAGAAAGAGGAAGCTGAGGAATAGTCTGAAAAGGTATTATTTTAATAGCCACAGAGAGCACAGAGAATACAGAGAAAAAATTTAAAAATAATATTTTTGTTTTTTCTTCTCTCTGTGCACTCCGTGTCCTCTGTGGCTAAATAGTTACGAATAATGATTTTGGTTGCTGGACTAGGGAATCCGGGAAAGGGATACGATTCTTCAAGGCACAACATTGGCTTTATAGTTATAGATGAGCTTGCGAAAAGACTTGGCGTAAGTGTTAAGAAGAAGGGGTTTAGAAGTCACTACGCCCAAGCACCTATCGACGAAAAGAAACTAATACTCCTAAAACCGGATACCTACATGAACCGAAGTGGAGAGGCTGTTTCAGAGGCTGCAGAATTTTTTAAAATACCTGCGAAAGATGTAATTGTAGTCTATGATGAAATGGACCTATCACTTGGAAGTATAAAGGTAAAAGTCGGGGGAGGAAGCGCAGGACATAAAGGAATCCAGTCTATAATAAACTCACTTGGAGATAGTGACTTTATAAGGGTAAGAGTTGGAATAGGAAAACCGATTCAAAAATCTGAGACCGTTGGCCATGTGCTTTCCGGATTTGAAAAAGAGGAGAAAAAGTTAGCCAAAGAGCTGATAGTTAGAGCTGCAGATGCAGTTATAGAAATCGTCCTAAGGGGCGCCGAAAGCGCTATGAACAAGTTCAATAAAAAACCCGAAGTAACACCTAAGCCACGAAAATGCGGGTAGTGGTCGGGCATTTCGGCAAAGCCAATTGACACAAATTAACTCGAATGAAAACAGGATACATGATGCACGATACAGGATGCACGTAAAAACTCCATGAATCACGTATCATGTATCTTGTATCATGTATCATGCATCGCACCTCTATTAGTGTAAATTCTTGTCTATCGGTGGATTAATAATTACTCTTAAGAAAGATAGTAAAATATCATGAATCTTAGCTGCGGAATTGTGGGACTGCCTAATGCAGGAAAATCTACTATATTTAATGCCCTAACATCTGCTAAAGCACTTGTAGCTAACTATCCCTTTACTACAATTGATCCAAACGTAGGAATTATTAATGTCCCTGATGAAAGGCTGAACAAATTGGCAGAGATTATAAAACCGGATAGGATCATCCCAGCCACAATTAAAATCATTGACAT
>Ga0209320_10000912_pt1 | contig 15236 bp, 11 predicted proteins | sample Rifsed13ft4_FD_184008 | JGI IMG/M metagenome (GOLD analysis project Ga0209320, IMG submission 184008) | Soil microbial communities from Rifle, Colorado, USA - sediment 13ft 4 (version 2) | ecosystem: Environmental > Terrestrial > Deep subsurface > Rock core/Sediment | place: Rifle, Colorado... | reverse complement strand
TCGTCAACGCCGCCGTCAACGTCGTCTTCCCATGATCGACATGCCCGATCGTCCCGACATTTACATGCGGCTTCTTACGCTCGAATTTTGACTTGGACACGGCTCAATTCCTCTTTTTCTAACCGGCTCTCGCCTTGATGACACTCTCGGCCACGTTGTTCGGAACCTCCGAGTAGTGCGCAAATTCCATCGTGTAAGTCGCGCGACCCTGACTCATCGAGCGCAACGTCGTCGCATACCCGAACATTTCGGAGAGCGGCACCTCGGCGCGCACGATCTTGCCGGCCGGCGCGTCCTCGAGGCCCTGGAGCACGCCGCGGCGCCGATTGAGATCGCCGTTGACGTCGCCCATATAATCCTCGGGCGTCACGACCTCGACCTTCATGATGGGCTCGAGCAGCACGGGGCGCGCTTTCTTGGCGCCTTCCCTGAACGCCATGGAACCCGCGATCTTGAACGCGATCTCGCTCGAGTCGACGTCGTGGTAGGAGCCGTCGAAGATCGTGACTTTGCAGTCGACTACAGGATAGCCCGCGACGACGCCGTTCGCCATCTGTTCCTTGACGCCTTTATCGACGGCCGGCACGTATTCCTTCGGCACGGTGCCGCCGACGATCTCGTTGACGAACTCGTAGCCCGAGCCGGGAGGCAGCGGCTCGAGGCGCAGATATACGTGGCCGTACTGGCCGCGGCCGCCGGATTGGCGCACGAACTTGCCTTCCTGCTCGACGGACTTGCGAATCGTCTCGCGATAGGCGACCTGCGGCTTGCCGACGTTGGCTTCGACGCCGAACTCGCGTCGCATGCGGTCGACGATGATCTCGAGGTGCAGCTCGCCCATGCCGGAAATGATCGTCTGCCCGGAATCCTCGTCGGTATGCACACGAAACGACGGATCCTCCTTGGCGAGCTTGCTGAGCGAGACGCCCATCTTTTCCTGGTCGGCTTTGGTTCGCGGCTCGACGGCGACTGAGATGACGGGCTCGGGAAATTCCATGCGCTCGAGCGTGATGATGTGCTTCGGGTCCGCGAGCGTATCGCCGGTCGTGACGTCCTTGAGGCCGACCGCGGCGGCGATATCGCCGGCCCGGACTTCCTTGATCTCCGCGCGCTCGTTGGCGTGCATCTGCAGCAGGCGGCCGATGCGCTCCTTCCTGTCCTTGATCGGGTTGTAAACCGTGTCGCCGGAGCTGAGCACTCCCGAATAGACACGGAAAAACGTCAGATTGCCGACGAACGGGTCCGTCGCGATCTTGAACGCCAACGCCGAGAACGGCGCTTCATCGATGGCGGCCCGCGTGCCTTCGCTGCGATCCTCGAGAATGCCCTTGATCGGGGGCCGATCGGAGGGCGCAGGCAAGTAGTCGATGGCCGCGTCGAGCACGGCCTGCACGCCCTTGTTCTTGAACGCCGAGCCGCACAGCACCGGCACGATCTCGCCTTTGACGCAGCGCGCTCGCAAGCCGCGCTTGATCTCCGCGACCTCGAGCGTTCCGCTTTCGAGGTACTTGTTGAGCAACGCTTCGTCGCCCTCGGCGGCGGCTTCGACGAGCTTCTCGCGATATTCCTTGGCGCGCTCCTTGAGGTCGGCCGGGACCTCACGCTCCTCGAAGCGCGTCCCTTGCGTCGCATCGTCCCACGCGATCGCCTTCATCTTGATGAGGTCGACGACGCCTTCGAATTTCTCCTCCGCACCGATCGGGATCTGGATCGCGACGGGATTGCCGCGCAGGCGCTCCCTGACCTGCTTCAAGACGCGATAGAAATCCGCGCCGGCGCGGTCCATCTTGTTGACGAAGGCAAGCCGCGGAACGCCGTACTTGTTAGCTTGGCGCCAGACCGTCTCGGACTGCGGCTCGACGCCGCCAACGGCGCAGAACACGGCCAAGGCGCCGTCGAGCACGCGCAGGCTGCGTTGCACCTCGATCGTGAAATCGATGTGGCCCGGTGTATCGATGATGTTGATGCGATGCTCGGGCATGGATTGATCCATACCCTTCCAAAAGCAGGTCGTCGCGGCCGAGGTGATCGTGATGCCGCGCTCCTGCTCCTGCTCCATCCAGTCCATGATCGCCGCGCCGTCGTGGACCTCGCCGATCTTGTGCGAAACGCCCGTATAGAAAAGGATGCGTTCAGTGGTCGTGGTCTTCCCCGCATCGATATGGGCCATGATGCCGATGTTGCGATAGCGCTCGATGGGTGTCTTCCGTGCCACGTCCGTGCCTCGAATCCATTGCCTACCAACGGTAGTGCGCGAACGCCTTGTTGGCTTCCGCCATGCGGTGGGTGTCTTCGCGCTTTTTCACGGCCGCGCCGCGGTTCTCGGCCGCATCCAGGAGCTCGTGCGCCAGCCGTAAGGCCATCGACTTTTCCGAGCGGCCGCGTGCCGCTTCGATCGCCCAGCGCATGGCCAGGGTTTCGCGCCGCGCCGAACGCACCTCGACCGGCACCTGGTACGTGGCGCCGCCGACTCGCCGCGATTTCACTTCCACGGCGGGCTTGATGTTGTCGAGTGCGTGACTCAGAAGCTCGAGCGCCCGCTGATCGTCGTTACCGCTGCGCTCGGCGATACGGCCCAAAGCACCGTAAACGATTTGCTCGGCGACGGATTTCTTGCCGCTGCGCATGACCATGTTGATGAACTTGGCGAGCATCTCGTTACCGTATTTCGGATCCGGCAACACTTCGCGGCGCGGGGCTTGGCTTCTTCTCGACATAGACGATCTCGATGAGCTCCAGGGTTAACTCTTGGGCCGCTTGGCGCCGTATTTGGATCGCGCCTGGCGGCGATCGCCGACGCCGGCGCAGTCGAGCGTGCCGCGTACCGTGTGATAGCGGACTCCCGGCAAGTCCTTGACACGGCCGCCGCGAATCAGAACGACGGAGTGTTCTTGAAGGTTATGTCCTTCGCCGCCGATGTAACTCGTGACTTCGAAGCCGTTGGTCAAACGTACGCGCGCCACTTTGCGCATCGCGGAGTTCGGCTTCTTCGGCGTCGTCGTGTAGACGCGCGTACAGACGCCGCGCTTCTGCGGCGATGCCGCAAGCGCCGGAACGGTGCTCTTCGTCCGCTGCCGCGAGCGCGGCTTGCGTACGAGCTGATTCGTGGTCGCCATATGAACCTGTTTTCCAAATAAATAGTGGCCCGTTGCCGGTAAGGCATCCGGGCCATCGGGAATCCTCGCTTGTGAGGCGAGGTAACAATGACGCTGGGCTCTTAAATCAGCGTCGGTCAGCCGAAAAATTCTATGGTCGCGGCCGATCGGCGTCAACAGGCGCTTGGGCTACACGTTCGTCGATACCTCTTCGCCGGCTTCCTCCGCGGGCGGCTCATCGGACCCCGAAACCGAGTCCGAAACGTCGCCGAACGAGGCTCTGCGTGCCTGCGCCGCCTCGAGCTCGCGCAGCTCCTGGGACAGGATATCCTCCTGCGTACGGCGCCGATCCACGTGATAAGCGTACCCTGTGCCGGCCGGAATGAGCCGGCCCACGATGACGTTTTCCTTGAGACCGCGCAAATCGTCCTGGAGTCCGCGCACCGCGGCTTCCGTCAAAACGCGCGTCGTCTCCTGGAACGATGCGGCCGAGATGAACGACTCCGTCGCAAGCGACGCCTTCGTTATGCCGAGCAAAACGGGCTGGAACGCCGCGGGTTCGCCGTCGTCCGCTTGGACCTGCCGATTGATCTCGGCGACCCGCGCGCGGTCCACCTGCTCGCCGCGCAGGAATCGCGTGGCGCCCGATTGCGCGACCTCCACCTTGCGCAGCATTTGCCGGATGATGACCTCGATATGCTTGTCGTTGATCTTCACGCCTTGCAGCCGATAGACGTCTTGAATTTCACGCACTAGGTAGTCCGCGAGCTTGGCGACGCCTTGCAGGCGCAAAATGTCGTGCGGGTTCGGCTCGCCGTCGGCAATGATCTCGCCGCGCACGACTTTCTCGCCCTCGAACACGTTCAAGTGCCGCCACTTCGGAATGAGCTCCTCGTACTGCTGCCCCTCGTCGTCGGTGATCACGAGTCGGCGCTTGCCCTTCGTCTCTTTGCCGAAACTGACCGTGCCCGAGTACTCGGCGAGGATCGCGGGATCCTTCGGCCGGCGCGCCTCGAACAAGTCCGCGACGCGCGGCAAGCCGCCCGTGATGTCCCTCGTCTTCGAGCTCTCCTGCGGCAAGCGCGCCAGGACGTCGCCAACCGCGACGTGCGCGCCGTCCTCCATGCCCAACACGGCGCCGGCAGGCAATGCGTAGGCCGCCGGGATCTCCGTATTCGGGAACATGATCGGCTTGCCGGTGCTCGTGACGAGCTTTGCCGTGGGCCGGTACTCGCTGCTGCCGCGCTGCGCCGCGTCGAGAACCACGATGCTCGTCAAGCCCGTGATCTCGTCCACTTGGGTAGTGACCGTCACGCCGTCGACGAAGTCCTCGAAGTGCAGGTAGCCGCTGACCTCGGTCACGACGGGATGCGTGTGCGGATCCCAGCTCGCGACAAGCTGCCCCGGTTGGACCTTATCACCGTCATCGACGCTGAGCGTTGCACCGTACGGCACCTTATAGCGCTCGCGCTCGCGCCCGAACTCATCGACGACGGCAAGCTCGCCCGACCGCGACGTCGTGATCAGATGACCCTTCTGCTCGTGGCGCACCGTCTTCAAGTTGATCATGCGGATGGTGCCGGCGCTCTTGATCTCGACGCTGTCGACAGCTGCCGACCGCGAGGCGGCGCCGCCGATGTGGAACGTCCGCATCGTGAGCTGCGTGCCGGGCTCGCCGATCGACTGGGCCGCGATGACGCCGACGGCCTCGCCGCGATTGACGCGGTGGCCGCGGGCCAGATCGCGTCCGTAGCATTGCGCACAGACGCCGTACTTCGTTTCGCAAGTAATGGGCGAGCGCACGAGCACCTGATCGATCGAATAGGTCTCGAGCAGCTTGACCGCGTTCTCGTCGAGTAACACGCCCGCTTTGACGACGACCGTATCGCCGCCCGGAGCGAGCACATCGGCCGCGACGACGCGTCCCAAAACGCGCTCGCGCAACGGCTCGACGATGTCGCCGCCTTCGACGAGCGGCGCCATCAAGAGGCCCCCGCCCGTGCCGCAGTCGTCTTCGGTCACGACGAGATCCTGGGCCACGTCGACGAGACGGCGCGTGAGGTAGCCCGAGTTCGCCGTCTTCAACGCCGTGTCCGCGAGACCCTTGCGCGCGCCGTGCGTCGAAATGAAGTACTGCAACACGTCCAACCCCTCGCGGAAGTTGGCCGTGATCGGCGTCTCGATGATCGAGCCGTCCGGCTTCGCCATGAGGCCGCGCATGCCGGCGAGCTGCCGGATTTGCGCCGCCGAGCCGCGGGCTCCGGAGTCGGCCATCATATATATGGAGTTGAACGACTCCTGCGGGACGTTGCGGCCCGCCGCATCGGGGACGCTCTCCACGCCGAGCTTCTCCATCATCGCCTTCGCGACTTGGTCGTTGGTGCGCGACCAGATGTCGACGACTTTGTTGTAGCGCTCGCCGTCGGTCACGAGACCCGCAGCGTACTGGTCCTGAATGTCTTTGACCTCCCTCTCGGCCATCTGCAGGATGCGCGACTTTTCCTCGGGCACGACCATGTCGTCGACGCCGAAAGATACGCCCGCGCGGGTCGCGTAATAGAACCCCGTGTACATGAGCTGGTCCGCGAACACGACGGTTTCCTTGAGCCCGAGCTCGCGATAACACGCATTGATGACGCCGGAGATAGCGCGTTTGTTCATGGGCTGGTTTATCAGCTTGAACGGCAACCCGTCAGGCATGATCTCCGACAAGAGCGCGCGGCCCACGGTCGTCGCGACGAGACGGCGCTGCACCGCTCCCTCGCTCTTCTCGCGGATGCGTACTTTGACCTTGGCATGCAAATCGACGATGCCGGCCTCATACGCGCGGTGCACTTCCTCGACGTCGCTGAACATCATACCTTCGCCGCGCGCGGCGACGCGCTCGCGCGTCATGTAATAAATGCCGAGCACCACGTCCTGGGACGGCACGATGATCGGCTCACCGTTCGCCGGCGACAGAATGTTGTTGCTCGACATCATGAGGGCGCGCGCTTCGAGCTGCGCCTCGATCGACAGCGGCACGTGGACGGCCATTTGATCGCCGTCGAAGTCCGCATTGAACGCCGTGCACACGAGCGGATGGAGCTGAATCGCCTTGCCCTCGATGAGCACCGGCTCGAAGGCCTGAATTCCCAAGCGGTGCAGCGTCGGCGCGCGGTTCAGCATCACGGGATGCTCGCGAATGACGTTCTCGAGGATGTCCCAGACCTCCGGTCCCTCACGCTCGACGAGGCGCTTGGCGGCCTTGATCGTGGTCGCCTCGCCGCGCAGCTGCAGCTTCGAGAAGATGAACGGCTTGAAGAGCTCCAACGCGAGCTTCTTCGGCAAGCCGCACTGATGCAGCTTCAAGGTCGGGCCGACCACGATGACCGACCGGCCCGAGTAATCGACGCGCTTGCCGAGCAGGTTCTGCCGGAAACGGCCTTGCTTACCCTTGATCATGTCGGCGAGCGACTTGAGCGGCCGCTTGTTCGTGCCGGTGATGGCACGGCCGCGGCGGCCGTTGTCGAGCAGCGCATCGACGGCTTCCTGGAGCATGCGCTTCTCGTTGCGCACGATGATATCCGGTGCATTGAGCTCGAGCAGGCGCCGCAAGCGGTTGTTGCGGTTGATGACGCGGCGGTACAAGTCGTTGAGATCCGAGGTGGCGAAGCGGCCGCCGTCGAGCGGCACGAGCGGGCGCAGATCCGGCGGCAGCACGGGCAGGACCGTCAGGACCATCCATTCGGGGCGATTGGACGACTCGAGGAACGACTCGAGCAGCTTCAAACGCTTCGAGAGACGCTTGATTTTCGTCTCCGAATTCGTCCCGCTGATGTCGTCGCGAACCTTGTGGACCTCGGTGTTGAGATCCATGGACGAGAGCAAATCGCGCACGGCTTCCGCGCCCATGCGCGCATCGAACTCGTCACCGTACTGCTCGATGGCCTCGAGGTAAGCCTCGTCGGTCAGGAGCTGGCCGCGCTCGAGCGGCGTCATGCCGGCGTCGACGACGACGAACGCTTCGAAGTACAGAATGCGTTCGATCTCGCGCAAAGTCATGTCGAGCATGAGCCCGATGCGCGACGGCAGCGATTTCAGAAACCAAATGTGCGCGACGGGGCTCGCGAGCTCGATGTGGCCCATGCGCTCGCGGCGCACTTTCGTCTGGGTCACCTCGACGCCGCACTTCTCGCAGACCACGCCGCGGTGCTTCAGGCGCTTGTACTTGCCGCACAAGCACTCGTAGTCCTTGACGGGCCCGAAAATTTTCGCGCAGAACAAACCGTCGCGTTCGGGCTTGAACGTGCGGTAATTGATCGTCTCGGGCTTCTTGACCTCGCCGTACGACCACGAGCGGATCATGTCCGGCGAAGCGAGACCGATCTTGATAATGTCGAAATCCTCGACCGGGCTGTGTTGCTTGAAAAGCTTCAGTAGATCCTTCATTGACTCCACCTACCGCGATAAATTGTTGGCCAAAGCATCGGTACGACTCGGCATCGATCAACCCGCCCGATCGAGCTCGATGTTGATGCCCAAAGAGCGAATTTCCTTGACGAGCACGTTGAACGACTCGGGCATGCCCGCTTGCATTTCATGCGTTCCGTCGACGATGTTCTTGTACATCTTCGTGCGTCCTTGCACGTCGTCCGATTTGACGGTCAGCATTTCCTGCAGCGTGTACGAGGCGCCGTAGGCTTCCAGCGCCCAGACCTCCATCTCGCCGAAACGCTGGCCGCCGAACTGCGCCTTGCCGCCGAGCGGTTGCTGCGTGACGAGGCTGTAGGGCCCCGTCGATCGGGCGTGCATCTTGTCGTCGACCAAGTGGTTGAGCTTCAGCATGTACATGTATCCGACCGTGATCGGACGGTCGAATCGATCCCCGGTGCGGCCGTCGTACAGCGTGGTCTGCCCGGAGCGCGGCAGGCCCGCCATCTCGAGCAGGTTCTTGATCTCGTTCTCGTGCGCGCCGTCGAAGACCGGCGTCGCGATCGGCACGCCGTGCTTCAAGTTGTCGGCAAGCTCGATGAGCTCGGGCTCGCTCAGGCTCCCGAGATCCTCTTTCTGGCCGCCGGTCTGGTTGTAGATGCGCTCGAGGAAGCTGCGAAGCTTCGTGGCGTTCTCGCCGCTCGCGATCATCTCGCCGATCCTCAACCCTAAGCCTTTGGCCGCCCAGCCCAGATGGGTTTCGAGCACTTGACCTACGTTCATACGCGAAGGCACGCCGAGAGGATTGAGCACGATGTCCACGGGCGTGCCGTCTTCCATGTACGGCATGTCCTCGACGGGGACAATCGTCGAGATCACGCCTTTGTTGCCGTGCCGGCCCGCCATCTTGTCGCCGGGTTGGACGCGGCGCTTCACGGCGAGATACACCTTGACCATCTTGAGCACGCCCGGAGCCAGATCGTCGCCGGCCGTGATCTTCTTTTTCTTCTCCTCGAAGCGGCGGTCGAAGCCCTCCTTCTGCGAGCGCAGCCGCTCCGCGGCCTGCTCGAGCTGGGCGTTGGCTTCGTCGTTCTTGACCCGCACCGCAAACCACTGCTCGCGCGGTAGCTCATCGAGATAACTCTTCGTGATCTTGTTGCCGGCCTTGAGCCCGCCGGGGCCGCCCGCCGCGACTTTGTTGAGCAAGAGCTTCTCGACGCGCTGGTAGATGTCCTCCTCGAGAATCCGCTGCTGGTCGCCGAGATCCTTGCGCACGGCCTCGAGCTCCTGCCGCTCCACGGCCAGCGCGCGCGCGTCCTTCTCCACGCCGTCGCGCGTGAACACACGCACGTCGATGACGGTTCCATCCATGCCCGGCGGAACGCGCAACGAAGTGTCTTTCACGTCCGAAGCCTTCTCGCCGAAAATCGCGCGCAGCAGCTTCTCTTCCGGCGTGAGCTGCGTCTCGCCCTTCGGCGTTACCTTGCCGACGAGAATGTCGCCCGCGCCGACCTCGGCGCCGATGAAGGCGATACCGGCTTCGTCGAGCTTGGTCAGGGCGGCGTCGCCGACGTTCGGGATGTCGGCCGTGACTTCCTCGGGGCCGAGCTTTGTATCGCGCGCGACGCAAGTCAGCTCTTCGATGTGAATGGTCGTGAAGCGGTCTTCCTCGACGACGCGTTCCGATATCAGAATCGAATCCTCGAAGTTGTAGCCGTTCCACGGCATGAAAGCGACGAGCAAGTTCTGGCCCAGCGCGAGCTCGCCCATGCTCGTCGACGGGCCGTCGGCGAGCACGTCGGCTTTGGAAATCGCGTTGCCGGCCTTGACCAGCGGCCGCTGATTGATGCAGGTGTTCTGGTTCGAGCGCGTGTACTTGGTCAGATTGTAGATATCCACGCCCGCTTCGCCCGCCTTGGTCTCGTCGTCGTTGACACGCACGACGATGCGCGAGGCATCGACGGAATCGACGATTCCGCCGCGCTTGGCGACGACCGTCACGCCGGAATCAACGGCCACGGCCCGCTCCATTCCGGTGCCGACGAGCGGCGTTTCCGTGCGCAGCGTGGGCACCGCCTGGCGCTGCATGTTGGATCCCATGAGCGCGCGATTGGCATCGTCGTGCTCGAGGAACGGAATCAGCGACGCCGCGACCGACACGATCTGCTTCGGCGAGACGTCCATGTACTCGATGCGATCCGGCGGAAACAGCGCGAATTCGTTCTGAAAGCGGCACGACACCAAGTCGTCGGCAAACGCCCCCTTCGGGCTCAAGTTCGCGTTCGCTTGGGCGATCACGAACTGCCCTTCCTCGATCGCCGACAAATAATCGATCTGATCGCTGACCTTGCCGTCGATGACTTTGCGGTACGGGGTCTCGAGAAACCCGTACTCGTTGGTGCGCGCGTAAACGGCGAGCGAGTTGATCAATCCGATGTTCGGCCCTTCCGGCGTCTCGATCGGACAAACCCGTCCGTAGTGCGTCGGATGCACGTCGCGCACCTCGAAGCCTGCGCGCTCGCGCGTCAGGCCGCCCGGCCCGAGCGCCGAGACGCGCCGCTTGTGCGTGACCTCCGAGAGAGGATTGTTCTGATCCATGAATTGCGACAGCTGGCTCGAGCCGAAGAATTCCTTGACGGCCGCCGCCACGGGCTTGGCGTTGATCATCTCCTGCGGCATGAGCCCCTCGGATTCGGCGAGCGTCAGCCGCTCCTTGACGGCGCGCTCGACCCGCACCAAGCCGATACGGAACGAGTTCTCGGCCATCTCGCCGACGCTGCGGATGCGCCGATTGCCGAGGTGATCGATGTCGTCCACGGAACCGTTGCCGTTGCGGATATCGATCAACGTTCTGAGCACGTCGATGATGTCTTCTCGGCTCAGGATCCCGGGGCCGACGGAGTCCTCGCGACCCACGCGGCGGTTGAATTTCATGCGCCCGACCGCAGACAAGTCGTAACGCTCGGTGTTGAAGAACAAGTTCTGGAACAGATTTTCCGCCGCCTCTTTGGTCGGCGGCTCGCCCGGGCGCATCATGCGATAGATCTCGACGAGGGCTTCGAGCTTCGATTGGGTCGCGTCGATCCTGAGCGTATTCGAAATGAACGCACCGCGGTCGAGATCGTTCACGAACAGGGTCTCGATCTTCTTGACGCCTCCGGCGATGAGCTTGTTTACGAGATCGACGGTGAGCTCGCTATTGGCGCTCGCGAACAACTCGCCGGTGCTCTCGTCGACGACGTCGTGGGCAAGGATCCTGCCGTCGAGGAATTCCGCGGGCACGTCGAGCTGCTTCAGGTCCGTCTTCTCGAGCTCGCGCACGTGGCGCAGCGTGATGCGTCGATCCTTCTCGACTATGACCTTGCGGCCGACCTTGATCTCGAAGGTCGCGGTTTCGCCGCGCAGCCGCTCAGGAATGAGCTTGAGCTCGATGCCTTTCGGCGACAGCGTGAACTCGTTCTTGTCGAAGAACAGATCCAGTATCTGCTCGTTGGTGTAATCGAGCGCGCGCAGAATGATGCTGACCGGCAACTTGCGGCGCCGGTCGATGCGCACGAAGACGCAATCCTTCGGATCGAACTCGAAATCGAGCCACGACCCGCGATACGGGATCACGCGCGCCGAGAAGAGCAGCTTCCCGGAGGAGTGCGTCTTGCCTTTGTCGTGATCGAAGAACACGCCTGGGCTACGGTGCAATTGCGAGACGATGACACGCTCCGTGCCGTTGATCACGAAGGTACCGTGGTCGGTCATCAAGGGCATCTCGCCGAGATAGACTTCCTGCTCGCGGATGTCCTTGACCTTCTTCTTCGGGCCGGGCGCCTCCCGGTCGAAAATCACCAAGCGCACGAGCACGCGCAGAGGCGCGGCGTAGGTCAGGCCGCGGAGCTGGCATTCCTTGACGTCGAATACGGGATCGCCGAGCCGATAGGTCACGTACTCGAGCGCGGCATTGCCCGAGTAGCTCACGATCGGAAACACGCTGCGGAACGCAGCATGCAGACCCATGTCCACGCGCTGCTCCGGCGCCGTATTCGCCTGCAGGAACTTCTGATAGGAATCGAGTTGAATCGACAGAAGGTAAGGTACCTTCAACACCGCGGGAAGCTTCCCGAAATTCTTCCGAATGCGCTTCTTCTCGGTAAACGAATAAGCCATTGCCTGCTACTCCGCTGCGATAGCCCGATTAAAATGCGGGGCGCGCGCAAAACCCTGCGCGCGCGCCGTGCGTTGCACCTGTCTCGTGAATTGAAAGCGCAGGCTTGCCTTTGGCGGGCAAACCTGCTCGAGTGACTCGCGCCAAGCCCAAGTCACTTGATCTCGACTTTGGCGCCTGCTTCCTCGAGCTGCTTCTTGATATCCTCGGCCTCGGCCTTCGGAATACCTTCCTTGACCGCGCTCGGCACACCTTCGACCAAGTCCTTCGCTTCCTTGAGCCCCAAGCCCGTGACTGAGCGCACGACTTTGATGACGGCCACCTTGTTCTCGCCGAACGAGCTCATGACGACGTTGAACTCGGTTTTCTCCTCGGCAGCCGCAGCAGCGGGCGCGCCGGCGCCTCCGGCCGCTGCGACGGCGACCGGCGCCGCCGCAGAAACGCCCCACTTCGCCTCGAGCGCCTTCACGAGATCGACGATCTCCATGATCGGTTTGTTGCTCAGCGCCTCGATCAGCTCTTCATTGGACAAAGCCATGATTGATACTCCTCGAAAAATCGTTACCTGATACGTAGTAATTCAACAACCTAAGCCGCTTGCTCGCTGCGCGCCTTGAGCGTCCGCGCCAACATGGCGGCCGGCTCCGCGAGAACGCGAACCAGCTGTCCAAGAGGCGCCTGCAAGGTGCCGAGCAATTTCGCACGCGCCTGATCGAGCGTCGGCAGAGACGCGACCCGATCGATGTCTTTGGCTCCGTACAGCTCGCCGCCGAGCGCCAACGCTACGGTGACGAGCTTGTCGTGATCCTTGGCGAAACTCTTGATGACGCGCGCCGCGGCGCCGGGATCCCGGCGCGAGAAAGCCAATACCAGTGGGCCTTTGAAGCTCTCCCGCATGCACTCGAAGTCAGTGCCCTGCACGGCGCGCTTGGCCAACGTGTTCTTGACGACTTTCACATACACGTCGGCCTTGCGTGCCGCCACTCGAAGCGCGGTCATCTCGGCCACCGTCAAACCTCGGTACTCCGCGGCAACCGCCGCTTGGGCGGACGCTGCCACGGTGTTGACCTCGTCGACGAGAGCCTTCTTGGCTTCGATGTTAAGTGGCATACACATACCTCCTGGTATAGACGACACGACACCGCAAGCGGTCCCTCCACTCGCGGACTCTCTGACGGTGCGCCTCACCAGACAAAGCCAAGTCAGGTAACACCATCTGCGCAGGCGGCGTCCTCGCCATTAACTCCGGGGCACTCGCCCAAGAGGCCTGCGGTCTTCGATGACGGCCGGTTGCCCGGCCTTGCCGCCCATCCATGGGCGACGATTCACGAATTCTCGATTCTCAAGTCTCCTCGGCAATCACCGACGCCTGATCGATCAAAAGGCCCGGGCCCATCGTCGAGGAGATCGACACTTGCTGCATGTACACGCCCTTGGCGGATGCAGGCCGCGACTTATTGAGATCCGTCAGGAGCGCCGTCAAGTTCTCCTTGAGCGCCGCGACCTCGAAATTCACCTTGCCGATCTGGCAATGCACCGTACCGGCCTTGTCGGCCTTGTAGCGAACTTGACCGGCCTTCGCGTTCTTGACTGCACCCGCGACGTCGGGGCTCACGGTCCCGACTTTGGGGTTCGGCATCAAGCCCCGCGGACCCAGGATCTGACCGAGCTTACCGACGACGCGCATGGCGTCGGGGCTCGCAATGACGACGTTGAAATTCAGGTCGCCGCCCTGGATCCGTTCCGCGAGATCTTCCATCCCGACGACGTCGGCGCCGGCCGCTTTGGCGGCCTCGGCATTCGCGCCTTGCGCAAACACGGCGACACGAACGCTCTTACCCGTCCCATTCGGCAGCACGGTAGCGCCGCGCACGACCTGATCGGACTTCTTCGGGTCGATACCGAGATTTACGGCGACGTCCACGGACTCGACGAATTTCGCGGATGCCAACTCCTTGATCAGCTTGAGCGCTTCGTCCGCCGTGTACAGTTTACCCTGCTCGACGCGCTCCAGTGCCTGTTTTCTGGCTTTGCTCACTTTAGCCATGGCTTATAAGCCCTCCACGTCGATGCCTATGCTGCGCGCGCTACCCGCTATGATGCGGACTGCGGCGTCGAGATCGACGGAATTGAGATCCGGCTCCTTGAGCTTCGCTATTTCCTCGAGCTGGGCCCGTGTCACCTTACCCACCTTGACGGAGTTCGGCGTACCGCTGCCCTTATCGATGCCGGCAGCTTTTTTGAGCAGCACGGCCGCGGGCGGCGTCTTGGTTACGAACGTAAAGCTGCGATCGCTATAGACGGTTATTACGACCGGCACCGGCATCCCGGGTTCCATGCCTTGCGTCGCGGCATTGAACGCCTTGCAGAACTCCATGATGTTGACGCCGTGCTGACCCAGGGCGGGGCCGACCGGCGGGCTCGGATTGGCCTGTGCTGCAGCGACCTGCAACTTGATATAGGTCTCGATTTTCTTTGCCATGCTCTTTAGCTCAAGCTTTCTCGACTTGGCCGAAGTCGAGCTCTACGGGAGTCGACCGGCCGAGAATCTGTACCGCCACCCTGACCTTGTTCTTGTCATAGTTCACTTGCTCGACCACGCCGTTGAAGTCGTTGAATGGGCCGTCGGTGACGCGCACCACCTCGCCGGGCTCGAACAGCACCTTGGGCCGAGGCTTATCGACGCCCTCCTGGACCCGGTTCAATATGGCATTGGCTTCGTCTTCCGTGATCGGCGCCGGACGGTCGCTGCTGCCGCCGATGAAACCGAGAACTTTCGGAACCTCCTTGACGAGATGCCAAGTCTCGTCGTCCATCTCCATCTGCACGAGCACGTAGCCGGGAAAGAATTTGCGCTCGCTTTTGCGTCGCTGTCCTTCGCGCATTTCCACGACTTCCTCGGTCGGCACCAAAATCTCGCCGAACTTGCCTTCGAGCCCGTAACGCTTGATGCGCTCTTGTAGAGAAGTCTTCACCTTGTGCTCGTAGTTCGAGTAGGCGTGGACCACGTACCACTGCAACGCCATTCTTTCAACTCCCCTGGCCGGTCACGAAGCTCGTGAACCATAACAACGAAAGATCGAGCAGCCAGAAGAAGACTCCCATGATCGTCGCGAACACGAGCACGACGATGGTCGTCTGAATGGTTTCCTCGCGCGTCGGCCAAACGACTTTGCGCAATTCCGTCCTCGAGCCCTGGATGAATGCCCAGAGGGTCCGTCCTTGCGCCGACTGAAAGGCGACCCAAACGGCAACCAGGAAGGCGACGAACACGCCGATCGAACGCCACAGTACGGATTCGTTGGCAAAATAGTAGTACCCGAAAATACTGCCGATCAAAATGACGACGGCCAGCAGGAGCTTGGCCGTATCGAATATCGTGGGTTCGGTAACCTCTTTAGTTTCCATACTTCCTCGGACTCAATCCGTTCACCGGCGCCCGGACCGAGCGGCGCTCGAGCTTCCGCCGCGGGTTGGCAGGCCAGGAGGGAATCGAACCCCCAACCTGCGGTTTTGGAGACCGCCGCTCTGCCAATTGAGCTACTGGCCTACTATTTCCTTGTCGAGATCGC
>Ga0209320_10000908_pt1 | contig 15247 bp, 10 predicted proteins | sample Rifsed13ft4_FD_184008 | JGI IMG/M metagenome (GOLD analysis project Ga0209320, IMG submission 184008) | Soil microbial communities from Rifle, Colorado, USA - sediment 13ft 4 (version 2) | ecosystem: Environmental > Terrestrial > Deep subsurface > Rock core/Sediment | place: Rifle, Colorado... | reverse complement strand
TGGGATCGATAACCCTGGCCGCACGCGAGGGGCTCGACAACCTCACCTGGGTGGTCAACTGCAACCTGCAGAGGCTCGACGGCCCGGTGCGGGGCAACGGACAGATCATCACCGAGCTCGAGGCGATCTTCCGGGGCGCGGGATGGAACGTGATCAAGGTCATCTGGGGATCGGGCTGGGACCCGTTGCTGGCCCGGGACGACGAAGGCGCCTTGATAAACGTGATGAACAACACCGTCGACGGCGAGTACCAACGGTACAAGGCGGAGAACGGCGCCTACGTGCGCGAGCACTTCTTCGGGAAGGATCCCCGGACCAAGGAGATGGTCGCCGACATGAGCGACGACGAGATCTGGGCGCTGCGACGGGGTGGGCTCGACTTCAAGAAGATCTACGCCGCCTACAAGGTGGCCACGGAGCTCGACAACGGCAAGCCGACCGTGATCCTGGCCAAGACGATCAAAGGCTGGACCCTCGGGCCCGACGTCGAGGGGCGCAATGCCACCCATCAGATCAAGGAGCTGTCCAATCAGCAGCTGATGGGGCTTCGCGCCACACTGCACCTGGAGAACGAGATTCCCGACGAGGCGCTGGAGGGAGACAAGGCGCCGCCGTACTTTCGGCCCGGGCCGGGGACCCCCGAGTACGAATATCTGCATGCCCGGCGTCAGGAGCTGGGCGGATTCCTCCCCCACCGCGTGGTCCGCCCCACGAGCCTCACCCTCCCGCCACCCGAGGCTTTCGCCGAGGTCTACGCCGGCTCGGGGAAGGTCGAGGCGTCCACGACCACCGCCTTCACCAGGATGCTGCGCGGATTGGCCCGAACCGACGGGTTCGGCAAACACGTGGTCCCGATCGTGCCCGACGAGGCTAGGACCTTCGGCATGGACTCGTTGTTCCGCGAGCTGAAGATCTACGCCTCCAAAGGCCAGCTCTACGAGCCGGTGGACGCCTCGATGCTGCTCTCGTACTCGGAGAGCCAGAGTGGGCAGATCCTGGAAGAGGGGATCACCGAGGCAGGGTCGACCGCTTCGTGGATCGCGGCGGGGACCTCCTACGCCACACGGGGAGTGCCGATGGTTCCCTTCTTCATCTTCTACTCCATGTTCGGTTTCCAGCGGGTCGGCGATCTGATCTGGTCGGCGGCCGATTCCCGTGTCCGCGGGTTCCTCCTCGGCGCCACGGCGGGTCGGACCACTCTCGAGGGCGAGGGTCTGCAGCACCAGGACGGGCACAGTCATGTGCTGGCCGGCTCGGTCCCGGTCTGCCAGGCCTACGACCCGGCTTTCGCCTACGAGGTGGGCACCATCGTCGAGGACGGGCTGAAGCGTATGTACGGCGACCAGCCCGAAGACATCTTCTACTACCTCACCCTCTACAACGAGAACTACCCGCAGCCACCGCGACCCGAGGGGGTCGAGGGAGGCATCGTCGACGGCGTCTACCGATGGGCCGAGGCGCCGAACGTCACGGGGCCCAAGGTCGCAATCCTCTTCTCGGGGACGGCAAACCTGGCCGCCCGCCAGGCGGCCGAGGATCTCGCAGAGCACTACGACGTGGGCGCCGAGTTGTGGTCGGCGACGTCGTACAAGCGACTCCGTGAGGAGGCGCTATCCGTCGACCGATGGAACCTGCTGCACCCCGACGAGACCCCACGAACGCCCCTGGTCACCAGGCTCCTCTCCGAGGTCGACGGACCGATCATCGCGGTCACCGACTTCATGAAGCTCGTTCCCGACCAGGTGTCGAGATGGGTCCCGGGCCGGTTCGTCACCCTCGGCACCGATGGGTTCGGCCGCTCCGACGCCCGGAAGGCACTGCGCCGGTTCTTCGAGGTCGACGCCGGGCACGTCGTGACCGCCACCCTCTCCAGTCTGGTGACCGAGGGACTCCTGCCTCACAAGACGCTGAAGGACGCATTCGAGCGGTACGGGATCGACCCCGAGGCCGCGGACCCTGCCCACGCCCACCGATGACCGGCTACCGCGACCTCGTCAAGCGGGCCCTGGAGCAGATCGAGGAGGTCACGCCCGAAGATCTTGAGGCGCGGTTGGCCGAAGTGGTCTTGGTCGATGTCCGGGAGACCGGTGAGTACGAGCAGGGAGCGATACCCGGGGCCAGGCTCCTGCCTCGAGGCCTGCTGGAGCGGGACATAGCGGGGGTGGTCCCCGACCCCACCCGTCGGGTTGTCCTCTACTGCGCCGGAGGATGGCGCTCCGCCCTCGCCGCCCAGAGTCTCCAAGAAATGGGCTATGAGAAGGTGTCGTCCCTGGCGGGCGGGTTCGACCGATGGAAGGCTGAAGGACGGCCGTGGGGGGTGGGACAGGGGCTCACCGCCGAGCAGAGGGACCGTTACTCCAGGCACATCCTCCTCTCCGAGGTCGGCGAGGAGGGACAGACCCGTCTCCTCGAGTCGAAAATGCTCATCGTCGGCGCCGGCGGCCTCGGCTCGCCTGCCGCCCTCTACCTGGCTGCCGCGGGTGTCGGAACGATCGGGATCGTCGACTACGACGTGGTCGACAGGACCAATCTGCAGCGACAGGTACTGCACAACCTGGATCGGATCGGAATGGCCAAGACCGAATCGGCCCGGGAGACGATCTCGGCGCTAAACCCCGACGTGAAGGTGGTCACCCACAACGAGCGTCTCACGGCGGACAACGCCCTCAAGATCATGAGCGGCTACGACATAGTGCTCGACGGTGGCGACAACTTCCCCACCCGCTACCTTGTCAACGACGCCTCGTTGCACTTGCGCGTGCCGGTGGTTCACGGCTCCATCTTCCGATTCGAGGGCCAGGTGTCGGTCTTCCACCCGTACGAAGGGCCCTGCTATCGCTGCCTCTTCCCCGAGCCGCCGCCCCCCGAGCTGGCGCCCTCCTGTGCCGAAGCGGGAGTGCTCGGCGTGCTCCCGGGCATCATCGGCTCGATCGAGGCGATGGAGGCGATCAAGTTGCTGCTCGACCTCGGCGCACCGCTGGTGGGGAAACTGCTGGTCTACGACGCATTGGAAGAGGACTTCAGCACTGTCACCGTGGGCAGAGATGCGAACTGCCCCGCCTGCTCCGACCCGGATCAGCCACCTGTCCTCGTCGACTACGACCAGTCCTGTCGTCCCGCCGGGAACGTGGCGCGTGCCGAGGCTCGCTGATCAGATCCGTCAGGCCATCCTGACCCACGCCGACAACTGCGCCCCCAACGAGTGCTGCGGTCTTCTCGCCGCCGATCCCGACGGGCACATCACCTTCGCCTATCCACTGACCAATGTCGATCCCTCACCCGTCTCCTACACGGTGGATCCCGACGAGCATTTCGCTGCGCTGGGCCACGCCGAGTCGCGGGGATGGGAGATCGCAGGCGCGTTCCACTCACATCCCGGAGGGACTGCCATGCCGTCGATGATCGACGTGCAGACGGCCCTCGAGCCGGATTGGGTGTATGTCATCGCCGCCCCCGGCGAGATCCGCGGTTTCACGATCCGCGCCGGGACGATCGAAGAAGTCGGGCTGGACTGAGATCAGTCCCAGACGACGAGGATCACCGCCACGATCATGTAGGCGATGATTGCGTTCACCCCGTTGATCAGCCAGTAGGTGCTGCCCTTCCGCTCGTAGATCTGGTTGACCAGGGCACCAATGGCCCCGAACCCGACTCCGAGGACGATGCCCAATGTGATCCCGTCGGCCACCTCTGTCGCCCCGACGGCGCGGACGAGCAGCGCGATCACAATGGTGGTCACGAAGTAGCCGATGAACGTGGGGATGAACAGCAAAGTGAGCGGCGGCCCTTCCGCCGACGCGTCCACTCCTGCCGCCCTCTGCCACGCATTGCTCAACGGGGGGATCGAGTACCAAATGGCGCTGAACACGAACCAGGCGACGGTTGCCACCACAATGGCGAGCCAATTCAGGTCGCCGAAGAAGTCGAGAATCATCCAGTCCTCCTCACAGCCGGGTGGGATCAGATTATTGGGAGCGACGGGCGCCACCTAGCACCTGACGGCATGCAGACCTTTTTCTCGCAGAATCACGTCGAACTTCTTGAATCTGTCCCAGAGCGAACGTATGTTCGTAGGTATGGGTTACAGGGAGTGGACCACCGACCGGCTGGAACAGGAGCTGATCGCCGACGAGGCGGATCGTTCCCGGTTGGCCGGCAAAGACCTGGCCATCCTCGAGGAGTTGGATTCCCGGCAGGTGGCCACCGCAGATGGATGTCGCTCCCTGTCGGAGTGGACCGCCTCCCGTTTGGATGTGAGTTCGGAGACAGCGAAATCTCTGGTCCGGACCATGCGCCGCACGATCGATCGCCCCGAGCTGAGAGAGGGACTGACATCGGGTCAGGTCAGTTTCGACCGGATCGAAGCCCTCTCCCGCATCCCCGACCAGGTGGGACGGCTGGAACATCTCGACATCGCCGGGATCCGTTACCAGGCGGCCCTGCGAGCCCGGATCAGCACAACAACCGAAGCACGGACCGCCGCCGACCGGTATCTGATCCTGCAACCATCATTAGACGAATCCTGGTGGAAGCTGTGGGGAGGTCTCGACGGGTATTCGGGAGCGATCGTGGACAAGGCGCTGACCGAAGCCGCCGACCAGCTCCCCACCTTCCCCGACGGAAGCCACGGCACCGCCTCCTGGCGGAAAGCGACCGCCCTCACCGCACTCTGCATCACAGACCATCCGCCACCAGCCCAGATCACCGTCTTCGTCGACGCCGACCATGCGGCCCCCACCAGTGGGGAGGCGGGAGTGGTCCTCCAAACCGGACCCCGAATCGGTCGTGACACCCTGGAAGCCATCCTCTGTGATGGGATCACCGAAATCACCGTCAACAGTGAGAACGGCATCCCGATGAGCTACGGGAGACACACCCGCACCATCCCACCCGCCCTACGCCGGGCCATCATCCACCGCGACGGCAACAGGTGTGCAATCGACGGCTGTAACAGCCGAAACCGGCTCCAAGTCCACCACATCACCCCCTGGTCCGAAGGAGGGCCAACAGAATCGGACAATCTGATCACCGTCTGCTGGTACCACCACCACATCGTCATCCACCAGCACGGCTACAAGCTCTACCACCACCCCAAACACGGACGCATCCGATTCAAACAACCACAACGGGCGCCGCCCGCGAATTGACCTGCCGGAACCGAACCAGTTCCGTTGTCGTCCAAGATCTGTGAAGCGTCGATCGATCTTGCTCGCCCCCGTGCTCGCCCTCGTCCTCTTCGTGGTCGCATGTGGGGAGCCGATCCCTCGATCGGGCACCACCCTTCCCGGCGAGACCACCACTCCGACGACCACGGCCGTCCCGCAGGGGGACGGGGTCGCGGTGGTGGTCACCGCCACCGCGGTTGAACAGCCCGATGGCTCGGTCGAGTTGTGCCCACCGGGAATGACCGGAGCATGTCCCGGGATCGTCCTCGACGGCGAGATCGACCCTGACCTGGTCGCATCAGAGGAGAACCCGGTCGTGGTGGAGGTCACCGGGAGATACGACGGCCGGAGTCTGCTGGCCAGCTCGGCACCGGTCCAGGTCGAGTACTCGGCGAATGCCCCGGTCGAGTTCGACTCCCTTTGTCCCGACCTCCAGGGGACATCCCGGATCAACCCTGACGAGACTCTGATCCAGGCGATCACCGACTACGCCGGAGGTCAACCCGACTACGCCGCAATGTGGTGGGATCGAAACAGCGCGGCTCTGACCGTCTGGTTCAAGGGTGACGACGTCTCGGCTCATCAGGAGGCGATTGGACGGATGGCGGGGGACGAGCCCATCTGCGTCGCCGGTGGCGCCCGATTCTCGGAGACCGAGCTGCTCGAGGCATCCGAGCTGCTCAACGGGTTCGTGGACTCCCGCGGGTTCCCCCTGGCCACATCCGGATACGGGCTCGGTGGCAGAGAGAACCGGATCGACCTGCCCGTCGAGGAGATGGACGCCGAGACACGGGACGCATTGGCCGAACTGGTCGGTGAGAGGGTGATCCCTCACCCCTACATCTATATGCTCGATGCGCCGCTCGCCGAGCTGCCCGAGCCGGTCCCCACGGTGGAGGGCGACGTCGAGATCCTCACCAGTCGGACCCGATTCGGCGGGGGCATGGCGGCGCTGGGTCTCTTCACCGTCGCCTACGACGCCGAGCTCAACTGCATCTACTTCCCCGGCGACGAGGGGGGCGGAGATCGCCGCACCGTCCCGGTCTGGCCGTTCGGGTACTCCGCCACCAGCTCACCCCTCACCATCTACGACTACGACGGCAATCTCGTCGCCGGGAAGGGAGACGAGATCGAACTGGGCGGCGGTCATGTCGAGGTCGGGTTCGTCCAGGGCAACACCTGCGAGGCCGCCGGGGCGTGGATCGTGAACCGATAGGCCATACTTGGGGGTCATGAAGATCACCCGACACGGCCATGCCTGCCTCCTGATCGAGACCGCGAGCACACGGATCCTCGTCGACCCCGGCAACTACTCCACCACCTGGCACGATCTCGGCGACCTCGATGCCGTGTTGATCACGCATCAGCATCACGACCACGTCGACGCGGAGAACCTGGGCGCGGTCATCGAGGCCAACCCCAATGCTCGGCTCGTGGTCGAGCCAGCCGTGGTCGAGATGCTGGGCCCTCACACTGCCGAGACGGCCGCGGTCGGAGACCACCTCGAACTGGGGGAGGTGTCGGTCGAGGTGGTAGGAGGACAACACGCCGTGATCCACGATCGCATCCCGCGGGTCGGGAACGTCGGGTTCATCCTGAGGGAGGGCGATGGCCCGACCCTGTTCCACCCCGGCGATTCCTTCGCCACGGTGCCGTCGGGAATCGATTTCCTAGCCCTTCCCCTCGCCGCACCTTGGGCCCGGGTGTCGATGACCATCGACTTCGCCAACGCGGTGAGACCGCCCCGACTGTTCCCAATCCACGACTCGACCCTCAGCGAGGCGGGGCGCCCCGTCTATATGAGGATGTGCCGTGAGGTGATCGAGGAGTCGATCGCCATCGACGATCCCGCCCTGGGGAACGGCTTCGAGTTGTGAGAATGCCGGTGAGCCGCGATGAGCCGGTGACGGAGACCCTGGTGGACTTGGCGAACCGGCTCAATCCGGTCACCAGCGGACCGGCCGCCCCGTTGCAGGCAGGTGCCGCACTCGATTCTTTTGGCCCGTCGCTCATGCCCCGGTCCTCGCTCCATCAGGGGATCGCCGGGGGCATTGCAGTGCTCATCGCCCGGGCGATCGGCCTCGGCGTCGACGCGATGGCTGCCAAGGTGGCGCCGAAGTCATCACCGCTGGCCTGGCGTGTCGGGGTGCGCGCCGCTCTGGCTGGGGCCGGAGCGGCTCTGGCCCGCCTCGATCAGACCGAGGACGAATCCACGCCGAGAGCCTCGGCACGCACCGCCGGCCGCCTGCTCAACCTGGCCGCGTTGGGCGGGATCCTCCACGAGGCAGGCAACGGCCTGAGCCGCAAGATGAGTTCTTCGCTGGGCCCGATAGCGACCGGGCTCGGTGGATTCGGCTACGTGATGACCCGGTGGTCGCGTGAGCTGGAGACCAGGAAGGGCGTTGTTGCCAGATGGTCGGACGACGACAAACAGGAGAATCTGCTGGCGTCGATCGGCATTGCCACGGCCGTGGTGGAGGTGGGCCGGGGGCTGGGCCGAGGTTTCATGGCCTCCCGGCGGTCCCTGGTCGGCTATATGGGCGAAGGGCTCGGGCACGCCATGATCGGACGCGGCTTGAACCTGGCGTTGTGGAGTGCTGGTGCGGTCGGCGCCTACCGGGCATTGGTGGCGCGGATGTCCCGCACCAACGCCAAGATCGAGCCGGCCTACGCCTCGCCCCCCAGCAGCCAGTACGTCTCAGGCGGCCCCAACAGCATCTCCCCGTGGGCGCAGATGGGTCTACAGGGCCGTCGTTTCGTCTCCGAGGCGGTCACACGTGACGAGATCGAGCAGACGCTGAGCGAGCCGGCCAAGGCCGACCCGATTCGGGCATACATCGGGGTCGAGTGCGAGCCCATCTACTCCACCCGTCGCTCCGAGCTCGCCCTCAACGAGATGGAGCGGCTGGGGGCATTCGATCGCAGCTACCTGCTGCTCGTCTCCCCAACGGGGACCGGGTGGGTGGATCACACCGTGGTGGAGAGCGCCGAGATCCTGAGCCGCGGCGACATCGCCACCGCCTGCATCCAGTACGGGAGGGCCCCCTCCTTCCTCGAGGTGCAAGGGGTGTCCCTGGGCAGGGCGCAATTCAGACAGCTGCTCTGGGGAGTGAAGCAGCGGCTCAGGGCTATCGACCCCGAGAAGCGGCCCAAGGTGCTGATCTTTGGTGAGAGTCTGGGCGCATGGTCCGCCTCCGACGTGGTCATGCATCAAGGCATCTCGGGTTTCGACCATTACGGAATCCACCGGGCTCTCTGGTTCGGCCTTCCCGGGCTGGCCCGATGGTCCAAGACCGGGATGCGGGAAGGCAGGAACCCGCTGACTCCCCCCGGCTCGGTCATGGCCTTCGACCGGTTCGAGCAGTATCAGGCCCTCCGGCCCGGTGAGCGAACCGGGCTGCGGGCGGTGATCGTCGACCATGACAACGACCCGATCTCACAGATGTCGCTGCGGATGGCGGTGAAGCGGCCGTCATGGCTCGACGGGCAGCGGGGCCGGGGCGTGCCGGAGTCGATGGAGTGGACTCCGATCATCACCTTCTCCCAGGTGGCCGTCGACGCCATGAATGCCATGGTGGTCGTCCCCGGGCAGTTCAGATCGTTCGGCCACGACTACCGGGCCGACACCGCCCGGTTCGTAGGAGCGGGGTTCGATCTTCCGGAGGCGAACGAGACGCAGATGACCGCCCTCGACCGGACCCTGGTTCGACGCGAGCTGGAGCGTGCGGCAAAGATCGGCGCGGGCAAAGCCGCCAGGTCGGAAGGCTCCGTCGAACGGGCCGCATCAGAGACCCAATAGCCGGATTCGCTGCGAACCGGTGGGTGGCCGGGCCCGGCTCAGGCCCTCTCCAGTGGCGCCCAGGCGAGAAGCAGCCGTTTCTTCCCCTGAGTGTCGAACATGACCTCCGCCTCGGCCTGCTCCCCGGTGCCCACCACCTCTCGAACCGTGCCCAGGCCCCATTTGTCGTGACGCACCCGGTCCCCAGGACCGACCTGGCCTGCCTCGATCGTCGTCCTCGGGCCGTTGGCGGCGGCACGCTCCGAGGCGGTGCGTCGTTGCCGCTTTCCCGCCTTCTCCATGAGGCCGTCGGGGACCTCGGCGAGGAAACGTGACGGCGGGTTGTAATTGGACCCGCCGAACAACATCCGGCTCCAGGCCGAGGTCAGGTAGAGCTTGTCCTGGGCCCGGGTTATGCCCACGTAGGCGAGACGACGCTCCTCCTCCAGCTCGTTGGGATCGCCCAGCGATCGCATGTGGGGAAAGACGCCGTCCTCCATGCCGACGATGAACACCGAAGGGAACTCGAGGCCCTTGGCGGTATGCAAGGTCATCAACGTCACCGCACCCGCCCCCTCGTCCCACTCGTCGATGTCGGCCACGAGAGCGGTGGTCTCGAGGAACAGTTCGAGTCGGCGCAAGTTGTCCAGGGAGTCGAACTCCTCGTCGCCAATCACCGCCCCCTCGTTGGACGACTCGAACTCGGAGGCCACCCCGACCAGCTCGCGCAGGTTCTCCACCCTGCCCATCGCCTCGATCGTCTGCTCGGACTCGAGGGAAGGCAGCATCCCGGTGTCGACCAGGACCGACTCCACACCGGCTTGCACTCCCTCCTCGGCGGCGGCTTCGCGAAGCCGGTCCATGATGGCCACGAACTCGGCCAGGGCGGCTTGCGCCCGGGCGTTGAGCTGGGGGATGTCCCTGGCCCTACGCAGGGCATCGGCGAAACCGATCTTCTGGCTCTGGCTGAAACGGTCGACGTGGGCGATCGTGGTGTCGCCGATTCCCCGGCGCGGCTCGTTGATTATCCGCTTCAGCGATACCTCGTCGGAAGGGTTGACCACGGCCCGGAGATAGGCGATGGCGTCCTTTATCTCCTTCCGGTCGTAGAACTTGACCGAGCCGACCACGGTGTAGGGAACGCCTCGCCGGACGAAGACATCCTCGATGACCCGGGACATGGCGTTGGTCCGGTAGAAGACGGCGATGTCGGAGAGGTTGAAGCCGTCGGCCTGGAGCCGCTCGACCTCATCGGCCACATAACCCGCCTCGTCGTGCTCGTCCTCGGCCTCGTATCGGAATATCGGCACACCACGGCCCCGGTCCGACCACAGGTTCTTCGGCGTCCTCTTGGTGTTGTTGGAGATCACCGAATTGGCGGCGTGGAGGATGGTCTCGGTGGATCGGTAGTTCTGGTCGAGGATGATGATCCGGGCATCGGGGTAGTCGACCTCGAAGTCCCTGATGTTGCGGATGTCGGCGCCCCGGAACTTGTAGATCGATTGGTCGGAGTCCCCGACGACGCACAGGTTGCGATGAGTGGCAGTGAGTTGTTTGACCAGCATGTACTGGGCACGGTTGGTGTCCTGGTACTCGTCTACGAGCACGTAGCGGAATCGGTCCTGGTATCCGGCCAGGACGTCGGGAAATGCGCCGAACAACTCGACGGTCACCATGAGCAGATCGTCGAAGTCCATGGCCGAGGCCTCGAGCAGACGTTGCTGGTAGAGCCGGTAGATGTCGGCCACCTGCTCGTGATAGAAGCCGTCACTTTGATCGGCGAATGACTCGTAGTCGACCAGCTCGTTCTTGGACTTGGAGATCACCGCCTTCATCGCCTTGGGCGGGAACCGCTTCGAGTCGAGATCGAGGTCCTTGAGAACGAGATTGATCAGCCGGAGCGAGTCGGCGTCGTCGTAGATCGAGAACCCGGATCGGTAGCCCAGCCGTGACGCCTCGCGGCGCAGGATGCGGACGCACGCCGAGTGGAAGGTGGAGACCCACATCGACCTGACCACACCACCGACCAGGGCACCGACCCGGCCCTTCATCTCGTCTGCGGCCTTGTTGGTGAAGGTTATGGCCAGGATCGAGTCGGGGGCAACGGTCAGGTCGCGGATCAGGTGGGCGATGCGGTAGGTGAGGACGCGCGTCTTCCCCGATCCGGCTCCGGCCACGACCAGAACCGGGCCTTCGGTGGCGGCCACGGCCTCACGTTGCGAGGGGTTGAGGTCGGCGAAGAGCGCGGATTCGGTGGGAACATCGTCGTAGAACCACTCTGCCTGCATCACCGGTGATGGTACCGGCGACGAATCACATGGGTGTGATCAGGTGATCACGCGGTCAAGTGGTGAGCACCGTCTCGTCGTCCAATTCGACGGAGGCGGTGGCGTCGAGGTCGATCGGCTCCGGCATCTCGTCCTCACCGAGGACGGCCCGGCGACGGAGTGGCAGGGAGAAACAAAAGCGGGCGCCTGTCGGGAACCGCCGCTCGTACCAGACCTCGCCGCCCATGGCCCGGGCCAGTCTCCTCGCGATGGGGAGACCGAGACCGATCCCGGTTGCCTCCCTGGTATCGCCCTTGGAGAGCTGCTCGAAGTTCTCGAACACGCGTTGAGTCTCCTCGTCGGGGACGCCCGGGCCGTTGTCCGAGATGACGACCAGGTATTGGTCCCCCATCACGAAGCCCTCGACCATGACCTGGTCCCCGCCGTACTTGCGCGCATTCTCCATCAGGTTCCGGATCACCTGTTGCACCCGGCGCCGGTCGGCCCTGACCCGGACCCCGTCGGGGAGGGAAACGATCGAGCTCTTCCTCCCGCCGGTGGGAAAGACCATCTTGGCTACGTCGCCGAGCAGGTCTCCCAGGTCGAACAGCTCGGGGTGGAAGCGGAGTCTGTCCGCTTCGAGACGGGGGATGACCAGCACGTCCTCCACCAAGTCGCCGAGATAGACCGATTGGCGATTGATGATGCCCAGGAACTCGTCGACCTCCTCGTCGGGCAGGTCCTTCCACGACTCGACCAGGGTGTCTGCGAAGCCGGCGATCGAGGTGAGCGGAGTGCGGAGCTCGTGACTGATCATGGCGACGAAGTCGTTCTTGATCCGATGCGCCTCCTCTGAGAGACGCACGACCTCGCGCTCGCGCTGCCGCCCATGCCGGGTGATGGCAAGGGCCCATATCACCCCCGCGACACCCACCAAGGCAAGTGCCAGGGACCACCAGCTCAACGAATCCGGCAACTGAGGCATGCCTTTTCTCTATCGGTCGCCAATGAAACTACCTGAATCGCCAGTAGAAGCCGATGCTCAGCCGGCGCCGGCGCCTTCGTCGGATCCGATCATCCGGTGCAGAGTCTCGGTGAGAACGCCCTGACGGAGGTCGAACTTGTCCAGGTAGGCATCCACCCCTACCTCCCAGGCAGCCTGTTTCTCCTCCTGGGTGGCGACACCGGAGACCATCACGATGGGGACGTTGATGTCGGAGGCGCGCATGGTGCGGATGAGCTCCACCCCATTGGAGCGCGGCATCGAATAGTCGATCACCATGGCCTCGAAGCCGCCGTTGGCCATGGCCACCATCGCCTCACGAGCACCGGCAGCGACCTCGACGTCGAATCCCGCCCCATTCAAAGTGGCTGAGAGAAGCTGGCGCACGCCGGCCGAGTCGTCGACCACCAGGATCCGGGGACGGTGCCCCACGAGCTGGGGGCGTCCTTTGGCCAGGTAGCCGAGGAAGTTGGGATCGAGCACGACCAACACCTGCCCGCCACCGAGCAAGGCGGCCCCGGTCACGTGGCCCGGGCCCTCGAGGATTGGGCCAAGACTCTTCACCGCGACGCGGCGACGGTCGATGAGCTCACTGACGGTGACGGCGACGAGCCCGAATCTCGTATTGATGACGAGAAGCTCCGCCTCGTCGCCGCCGTTGTGCACGCCGACGGCATCGGCGAGAGAGACGCAGGGAATCTCACGACTCTGGAAACGAACCTCGCGGCCCGACTCGTTGGTCGAGATCTCCGCCCGTGACAGGGGCATGGCCGCCTCGATCGACGCTTCGGGCAGACCCCAGAACTGGTCCCCGGTGGCGATGACGACCACATTCTGGAGCACCATCGACAAGGGAAGGGTCATGGTGACTCTGGTACCCATCCCCTTGGGGCTCTCGATATGAACCACGCCGTTGACCTTCTCCACGATGTCTCGCACGGTGGACAGGCCCTCGCCGGCACCGGAGAAATCGGTCACTTCGGTGGTGGTGGTGAAGCCTGGATGGAAAAGTATCGGGCTCAGGTCGGAGAAGACAAAGGGTATGCCTCGTTCGGCGGCGACGTCGGCGACCCGGTCCCAGTCGATGCCGGCGCCGTCGTCGGAAACCGAGACCTCAACCCTCTCGTCGACGATCTCCGCCCCAACACTCACGGTGGCGGTAGCTCTCTTGCCCGCAGCGATCCGCACGTCAGAGCTCTCGATGCCATGATCGACGGCGTTGACCAGGAGATGGCGCAGAGGCTCGCGGAGGAGGTCGACGATCTGGCGGTCGAGCTGGACGTCTTCGCCGGTCAGTTCGAAGCGGACATCCTTGCCCATCCGACGCCCGAGATACCTGACGAATTGGGGGAAGGTCGCCGTCGCCTCACGGAAGGAGATGTTGGCAACGGCCACGGCCTGGTCCTGAATCTCGGCGATCGAGCCGGCGAGACGCTCCAACTGCTGGCGCCACGACTTGCGGAACATCGCCGGATCCGATCCTTCGATCGAGAGCAGGGAGAGATCGGCCAGCGCCTCCGCATCGAGCGACACTTCCACGATGCGGTTGATCAGCCGGTAGAGCTCTCCGGTGTCGACCCTGGTCGACCCCCCGAGCAGCGAGTCGGAAACCGACGTGAGCAACCCACCCAGACTCCCTGGCTCGGGCCGGCGCAGCGGGATGACCTCCGCCGGGGGAGACCAGCCCGGTCCGTCGCCGGGCATCTGCTCCGCCCGCTCCCCGAGCACCAGCTTGTCCGCGATGGCGGCGAGCTCGGTGTCCTCGGAGTCGAGCGACGAGACGAGCCTGCCGGCGCTCGCCTCCATGGCGACCATCACGTCAGTGGGCGGTGTGTAACCCTCGCCGATCTGATTCCACAGGTGCTCGAGACGGGAGGCGATCTCCCTGATCTCCTCGAAACCGAGCATGCCGGCCGACCCTTTGATGGTGTGGGCGTCACGGATCAGATCCTCGACCTGGGAGGCGCCGAGCCCGCGCTGGCGGAGTGCCACGGCGCCCGCGACCAAGTTGCCGGAACGCTCCTCCAGCTCGTCGCGAAATATCCGAGTGAGCTCGGGCGTATTCAGATCCACTGAGATGTGCTCCCTAGCCTGATGGAAGATTATCGGCAGGGATGGCCTTGTCCTGAACGAGCCCCACTGCCCAAATCCGTGGATCTCGCCGCTCAGTCACTCCCACTCGATGGTGGCCGGGGGCTTGCTCGAGATGTCGTAGGCGACGCGGTTTATCCCGGGCACCTCGTTGATGATCCGACTCGATATGCGTGCCAGCAGCTCGTAGGGCAGACGGGCCCAATCGGCGGTCATGGCATCCTCCGAAGTGACGGCCCGCACCACCACCGGATAGGCGTAGGTGCGCAAATCCCCCTGGACTCCCACCGTCCTCACCGCAGGCAACACGGCAAATGCCTGCCAGATCTCACGGTAGAGACCGGCACGTCGCATCTCCTCGGTCACGACCAGATCCGCGGCCCGCAACAGCTCCAAACGCTCCCTGGTGACCTCCCCGATCACGCGCACGGCGAGACCGGGTCCGGGGAACGGCTGTCGCCACACGATCTCCTCGGGCAAGCCCAGCTCCTCGCCGATTGCCCGCACCTCGTCTTTGAACAGGTCGCGCAACGGCTCGACCAGCTCGAACCTCATGTCGTCCGGGAGCCCGCCCACGTTGTGATGGGTCTTGATCGTTGCCGCGCTGGCCGACCCGGACTCGATCACATCGGGGTAGAGAGTCCCCTGGACCAGGTAGGCGGCATCACCAACCGACGACGCCGCCTCCTCGAAGACACGGATGAAGGTCTCTCCGATGATCTTCCGCTTCGCCTCGGGATCGGTCACCCCGGCGAGCAGCTCGAGAAAGCGGTCCTCGGCCTTGACGTGGACGAAGTCCACCTCGAAGTGCGATCGAAATGTCTCCTCGACCTGCTCCGCCTCCCCCGCCCGAAGCAGTCCGTGGTCGACGAAGATGCAGGTCAATCGGTCACCCACCGCCTTGTGCACCAGAGCGGCGGCGACGGCTGAGTCGACACCGCCG
>Ga0209320_10000907_pt1 | contig 15249 bp, 13 predicted proteins | sample Rifsed13ft4_FD_184008 | JGI IMG/M metagenome (GOLD analysis project Ga0209320, IMG submission 184008) | Soil microbial communities from Rifle, Colorado, USA - sediment 13ft 4 (version 2) | ecosystem: Environmental > Terrestrial > Deep subsurface > Rock core/Sediment | place: Rifle, Colorado... | reverse complement strand
TGAATGCAAATCTTATTAGATATTTACATTGAAAAATGTTAGTAATGCTGAAGGTACAAAACAGTTTATTTAACAGTAAAGGGTAAAAAGATGAGAACAAAATTATTAGCAGCATTTATTTTTCTTGGAATTTGTATCTCCACATTTCCCCAAGAAAATCAATTTCCAAATGTTAATGTCCCGCTGGAAAAAATTAAGGGTGTTCCAGTTGGCTGGACTTTAGCCGGAAGTAATCCACGCGATTACGAAATTTTTCAAGATGACTTTAATCCATATTCAGGTTACTTCTCATCTTTACTTAAGTCGGTAGTGAATCGTCCGCAAGGTTATGTAACGCTGATGCAAGTTATCAAGTCTGATAAATACAAAGGTGAGCGCATAAGTTTTTCAGGTTACGTAAAAGCAAAGTTTGTTGCAGATTGGGCAGGCTTATGGATGCGTGTAGATGATGTAATCGGAAGACCTCTCAGTTTTGATAACATGAATGACAGACCAATTGTCGGCAATTCCGATTGGGTGAAATATGAAGTGGTGCTTGATGTTCCAATGAACAGCTCTGAAATATCTTTTGGAGTTCTGCTTGATGGAAAAGGACAAATCTGGTTTGATAAATTAGAAATAAAAATTGTAGAAATGGGAGTTCCGGTTACGGATCGTCTTAAAAATAAAGTTGAAGAAACCGAACCGCGCAATTTAGATTTTGAACAATAATAATCACTTAGATATGCCAGATTTAGCAACGAGTTTTTCGCATTCGAAAATCTGGCATATCTGAATCAGTAATAGTATTCCACCCTTTCTACAATAATCACTTAGATATACCAGATTTAGGAACTAATATTTCTACTTTGGAAAATCTGGTATATCTAAATTGATAATAACATTTCACGCTTTCAGTTCAAACTTGTCTAGAAATGGTTTAATAAGATCAATCGGAAGTGGGAAGATTATTGTGGAATTTTTCTCTGATGCAATTTCAGTTAGGGTTTGTAAATATCTTAACTGCAATGCTTGTGGCTGTTTATTCATAATTTCTGCTGCATCAGCTAATTTTTGACTTGCCTGGAATTCGCCTTCAGCATGAATTACTTTTGCACGTCTTTCTCTTTCTGCTTCAGCTTGTTTTGCCATCGCTCTCTGCATTTCTATTGGAAGATCAACGTGTTTCACTTCGACATTGGAAACTTTAATTCCCCATGGTTCTGTTTGACGATCGATTATCTTCTGAAGCTCTCGATTAATTTGATCTCTTTCGGATAAAAGTTCATCTAATTGTGATTGACCTAAAATGCTTCTTAAAGTTGTTTGCGAAAGCTGCGATGTCGCACCTAAATAATCTTCAACTTCAACAATAGCTTTTTCTGCTTGTACTACTCTGAAATACAAAACTGCATTTACTTTCAGAGAAACATTATCCTTTGTAATAACATCTTGCGGCGGAACATCCAAAACTATCGTTCGAAGACTGACTTTAACCATTCGATCTACAAGTGGAATTAGAAGGATGAGCCCCGGTCCTTTAGTTGCTATCAACCTTCCAAGGCGGAATATAACACCTCTTTCATACTCTCTTAATATTTTTACTGAATTGGAAATTATGAATAACAAGAAAAGAACAATAACTGCGATGAACGTTGCGAAAAATTGCATAGACACCTCCTCGTGATTAGTGAATTTTATTCTAGGATTTTTTCTTTACTTTTAGTTTTAAGTTGTGAACATCAACAATTTCAACGATACTTTTTGATTCAATTTTACCTTCAGTAGATTCGGCGAACCAGATTTCCCCATGAACTCTAACTTCTCCTTCAGGATTTAATTCTGTGATTGCTTCACCAATTCCATTAATTAATCCTTCAACACCGGTTGTTGGTTTTCGCCGCTGGGCTTTAATTCCAAGAGTAATTGCAAAACCGAAGAATAAAATCGTTAATACCACAAACAGGGCAATTACTTGCCAGGAAATCATAACCACTTCAAGTCCTGACTCAACATTAATAAGCATGATAGAACCGATTATCAGTGAAATCACCCCCCCAATTGATAATATTCCGTGACTGATGACTTTAATTTCAAGTACGAATAAAATGATTGCGAAAACAATTAAAGCTAAACCTGCGTAGTTAATCGGGAGAGTATGCATCGAATAAAAAGCGAGGATGATGCAAATTCCCCCAATCACTCCAGGAAATATTACACCAGGGTTAAATATTTCGAATAGTAGTCCGTAAAGACCAATCATAAATAATATGTAAGCAATGTTTGGGTCACTTAATATGGTTAGAAACTTTAGAGATAATGTCATCTCCACCTCATTTACGGCGGCATTCCCGGTATTTAAAATCTTTTCACCGATAACAGTTTCAATTTTCTTTCCATTAATCTTTTTTAGAAGATCTTCAATGTTTGGTGAAATTAAATCAATCACATTTTGTTTAAGTGCTTCGGTTTCTGATAATGATAAGCTTTTCCTTACAGCATCCTCAGCCCACTTCATATTTCGATTTCTTTTTTCGCTTATTGATCTGATGAAAGCAGCGGCATCGTTTGTAGCTTTTTCAGACATTATAGAATCCTGTTCACCTTGCAAGGAAACGGGATGAGCAGCACCGATATTTGTTCCAGATGACATTGCAGCGATATGCGCTGCCATCGTTATAAATACTCCAGCCGATGCTGCTTGTGCACCTCCGGGTGAAACATAAACGACAACGGGAACTTTTGATTCGAGAATATCTGACACAATTACTCTGGTTGATTTTAATAATCCACCAGGAGTATTTAGCTTGATAATAAGACATTCAGATTTGTTTTTAATCGCAGATTCAATTCCAAGTTTAATAAAGTCCGAACATGCAGGTGTTATAGCTCCATCGTATGTTATTAAAGTCACATTAGTTTTTTGACCGGTGTTATCGGCGAGTATTAATCCAAGAAGCAATAAGATGAAGGAAATTTTAATCATTGCTGAACTCCTATATCAAACTACTGAAAAATGTAGTCATCTTCAATTAGATTTTCATTCCTCAAACCTGAATAAATATCATTCCTCAGTTTATTGCTTTTCAATTCCTTAGAACTTAATTTCCACACCAATTTAACAGCAATTTGAATTTGCATAACTATTACTTCAACTAAAAATTATTTAGGAGCAAAGATGCCAGAAAAACAACTTTCAGGAGAAGTCTATTATCCCAAACAGCATGTGATTGATCATGCAAATGCAAAATGTAAAGACTTATATGATTTTGCTAAAAAAGATTATGTGGGCTTCTGGGAGAAAGAAGCCAACAACTTAAAGTGGTTTAAAAAATGGGACATGGTGTTGGATGATTCTAAGAAACCATTCTTCAAATGGTTTGTTGGAGGAAAAACTAATATTGCCTATAACTGTTTAGATGTTCATACAGAAACATTTCGAAGAAATAAATTAGCGCTTATCTGGGAAGGTGAGAAGGGTGAATTTCGATCTTATTCTTACTTTGCTTTGCGCAGAGAAACTTGCCGTTTCTCAAATGTTCTGAAAAGCTTAGGCGTAAAGAAAGGTGACAGAGTTACTCTCTACATGGGAAGAATTCCTGAATTGATGATTGGAATGCTTGCGTGTGCAAGGATTGGAGCGATCCACTCCGTTGTTTACGGTGGCTTTTCTGTTGAAGCATTGCACGAACGGCTTGAAGACAGTCAATCTAAAGTTCTAATCGTAGCTGATGGTGCTTATCAGCGTGGAAAAATAGTTCAATTAAAACAAATTGCTGATGAAGCTCTTCAACGTGCCGCAACAGTTGAAAGTGTTCTTGTTGTAAAACGCACAGGTGAACCTATCAATATGGAAGCGGGCAGAGATATGTGGTATCATGAATTAATGGCATTGCCGATTGCCGGGAACTCGTGCACGATTGAAGAAATGGACGCTGAAGATCCGCTCTTTATGCTTTACACTTCCGGAACAACAGGAAAACCAAAAGCAATTCTACATACACATGGCGGTTACATGGTTGGTACTTACGCCACTCTTAAGTATGTGTTTGATATCCATGAGGATGATAGATTCTGGTGCGCTGCTGACCCGGGATGGATAACAGGGCATAGTTATATTGTTTATGGTCCATTATTAAATGGCAGCACTTCATTTATGTATGAAGGAGCACCAACTCATCCGTATCCAAATCGTTGGTGGCAAATGATTGAAAAGTATGGAATAAATATTTTGTACACCGCACCCACAGCTATCCGGGGATTAATGAGATTTGGTGATGCCTGGCCAAATCGTCATGATTTATCTTCACTTCGTCTTCTTGGTAGTGTAGGTGAACCAATAAATCCAGAAGCTTGGCGATGGTATTATAAAACAATAGGTAAAGAAAAATGTCCAATAATGGATACCTGGTGGCAAACTGAAACGGGAATGTTTATGATCACTCCAATGCCTTGCGTTCCGTTAAAACCCGGGTCAGGAACGAAACCATTTCCCGGAATAGAAATGGATGTTGTAAATGAAGAAGGAAAAAGTGTTGAACCAAATGAAGAGGGCTTTCTTGTTATTAAAACTCCTTGGCCCGCAATGCTAAGAAGTATTTGGAATGATCCGGATAGATATGTCAGCCAGTATTGGAGTAAATATCCAGGAATGTATTTAACCGGCGATTCGGCTAAACGGGATGAAGATGGTTATTATTGGATAATCGGCAGAGTAGATGATGTTATTAAAGTTTCAGGTTATAGACTTGGTACTGCTGAAATCGAAAGTGCTTTGGTAAGTCATTCTTCAGTTGCTGAAGCTGCAGCCATCGGCTTACCCCATGAACTTAAAGGACATGCCATTCATTGTTTTGTAATTCTGAAAGCAGGCATTTCCAAAAGTGATAAGTTAATTGAAGAACTTAGACAACATGTTGGGCATGAAGTCGGTCCAATTGCTAAACCCGAACAAATTGAAATTGTAGATTCACTTCCTAAAACCAGAAGCGGAAAAATTATGAGACGCGTATTAAAAGCAAGAGCATTGGGAATAGATCCGGGAAATTTATCGACGCTTGAAGAATGATAAATCAGAAAACAATGTTGAAGTATTCTTAAAGAAACCGAATGGATGAAAATGCAGTTGATAATTCAAGCATTAAATTAAAATTCGTGTAGTTAAGCTTGTCTGAAAAGATTCATGTACATTTTTGATCGGAATAATTTGTCGGTTAGTTTTTCACACGCAACAGGAGTTGTAAAAGGTAATGAGTAGCGAATTTTGACAGCAACTTAAGGGGTGATCTAAATAAGTTTAATTTATGAGTTCTTCATCACACTTACATACTGTTCATCATTAAAAGTTTAATCTTTATCCCTGTTTCTTTTATATTTTAGTCGCCCATTCTCAATTTTACTTTAGATTTAGAAAATGGAAATACCGTGGAAACTAAAAAAGCTGATTTAAATACTTTAAGAATAGATCGAACAGAAGAAAAAAGACCTCCGGACAGAAACAAAAAAATTATCACTAGAATAATAGTTTCTGTAATTTTATTGGTAATTGTTTTCTTTGCATACAAGTATGTTAACTCATTGCTGAATAAAAAAGAGGAGGTAAAGCTCATAACAGTCTCTTTGCAGTCGGGTTCATATTCAAGCGCTGTTCTGAATGCGAGCGGATATGTTGTTGCCCAGCGTAAAGCTGCAGTTGCATCAAAAGGAACAGGCAGACTTGTTTATCTCGGAGTAGTTGAAGGTGACCAAGTCAAGAAAGATGAGATAATTGCACGGCTTGAGGATAATGACATCAGAGCACAGCTTGAACAGTCAAAAGCAAATCTTAAACTTTATGAAGCTGATTTTAAAGAGACGAAAAATTTCTTCAACAGACAGAAAGAATTATTTTCAAAAGGATTATCATCTGAGCAAGAATTTGAAACGGCAGAAGCTCGCTATAATAAAACTCTTGCTTCTATTGATGTAGCCAAAGCTCAAGTCACTGCTGCCGAAGTCGCATTGGAGAATACATTGATCAGAGCTCCATTTGATGGAACCGTATTAACTAAAAATGCTGATGTCGGTGAAATTGTTTCACCATTTGGTGCAAGCATTAATTCAAGAGCCGCAGTTGTTACAATGGCAGATATGAAATCTTTGCAGGTTGAAGCCGATGTTTCCGAATCCAATATTGAAAAGATTATACTAAACCAAGAATGTGAAATTGTTTTGGATGCATATCCTGAAAAGAGTTATCCCGGATTTGTCGCTAAAATTGTTCCTACCGCAGATCGTTCTAAGGCAACTGTTCTCGTAAAGGTTGGATTTAAAGAATACGACAGTCGTGTATTACCCGAGATGAGTGCTAAAGTAACATTCTTAACCCTGAAAACAGATAAAGATGAAGATAAAGAAAAACCCATTATATTAATACCTTCGTCATCAGTGGTAACTCGAAAGGGAAGAACTGTTGTTTTCATAATTAAAGATGATAAAGCAGTTGAATTACAAGTTCAATTGGGAAGAAAGTTTGGAGAAAATATCGAGATTATTTCTGGTTTAGATACCGGAGAGAGTATAATCGCTAAGGTGACAGAAAAAATAAAAGATGGTATTGAAGTAAAAGTTTTAGAATAATTTTTAGGAGTTTAAATGTCGGATCTTATTCAAATTCAAAATGTATCAAAGTCTTATTGGAGAGACAGCTTTGAAATTCCCGTACTTAATAACTTATCATTAGATGTTAAGCAAGGTGAATTTATGGCTTTGATGGGACCATCAGGTTCTGGGAAAACGACATTGTTAAATTTAATTGCAGGTATTGATAAACCAACCTCGGGTAAGGTGGTAGTTGCAGAAACAGAAATTTCAAATCTTGGCGAATCAGCACTTGCAAAATGGAGAGCAAACAATGTTGGTTTTGTTTTTCAGTTCTATAATTTAATTCCCGTTCTCACGGCATTTGAAAATGTTGAGCTGCCGCTTCTTCTAACAAAACTTTCTAAGGTAGAAAGAAAGAAGCACGTTGAAACAGTACTGAACATTGTCGGTTTAGGAAATTATGTTCAGCATTATCCAAAGCAATTATCCGGCGGGCAGGAACAAAGAGTTGCAATAGCTCGAGCGGTTGTGACTGATCCAATTCTTCTTGTCGCAGATGAACCAACCGGTGATCTTGACAAAAACTCTGCCGCCGAAATTTTAACTCTTTTGGAAAGACTAAATAAGGAATTCAACAAAACAATTTTGATGGTTACACACGATCCTCATGCTGCAGAGAGAGCAAAGATTGTTCGACATCTCGAAAAAGGTGATTTGGTAGGAGCTTAATATGAAAGTATTAAAGTTAATCTTTAAAAATGCTCTGCGGCATAAGCTCCGAACTGGTTTAACAATACTCGGAATCACAATTGCAGTAATTGCATTTGGATTATTAAGAACGGTCGTGACTGTTTGGGATTCGAGCGTGGATGCGGCGGCAGCAAATCGCTTAATCACCCGGCAGTCGGTTTCATTTATCTTTACTTTACCTTATTCTTACAAAGAGAAAATTAAAAGTGTGCCCGGCGTTCAAACTGTAAGTTTTGCGAATTGGTTTGGAGGTGTTTATAAAGATAAAAATAACTTCTTTGCCCGTCTTGCTGTTGATGCTGAAACAATTTTTGATGTTATGTCTGAATTTTTAATCACACCTGAAGAACTTTCAAACTTTAAGAAAGAAAGGAACTCATGTGTTATAGGTGCGGATATAGCAAAACAGTACAACATTAAAATTGGTGATCAGATGACTTTGGAAGGGGATATTTTTCCAGGGAATTGGGATTTTGTTGTTCGAGGTATTTATAGACCTAAAAACAAAAACACCGATGCGACACAAATGCTGTTTCACTGGCAGTATGTTGATGAGAGAATGAAAATTGAATCACCGGTTAGAACCGGAGAAGTTGGATGGTATATTGTTCTTATTAAAGATCCCAATAAATCGGCTTCTATCTCAAATCAGATTGATGCTTTATTTAAAAATTCCTCCGCCGAAACTAAAACTGAGACTGAAAAAGCTTTTACACAAGGATTTGTTGCTGCATCGGGAGCAATTATAAGTGCAATGAACTTTATTTCATTTGTGATAATAGGTATAATCATGCTGGTACTTGCAAACACAATGATAATGGCGGCGAGGGAAAGAACTAGAGAGTATGCAGTTTTCAAAACGTTAGGTTTTTCAGCGTATCATTTGATCGGTTTGATTCTCGGCGAATCTTTAATAATTTCATTTTTGGGAGGTGGAATTGGTATTACATTGACGTACCCAATCGTTGCCGGTTTTGAGCAGGCAATTCCAAAAGGATTCTTTCCGTTCTTTTTTATTGAACCGAAAACAACAATAATGGCAATGAGTGCAGCAATCCTAATCGGAATTCTTGCTGCACTATTTCCAATTCAGCGCACGCTAAAAACTAAAATAGTTGAAGGATTTAGATTTGTTGGATGAAGAAGCCTAATGCTTAACCTCTTCCTACCTGTGGCAAGAGTCGTGGAAGTGGCAGGCCAAAGGGAAGAGGAATTTTAAAAAAGTTTATTAAGAAAAGAAAAATATTATGTTGATTGAAAATCTAATTTTATCAAATTCTCTCCCCTTTTGGGAGAGCTAGAAAAGGGCTTTCCTATGAAAATACCATTTAAATATACTTTCAGAAATTTTAAAACCAGAAAACTTACTGCAGTAATAACTGTCACCGGAATAGCTTTGGTGGTTTTTGTTTTTGCCGCTGCTTTAATGATGGCTTATGGTGTTGAAAAAACGTTAGTTGCAACGGGTTCACCAGACAATGTGAAGGTGATTAGAAAATCTTCCCAGGGTGAAATAACCAGCATAATTGATGGCGACACACAAAATTTAATTCGAACTTTACCGCACGTTGCACAATCATCTGATGGAAATTTATTGGTTTCTGCTGAACCAGTCGTGATAATTAATTTAGAAATTAAAAAGGGCGGTATGAGTAACATTACTGTTCGAGGAGTTTCCCAAATGGTTTATCAACTCCGCCCTCAGGTAAAAATTGTTCAAGGAAGATTATTCAATCCTTCTCTGAGAGAATTAATTGTCGGCAAATCCATTAACAAAAAGTTCGAAGGAACAGAAATAGGACATAAAATTAAGTTTGCCGGAGACCAATGGACAATTGTTGGTATTTTTGAGGCAAATGGAAGCGGATTCGAATCTGAGTTTTGGGGTGATGCTCAGCAGCTTCTAAATGCATTTAACAGGGGAAACAGTGTTTCAACTCTAACTCTTAAGCTTGATGACATAAATAATTTTGAACAATTTAAAAAAGCTTTTGAAACGGAAAAGCGATTGCTTCCGTTTGAACCAAAAATTGAACAGAAATATTTTGAAGAACAATCCGAACTGCTTGCCGGGTTTATAAGAATACTTGGAATATTTATTACGATAATTTTCAGTTTTGGTGCAACTATTGGTGCAATGATCACTATGTATGCCGCAGTTGCAAACCGAACTGTTGAAATTGGAACATTACGTGCTTTAGGTTTTAGGAGAAAAAGTATTCTTACAGCGTTTTTATTTGAATCTTTACTTATTGCAATAATCGGTGGAGTTATCGGAATTTTTCTTGCTTCATTTTTACAATTCTTTTCAATCTCTACATTAAATTGGAGTTCATTCGCCGAGTTAGCTTTTTCATTTTCGTTAAATCCATCAATCATTGTTTCATCTTTGGTCTTCGCTATTTTCATGGGCTTACTTGGAGGATTTCTGCCATCAGTTAGAGCGGCTAGGTTAAATATTGTAAGTGCTTTGCGTGCAGGGTAATTCTATTTTGTGGTAAGTAATTTTTCTAATTGATTCTTTAGTTCTTTCTGAGCCGGTTTTGCTTGCTCAAAAATTGAATCTGCTTTAGCGAAATCAAAAACTCTTACGTCATATATCTTTGGTTTGATGTAGATATCCGGCTTGATGAATTTCAACTTTTCTTGAATGATAGAATTCTGCATGATCTGGTAAGTCGTAAAAACAGAATCGAAAGTCGAAGGAAGTTCTTGGGCATTCACCGAGTTAAATGAAGTCATATCAATTGCAATCGTTATGTCACATTGCTTCTTAATCAAATCATAGGGAAGTGGATTAACAGCACCGCCATCAATTAAAATTTTGTTTTTCATTTTTATTGGGGTGAATAAACCTGGAATTGAATAACTGGCTCTGACAGCGAGAAGCAAATCACCTTTATCAAAAACAACTTCTTCTTTTTTCCAATAATCCGTTGCTGAAATTTTCAACGGAACTTCTAATTCCTCAAACTTGGAAATTTTCAGATGTGACTCTAGGAATTTTTGAAATTTATCACCCTTAATAAATCCCGACTTAATAAACTGAGGATCAAACATTGAAATAAGTTTGATAATGTCTGAACGAAGCAGAAAATCGAAAACACTATCGCTTTTAGGATTAAGTAGCTGATTAAGAATTTTACGCATTTCCTTTGATGTGAAACCGGCAGCATAAAAAGCACCTACAACTGCACCAATGCTCGTTCCTGAAATTGCAGAAGGTTTTATTCCCAACTCTTCTAATGCTTCAATCATTAAAAGATGTGCAATACCACGAGCACCGCCGCCGCCAAATGCAATTCCGATTTTTTTCATTAGAAGTTTAATTATGTTGGATATCGACTCTTTTATTGGTTTGACTCGTCCTAAAAAAAGTTGACAAAATTAATAATAATTGTTTCTTTCTTTTTTTTGTTACTTTTTTTCTTTCTTTGTTAATATGTTGATAACTCATTGTTAACCTTGTAAATCTGTTCGGGTGTTTTATACCCAAGGCTCATATGAGGTCTCTTTTCATTATAGATTTTTATCGCTTCTTTTACTGCTTTACGAGCTGTCTTGATATCAGGGAATGTTTTATCCAGCTTAAATTCCTGTTTCAATATTCCATTTACTCTTTCTGCTACGGCATTCTCATATGGATTTGCCTGCTCTGACATACTTATTCTTATTCCTAAACTTTTCAACTTATCCGTGTATATGTTACTGCAATATTGTATCCCTCGGTCCGAGTGATGTATTGAACCTTTTAGGTTCTTTACTTTTTCTGTTGCCATCCTTAAAGCACTTAAACTTCCTTCTATTGCCAGAGTTTCACTTAACTCTTCACCCATTATTCTTCTTGAGTATAAGTCTGTTATCAAAAACAAATAACAAAATCTGTCAACTGTCCTTAAATATGTTATATCCGATACGTGTACCTGGTTTATTCTGTTTATCTCAAGATGTTTTATAAGATTATCATATTTCTTAAACCTATGTCTTGATTCCGTTGTTCTGGGTCTATATTTCTTTGGTTTTATTAGTAAGCCATTATTCTTCAAAAGCTTATAAAACTTATCTCTGCCTAATGATTTTGATAATGATTCTATTTCTTGCTTTAACAGAATGTACAGCTTTCTGCCGCCAAGCATTGGCATCTGAGCCCTTAACTCTAATACTTTCTCTATCAGCTTATGCTGATCGGCATCTGTCTTATCTTTTTGTTTTCTGGCTTTATAGTAGCCCTGGCGACTTATGCCAAACTCATTACATATATTTTCAACTGTGTATTTCACTGGCCCGGATTTCCGTTTTTCAATTGATCTGGTGATTGCTTTTTGACGGTACTTTTTTTTAGTTCTATTCCCAGATCCTCTTCAGCACTCTCGATTATGGCCTCTAGCGATAATATCTTCAAGTGTGCTTTTGCAAGTGCACTTTCCAGTTCAGCTTTCTCTTTTTTAAGTCTTTTTAGTTGATCAATTTCATCAGGCATTTCTATCCTCACTATTTTTCCAAGTAAGTGATTCTTTCCAAACTTCTTAATCCACTTTGTTATTGTTGAGCTACCACCAATATTATAAATTTTTCTCGCTTGTTCAATTGAAAGTTGTCCACTTTCTATCTCCGATATTACTTTTAGTTTGAATGCTGTACTGTAATAGTAGAATGTTTTTTCTGTCGTTTCCATAGGTTTTCCTTCCTTTTTGTCAACCTATTTCAGGACAAGACAAAGGTGGACACACCCCTCGCCCCTCTCAAGAGGGGACGCTACGTTCAGCTTCATTTTTTTATTGTGTTTAGTACGTACAGCTTCCCCTCTGGAGAGGGGAACGGAAGGGGTGTGTATGAATTCTTTGTGATAGATTTTACTCTCCACCTTCACTTTGCAAAATAGCGTCTTTTCTCGGATAAACTTGGAACACCGAATCCAGTACAGTTCCATCAACCCACTTCACGACAGCGACAACTTTTTTCTTATTCACTTTGGGTTTTGCAGGCGGCCCGCCGCAAATTTCTTCTACTTCTTTTTTAAGATCATGAATTGATTTGATGGGCAGAGTTGAATTTTTTACTGCAGCCAATAAATCTTTTCTTCTAGGATTTATGGCAATTCCTCTTTCAGTTATGATAACATCAATCAATTCTCCAGGACCGACAAGCGTTGTGACCTCATCAACTATAACAGGAATTCTATCTCTGAAAGAGGGGATAGCGAGAATGGTGCACTTTGAGTAAAGGCAATTCTGCCAGCCGCCAATACCGTGAAGTAAATATCCATCAGAATGAGTAACCACATTTGCATTGAAGTTCACATCAACTTCAGTTGCGCCAAGTACTGCAACATCAACTATCGAAGCAAAATTTCCTTTTCCATGAAAGTTGTAGCTGGTAAACGGACTTGTGTTAACATGATGAGGATTTTCTCTCATGCTTCTAACGCCTTCAAGATCGAAGGTTTGTCCGTCCAAGATATAATCAGTCAACCCTTCCTCAAGAAGTTGTACAAGATATTTCGTACTCCCGCCACGCATAAATCTTGATTTTATTCCTTTTGTTTTCATTTTTTCTTTAAGGAAAAGAACAAAGGCGAGATTTGTTCCACCAGCTCCGGCTTGTAATGAAAAGCCGTCCTTCATTATTCCAGCAGATTCAATGAAGTCAGCAACGTATTCTGCAATTAAAAGTCTGTCCGGAGATTTTGTGACTTCAGTTGTGCCGGACACGATTTTTGAAGCATCACCAAGACTATCAACTTCTACAACGTAATCAACATTATTTCCTTGAATTTGCCATGGCACACAAGGAAAGGGAACAAGATTGTCTGTCACCACAATAACTTTATCTGCATACTCAGAATCGGCGAGAGCAAATCCAATTAATCCACAAGCAGATTTACCAGTAACGCCATTTGCATTTCCAAATGGATCGGCAGTTGGTGATGCTATGACGGCAATATCAATATGCACCTCACCATCTTGCACAGCTTGATAACGTCCGCCATGTGAACGCAACACTCCAATACCTTTCATGTTTCCTTCGGAGGTGAATTTTCCCAAAGGACCATTCATGCTTCCTTCAATGTGATGAATTGTTCCATCCTCAAGATATTTTATTAAATGTTCATGGCAGGGGAATGATGCACTTGGAAACCAGCGGATGTTTTTAACCCCCATTGATTTGATTGTATCAAAAAGAAGATTCGTCAGCACATCGCCATTTCTTAAATGATGATGAGTTGAAATGGTCATTCCATTTTTCAAACCGGCTTTCTTCAAAGCTTCCTTCAAATTCTTAACCACTTTATTTCCATCTTCAGGATAATCAATACATGTTCGAATCGGCGGGCTGGCTTTGGTCCCAGTTGGACGATATTTATTCACGCCCTTAAATGGAATTTGTTTTTGATTGTTGATAACAGTTGGGACAAATCGCCCCGCTGCGTTTTTTATTAGTTTCATCTCATTCCTTTATTATCGTGAGTCTCTCTTATAATCGATGTAATCTGCACCGGATAAAGGCAATAGGACGCAGATTACTCAGATTGAGCAGATTTTCTCTGATTATTTTTTTTATGTTCATTCAAAAATATTTTTCTTTTGATTTCTACTTTTTTACCAAAGTTTAAAAGTAGTCCGACTTCTATATCTGTTGCTTTTAAATAGTTTAATAATTGAGTTTCATGTTCTTCACAAATGCTTTCTGCTGCTTTTAGTTCCATAATAACCAAATCTTTTACTAATAAATCGGCATAATAATCTCCAACTTGTTCGGATTCATAATAAACTTTAATATACTTCTGTTGCTCGACAGGTATTCCTGTTTTAGTAAGTTCAATTTTCAATGCGTTCTCATACACTTTTTCTAAAAATCCATATCCAAGAGTATTATAAACTTTGTAAAACGCTTGAATGATAGCAGAGGTTAAATTTTTATGCAAATATTCTTCCATTTTAAATCTCCTTGTAATTAAAAATCTGAGTTAATCAGCCAAATCTGCGAAATCTGAGTTCTATTGTTTTTTCCAGTCTTTGGTAAGGATATTATTTAATATTGCCAAATCAATTGTTCTCTGTGCGCGCTTAACCACAGGAGGATCAATCATTTTAGTGCCGAGTGAAACGACTCCGAGCCCTTTACTTTCTGCCTCCTCAAAAGCCAGTACTATTTTCTTAGCTTTTTCAATTTCATCAATTGTTGGAGCAAATGCTTCGTGTACGACCTTTACCTGTCTTGGGTGAATACATCCTTTGCCTTCAAATCCCAATGCTTTTGCCTCGAGTACACTTTGTCTTAATCCTTCCATATCAGCAACATCCGAGAACACAGTATCGATGGCTTGGATACCCACAGCTTTAGCTGCATTAATTACCATTGAACGAGCAAAGAAACTTTCACGACCTTCATTTGTTCTTTGAGTCCCTAAATCTGCAGTGTAATCTTCGAGTCCGATTGCAAGTCCGCAATTATGTCTTGATGCAACAGCGATTTCAAATGCTTTCATAATTCCCAAAGCACTTTCAAGAATCGGCATGAAGTAAATCTCGTTTTTAATTTTATGTAGCCGTTTGAGTCGATTTACCTCTTGTTCAACTTCAGTAACTTGATCTGCAGATTCACATTTGGGAATCAAAATTACATTCACATAATGAGGAACAATGAATTTTAAATCATTCAATCCAAGAGGCATTTGATTTATTCTCGCCATTCTTTCAGCGCCATAAAAATTCACAGATCTTAATGCATTTCTAACAAGTAACTGTGCGGCATCCTTTTCAGAATGAGCAACGCTGTCTTCAAGATCGAGAATTAATCCATCGGGTGAATGCAATCCCGCATTCACAAAAAATTTTGATTCGTTACCGGGGAGGTACAACCTACTTCTTCTTAATCTATCTTTTGTTGTTGGCTGATAATTCTTTTCATTAATAGGGAGAAGGAATTCTTTTTCTA
>Ga0209320_10000902_pt1 | contig 15270 bp, 14 predicted proteins | sample Rifsed13ft4_FD_184008 | JGI IMG/M metagenome (GOLD analysis project Ga0209320, IMG submission 184008) | Soil microbial communities from Rifle, Colorado, USA - sediment 13ft 4 (version 2) | ecosystem: Environmental > Terrestrial > Deep subsurface > Rock core/Sediment | place: Rifle, Colorado... | reverse complement strand
CCCCCGGCAGATCATCGAATTCGGCGGGCGGCTTCCGTACGCCCCTCCCCTCATTCCAGCCGGGACGCACGGCAAGTCCTTTCCCTGCGGCCACTGTTCCGTGGGGTATCTCTATGCCGTCGGATGGTGGGTGTGGATCCGGCGTCGCCCTCTGCGGGCCGTCGGGTCCCTCGCGGGCGGTCTGACGATCGGCTCGCTGCTCGGCTTCGGGCGCATGGCGGCGGGCGGACATTTCCTGTCGGATGTCGTCTGGTCGGGGGTGATCGCCATTGGCGTTGCCCACATCCTCTATTACTGCGTGCTACGGATCCCGGCGCGCGAGGACTCGCGCGCGTCCCTGGTCCCGTGGATCGGGCGCAGCCCGCGCCGGAAATCGGCGACGATCGCCGCCGCCATTCTCCTCGGGACCGCCGTCATCGGCGGCGGCATCCTCGCCACCCCGCAACACGCGGACCTGACCGCCCGCATCCGCCCGGCGGACTTTCCCGCTGCGCCGGAGGCAGCCGAGGTGGTAGTCGATACGCTCGATGTGGAGCTCGTGCTGGTCACGGAACCGCCCGGGGAGATCGAGTGCACGGGCTACGTCCGCGGCTTCGGCCTTCCGACCAACAAGATCCGGGCTGCGTGGGAGTTCCGGGAGCGGCCCACCCCGACGTTGGTGTATCGCATCGCCCAGAAAGGCTGGTTCACCGACATCGACGGCGTCGCGCGCATCCGGCTCCCCGTGCGGAACCTGCGCAGGATCCCCGTCAGGGTCGGGCGCGGCAATATCCTAATCGTCGATGAGACCGGTGGAAGCCCGGAGGCGGTCCGTCTCCCGATGCTGGACCTGTACACCGGGGACGGACGCGTGGAGAGGACATATAAGTAACCGTGGAACATTTCAAGGATAACATGATAGATTTACAGGATAATGGAGTCCCATAGTGGGGGCACGCCGTAACCCGTGCCGCGCAGCCTCACCGATTTGCCCGGGCATGGCCAGGGCGGCCCCCATACGTTCCGTTTCGCGGGCTGCTGCCGCGGCCGCCCTTGCGCTCGGCATCCTGTTCGCCGTCCCCGCCTTCCCGGAGGAACCGGGCACCTTAGTTCCCGCTTCCCCGGAAGAGCAGGGCCCCCCAGCTCCTTCCGTCGTTCCCGGGGAACCGGTCCCGAACGATGCGGAACTTGCGGCCCTCGGCGCGACCATCGGCGAAATCCGGATCATTCCAGAGAACATCTTCGACATCGCGGACCCGAGGGAGGACAACTGGCTCTTCCGACTGGCCAACCGGCTCCACATCCGCACCAAGCCCCATGTGATCTCTCACCAGCTCCTGTTCCGTACCGGCGACCGGTACGACCGCCGGCTTCTTGACGAGTCCGAGCGCATCCTACGGTCCAACCGGTATCTCTACGACGCCTTGATCCGGCCGGTCGCCTTCCGCGACGGACGCGTCGACATCGAGGTCCGCACCCGCGACGTGTGGACCCTGCGGCCGGCCTTCTCGTTCGCGCGCAAGGGGGGAAAGAACACCTCGAGCATCGATCTCCGGGAGACAAACCTGCTCGGCCTGGGATCGGGGCTGAGCATCGCGAAAACATCGACCGCCGAACGCACCACGGACAGCCTGGAATTTTCCGACGCCCATCTCTTCGGGACGTGGCTTTCCACGGGCATCCTGCTCGCGAACACCAGCGACGGCAGCAAGCGGAGCTATTTCCTGGAGCGGCCGTTTTACGCCCTCGACGCGCGGTGGGCCGCCGGCGTCCTCTTCACCGAAGAAGACCGGATCGATTCCCTCGTCGGCGTCGAGACGATCGCACCGCGGTTCCGCGCAACAAAGAAATTCTTCCGGTTCTCCGGCGGATGGTCGCCTGGCTTGAGGCACGGCTGGGCATGGCGGTTTCTCCTTGGGGCGACGCGGGACGAATCGCGATTTTCGGCCCCTCCCGAGGGAACGGTGGGCGCCCCGGTCCCGGCGGACCGCGTGCTCGCGTATCCTTTTGCCGGGTTCGAACTCCTCGAAGACGTATTCGAGGAAGCCAGGAACCGCGACCAGATCGATCGGACCGAGGACTTCTTCCTCGGGATGCGCCTTCGCGCGACCCTGGGTCATGCATCCCCCCGGTTCGGCTCGGACCGGCGCGCCTGGCCGTTTTCCGCCTCCTTCGGAAAGGGGGGACGTTTCGGCGATCGATGGACCGTCACGGTCAATGGGTCGGCCGACGGGAGAGTCGAGAACGGCTCGGCCCGGGACACGAACCTGGGGGCGACCACGCGGGTCTATCGGCGCCTGTCCCGGAGGTGGTTGTTCTTCGCTTCTCTTTCGGGAACCCGCTCGATCGATCCGGACGACGACCATCAGCTCCTCCTGGGCGGGGACAACGGATTGCGCGGTTATCCCCAGAGCTATCAGGCCGGCGACCGGAAGCTCCTGGTCACGGTGGAACAGCGGTACTACACGGAGTGGTATCCCTTCCGACTGTTCCGCGTGGGAGGGGCAATCTTCCTCGACGCGGGCCGGGCGTGGGGAGGGAACGCCACCGGGGTCCCGGACAAGGGCCTGTTGAGGGATGCCGGGGTCGGGCTGCGGATCGGAAATGCGCGATCCGGCCTCGGGAACGTGACCCACGTGGACATCGCCTTCCCGTTCGACGGTGACCCGTCGATCGACCGCTTGCAGCTCCTCGTTGAAACCAAGCAAACCTTCTGAGGCGCGCCCCGGCCCCCGGTTCCCGGGATCGGCGTGGGGGATGCCCTCGGCCCCCTCTCCGAGAACAAACCGGACAGGGTGGAGCACTCCCGAACCGGAATATCCAAACACGAAGGATCGGGCACAGATTAGGCTCAGGAGGAGCGTCCGAGAGGCAAGTTATCATACTGCAAGGGAAATCCCGCGTCATCAGCACTCCTGCGAAACCCCCTTTTCGGCCCCAAAAAGCGAGTTGTTTGCACGGGGTTTGCACTCCGTGCGGACTCCCCCCATCATCCCATCCCCAGAAAACAGGACTTCCAATCGAAGGATGCATCACCGGTCCCCGTCCCGAAAAGAACACGCGGGAATTCGTCCCCCTCAACGCCGCTGAAACCAGTACCACGCGGCGGGGTTGTCGTGCTCTTCTCCGATCGCCGTCCGAACTTTGGAGAAATCCGCCCGTAGCAAGGATTCGACCTCTTCGGTGGAGATGCCGGCAACCCCGCCTTCCCATGGTCTCGGCAGCCAGGCGTAGAGCATGTACCAGGCCTGCGGCCTCAGCAATCGGGACAGGTTCCCGGCATATCGCATCCGATCTTCCGCTTTCAGGGCATGCAGGCAGCCGATGTCCAGAGCATAGTCGAAAGGACCCGACAGGGCGGAAAGGTCGGTGACGCTTGCAACAAGAAAATCGATCGCAAATCCGCTCCGGGCCGCTTTGGCGCGAGCGGAGAGAATCGCTTTGGGTATGAAATCGACGCCCGTGACCCGCCATCCGTGCCGGGCCAGGGTGATGGCATTGGTACCCGTGCCGCATCCCAGATCCAACGCTTTCCCGGGCGGGGTCCGGGCGATGAAATCCATCACTTCGGGCGGGGTGACTTGAGTGTCCCAAGGAGTCTGCCGGCGCCAATAGCGCCATTGATATTTCCAGCGGTTGGGCAGGAGGGACCCGATCCGTTCACGCCACATCTCCGGAAACCCCTTCCCTTTTTTCAAAAGTCGAGCACCCTTTTGCGCGCAATCTCGGAGCGCGCGTGTCCCCGCAGGGTATCCGATTCCCGGCACCGATTTTGTAAAAAAAGGGGGCTTGGCCCAAAGCCAAACTCCCTTTGTTTATTTCGATGGTGCCGAAAGGGGGGACTGGATGACCTGCCCCCCCGGCCATTTTCAATTACAGAAGGGGAGTTTTCCCCGTCAACACCGTCTCCACGAAAGCCTTTTTTCACCCCCGAAAGGCCGTTGGTTGCACCAGGTTTGCGGTCCGTTCGAAATCCCCTCTTTTTTTTCATCGCCAGTGCCCTTACCAGTTGTTCATTGACCCAACCACCCATCATCCCCCCTCTCCACCTCGACGCCCAATACTTGCACGGGTTATGGATTGCATCCTGTCACATAGACCGCATCCTGGCGGCGAAAGTCCGTCGGGAACGGCGGCAGGCGGTGTCGCGGGGTCGTTGACGGAGGTGGGATGGCGCGTAGTGGATCTCGAACGGGGGATCAACATGCGCGAAGGCGTCACACGGAAAGACGACACGCTGCCCGCGCGCCACTTCGACGAGCCGATGACGGTACGCAAGACGACGGGGCATCGGATCGATCGCGAGAGTTTCTTCCAGATATTGGACGAGTACGATTGCGGGATGTGCGTGATGGTCTGCCCGTGTGATGCGATTGCGCGAGACTTGGAGTTACCGGTAGCGCGAAAGTGCGATCTGTGCGTGGGCCGCGAGGCCCCGGGGTGTGTTACGATATACCCGGCCGAGGCACTGATGTGGATGGACACGCCTGAATCGTCGTGCGATGGTCCATCGACCTCGACTTCTCAACTACCGACCGGGCGCGGCACGAACGGGCAACACTCTTCGCGTGACCTTGGCCTCGGCCCGCACCATCCGCGAAATGTCCGCCGCGGAGCGAAGCAGGAAAGGCATCCACATCAAACTGGGCGAATTGACGGTGGCCGACTCCGTGGAACGGTTCATCGTCGCACGCCGAAGAGCACCTCGAACAAATTCGTGCAGCCCTATCGGGCTGACATTTGGAAAATCCCTGCAGCCCCGTAATGGACCGTTGTTTGCACGGGGTTTGCAGCCCGTGCGGCTTTGGTTGTCAGCCGAAGCTGATCGCTCGCATCGACAGCGACGCGAGATCGAACCCGGTGATCGGGAAGTGGACGGTGTCTCCAGCATCAGAGGCCCCGGCCACATAGAGCAGCGGCAGGTAGTGGTCGAGTGTTGGATGGGCCATGCGTCCATCGTCGTTCTCTACGGCGCGGATCAGAAAATCCGTGTCATGCTTTTCCGCTGAGCGCGCCACGTCTGCGTCGAATCGGATTGCCCAGTCCGGCGTCGATGACTCCCCATGCTGGTAACTCGCCATGGCGTGGGGGAGGTTGTGGGTGATGTTGCCGCTTCCCATGATGAGCACCCCCTCGTCGCGCAGGGGGGCGAGTTTCCGGCCGACCTCGAGATGGTCCGCAAGCGGCATCCTTTGGTTCATGCTCACTTGAACCACCGGGATGTCGGCCCGGGGGAATACATGGCGGAGTACTGTCCATGTCCCGTGGTCCAGCCCCCAGGCCCCGTCGGGGGATACGGACATCGGCGCCAACAGGCCACGGACACGGTCCGCAAGGGCCGGATCGCCAGGTGCCGGGTAAAGGATCCGGTACAGTTCCGGGGGGAAACCGCCGAAATCGTGAATCGTTCGGGGAGCGGGCATCGCCGTCACCGAAGTTCCGGGGATGTACCAGTGGGCGGAAATGGAAAGGACGGCCTTCGGCCGCGTAACTTCCTTGCCGATCACCGCCCATCCTCGCGTATAGGCGTTGTCCTGCAATGCGTTCATTGGGTTGCCGTGTCCGAAGAAGACGGCAGGCATTGGCTTTCCCATTTCCCTGCACCTCGCGGGAGATTGCTCGCCATAAGATGGCACGCTTCTGGATTTTGGACACAAAAGAGACACACGGGAACGAATGTTGGGGAGTCATCGCCAAAGCGGCCATCGCCCGCCGGATGGGTATCACCCATGCCCGAGTGACCTAAGTCATGGGCATGTTCCGCCTCGCGATTGAAATCCCATCTTTCAACTACAATTCCAGATATTACCCCGGTCACGCCTTCCCCTTCCGGCGGAGCCCACCATCCCTTGCCAGCCTCTGGTAATAGGAGCGGGAAGTGTACAGCGGGGCGAGGGGGTTGTGGCCGGTCACCCGGTCCTTCACCGCAAAGACGGTGGTCATCCCCTCCGCATACTTCAGGAATAGGGAATCGTGGCCGATGCACAGCCCGAGGAGAATGTTGAAGTCCGTCTTGGCTTCGTTCAGCATCAAGGCCTGGGTGATGGGGTTGCACATCGACTCGAAGCAGCCGATCCGGATCTTCTCGTCGTCCTTCACTCCGATGGCTTCCTTAGGGACGCGGCCCACCTTGCAACTCACGGAGATCACCTCGAACCCCTGCCGCTCCAGAAGGTCGGCCAGGAGGGCCGCCTCGTGCATCATGCCGCCGCAGAAGGCCATCCCGAGACGTTTGAACCCGAGACGCCGGGAGAACTCGATGAGCTCTTCGAGGCGTGATTTCGCCGGTGTCAGGACGAACGGTACAGCGTCCCGTGCGGCGTAGCAGGCCCCCTCCTGCACGGAAGCCAGCCGTGCGAACTCCCGTACCGCCGGGTCCTTGTACTTTCGCATCGCCGCAGTACGGACCCGTTCCATATTCTTCGTGGGGCACCAGGGAGGACCCTTCCCCTCCACCGACCGGCACAGCTTTTCCTTGAAGCCGCATTTCGCGCAGTTGAAATCTTCCGTTTTCCTGTCAGGCACACTGGCCTCCTTCCACCTCTTTGGTTATCCAGACGGGATATTTTGCACACGAATACAATTTCAGACAAATATTCAAGGATCTGCGATGTGGGGGAAACGATGCGTTCGTCGATTTGCGTACTCCATGGAGTTGGACACATTATACCCATTTACCGGTTGAAAAAGCCCGGAATCCCGCCCTCCTTAGGTCAACGCCGGCCTTGGTCCCCGCGGTAGGGGGTTCCTCTAAACCGACATTCCCCATACGGTTCACCAGACCGAGTCTTTCCGCTTCCCTCGCGCCTTTCACCCCGGAATAGTCCGTTGTTTACACGGGGTTTGCGGGCCGTTCGGTCTCCGAGGAATTTCCCTTGTGCCGATAGTCATGTTTTTCGTGGGCAGGTAGCCGCCCTGATCAAGCGGATGCCTCCTCCTTTCCGTTGGCGTGGGGTGTGCCTGCGTTTTCTCGCATCGTCAACTTCATGTTACCCTGAAACGCAGGCCGATGTGGCGATGCCGTCCCCGCACAGGACACGAGGCATTTTCTCCCTGGGGGAGAGCTCTCTACGGGAGGTATTCCATGAAAAAAATCCGACTGGAACCCGGCCCCTTCGTTCTGCCCATGCCTACCGTGTTGATCGGCGCCACGGTGAACAAAGTCCCCAACTTCATGCCCGTGGCTTTTATCGGCATCGTCAATTTCAAGCCGGTCGTTGTCGCCTGCGGCTTGAGTCCTACCCACCACACCTCCTCGGGAATATCGTCCAACGGTACGTTCAGTATCAACCTTCCCGGGGTGGATCTCGTGGAGGCGACGGACTGGTGCGGACTCCATTCCGGCAAGCGGACGGACAAGGGGAAGGTCTTCGAGACGTTCGCCGGGGAGCTCGAAAACGCACCGATGATCAAGGCCTGCCGGCTGACTGCCGAGTGCAGGTTGGTCAAGACGGTGGAATTCCCGGTGGACACGGTCTACTTCGGCGAGGTGGTGAGCGTCCACGTAGACGAGGCGGCTCTCAAGGACGGTGCTCCGGACTGGTCGCGCATCGCGCCGCTCTTGTTCACCTTCCCTGACAAGGGGTATTGGATGCTGGGGGACCATGTGGCGGAGGCGTGGAGTGTCGGGAAAAAGTATAAGCCCTGAAAAAGGTCTGCTGGTTTACCCTGCCGGCTCGACCGGCGGGGATATCATAGAGATCATGCGCCCTGTGAAGAGAAAGACAGGGACGAGCCCGGTTGCCGGCCCCTTCCATGCCCCCCTCGCCGGTAAAACCTACTCCCTGTTCGGGAATGCTCTCTCAACCGACCCGTATTACGACCGGGTTCGCCGACTTGCGAATGAGATCCTCCGAATCGTTCCCGGTGAGGAGTCGCTGCTCGCCCTGATCCGGAAAACCGGCGGAAGGAAGCGGCTCCTCGTCAAAGCGGCACGACGGGCAGACGGTACGGCGATCTCCGCGGTTCTCCGTATGCTGGGTCCGGCACTTTCTCCGTATACAACGAACGTCCGGACGCACCTGAAAGGCCTATCGTTGCTGTCCGTGACGGACCCGAGGCTTCGGACGACGGAAGAGCAGTACCACCTGCACATGCTGGAAATCGAACTGGCGAACCGGGTCCACCGGGACCGCTTCCTGCAGAGCGGATTCCGGATCGCGCTGCTGCCCCACTGCCTCCGGGACTTTCGGAGAGAGTGCGAATCCGTCCCGGGGGATCTCGATGCCGTCTGCGCGGGATGTTCGGAGACCTGCCTCCTTCACCGCGTCAGCGCGCTTCTGCGGGAAGCCGGAATCCACCCCTATATCTGGAGGAACGCGGAGCCCGGTAGCATTTTCCGCCGGCTCGAGGGAAAGGGGGATTTCGGCGTCCTGGGAATCGCGTGCCTACCGGAACTGGCGTGGGGGATGCGCGCCTGCATGGAACGGAAGATCCCCGTGGTGGGAATCCCCCTGGATGCGAACCGGTGCATGCGCTGGATGGGCCGGTTCGAGGAGACCTCCGTCAGCCTGGAGCGGCTGTGGGAACTCGCAGGGGGAGGGAGAATCCCCATCGCTCCTCAAGACGACGATGATCTACGCACGTAGTCAAGCCGCACATCCAGAGAGAGGAGTCGCCAAACCGGATTTGTGCCGTTTTCCAACTGAAAAGGGGACTTCGGCAATATCCGGAATCCCATTGGTTCCTACCATGGCGCCGAAGGTGACCTGCCCCCCTGATACGTCTCCAACGGCAAGGGGTTTCCCGTGTCGATACCGTCCCCGTGACACCCATTATTCATCTCGAAAATACTTGGCCGGCGTCTAAATTTCTAGGCTGTAATAGGAATAAATTCTGCTAGACTGCTGAAAGACCCGTCCCTTCTTCGGAAGGTCCACCGCCAAGCCCAATGAGCTCCGAAGGCTCCGGTGAAGCGGGTCGGGCGGTACTAAGGGGAAATTGATGTCAGGTAGATCGGTTCGACCCACGAAACTCGATGGCCGGGTAGGTTACAAGGGCCTCCCGACCATCCCTGGAAAGAAGGAAACGCCTATCTATGATCGGCATCCCTTCGCAGGATGGCATCGATGATCGAGATACGCTTTCACGGACGAGGCGGACAGGGCGCTGTGACGAGCGCGGAGCTGCTGGCGCACGCGGCCATCAGCGAGGGCAAGTATGCGCAGGCGTTTCCTTCCTTCGGCCCGGAGCGGCGCGGGGCGCCGGTGCTGGCGTTCGCGCGCATCAGCGGCGAGCCGATCTACAAGCGCGAGCAGGTCTACGAGCCGAACGTGGTGATCGTGCTGGACAGCGGGCTTTTGTCCATCGTGAACGTCGAGGACGGCATGCGCGAGGGCGGCGTGCTGATCGTGAACACGAAGAAAAGCCTCGAGGAATTCAAGGGAAAACACTCCTTTTCGCACCGCCTCTGCCTGGTGGACGCCACGGGCATCGCCCTCGAGATCCTGAAGCGTCCGATCACGAACACCACGATGCTCGGGGCCATGGTCCGCGCGACCGGCGCCATCGACCTGACTTCGATGAAAGCGCCCCTGGAGAAACGGTTCGGAAAGATCGCCTCGAAGAATTACGCGGTCATGCAGGCGGCCTTCGACAATTCGATTTTGGAGGGATAGATGAAGCGACTTCCCACCTGGAAGGAATTTCCGCTCGGGTGCGTGGTGACTACGCCGGGCAGCGCGGTCCTGTTCGAGACCGGCGACTGGCGCAGCTATTTCCCGAGGACGGACGAGGACAAGTGCATCGCGTGCGGCGTGTGCTGGTTGTTCTGCCCGGACAACTCCCGGCGGAAGGTCCCGCGCAAGGTCAAGCGGCCCGGCGCGATGTACGCCGACTACTTCGACTTCAATTTCAAGTACTGCAAGGGGTGCGGGATCTGCGCGGCGGAGTGCCCCTCCTGCGCGATCACCATGATCGAGGAGAGCGCGAAATGACCGAGCCCAAGCGGATCGGGATGGAAGTGTCGATCGCGATCTCCGAGGCGGTGCGTCAGTGCGACGCGGATGTGATCTCCGCCTATCCCATCACCCCGCAGACACACGTGGTGGAGCACTTGGCGGATCTCGCGGCGCAGGGACTCCTCGATTGCGAAATCATTCCCGTAGAGTCGGAACACTCGGCGCTGAGCGCCTGCATCGGCTCCTCGGCGGTGGGCGCGCGGACCTTCACGGCGACGGCGTCACAGGGCCTGGCGCTGATGGTGGAGATCATGTACATCGCCTCGGCGCTGCGGATGCCGATCGTGATGGCGGTGGCGAACCGCGCGCTGTCCGCGCCGATCAACATCTGGTGCGATCACTCGGACGCAATGCTCGCGCGGGACACCGGCTGGATCCAGTACTTCGTGGAGAACGGGCAGGAGGCGTACGACATGACGCTCTGCTCCTTCCGCATCGCCGAGGACAACCGCGTGATGCTGCCGATTACGCTCAACTTCGACGGTTTCACGCTCTCGCACGTGGTCGAGTCGCTCGTCCCGCTCACCGACGAACAGGTGAGGGAATTCCTGCCGCCCTTTACGCCCGTGTATCGGCTCGATCCCAAAAACCCGGTCTCGATGGGCCCGGTCGGCATTCCGGAAATCTACACCGAGGCAAAAAAGGCGCACGACGAGGCGATCCTGGCGTCCAGGGCCGTGATCGATGAGGTATGGGCGGACTTCGGAAAGCGGTTCGGCCGGCATTACCAGGCGGTCGAGCATTACCGGACCGAGGGCGCCCAAACGCTGCTGGTGGGCATGGGCGGGCTGACCGAAAGCATGCGGGGCGCGGTCGACCTCCTGCGCGACAAGGGCAAAAGGGTCGGACTGATCCGGCTGCGCCTGTTCCGGCCGTTCCCGCACGAGGATTTGCGCAAGGCGCTTGGCGACGCGGGAACGGTGATCGTGTTCGACCGGTGCCTGAGCACGGGCGGACCCGGGGGGCCGGTCGCCTCCGAGATCAGGAGCGCGCTGTACAACCTGCCCAAAAGGCCGGCGATCGTCTCTTTCATCGGCGCGCTGGGCGGCCGCGACGTTCGCACGAGCCAGTTCGCGGAGCTGATCGAGCGCAGCGAGGCGACCGCGGCGAGCGGCTCCATCCCGGATTATGAAATGGTGGGGGTGCGCGAATGAGCACGAACTTCAACATATTCGCGGCCCGGCTGCTTTCCCAGGACGAGTTGTTCACGCAAGGGCACCGCGCCTGCCAGGGATGCTCGCCGGCGCTGGCCATGCGGCTGATCGGAAAGGCGCTGGGTTTCAACATGATCGTGGCCAACGCGACCGGGTGCATGGAGATCATCTGCTCGCCGTATCCGTTCATGGCATGGACGGTGCCGTGGATTCACGTCGCATTCGAGAACACCGCGGCCGTGGCCTCAGGGATCGAGGCAGGGATCAAGACGCTGCGGCGCAAGAAGCGGCATTACATCGACACAGGCGAGAAGATCGCGATCGTCGGGATCGGCGGCGACGGCGGCACCATGGACATAGGAATCCAGGCGCTGTCGGGGGCACTGGAGCGAGGGCACGACTTCATCTACGTCTGCTACGACAACGAAGCGTACATGAACACGGGCATCCAGCGTTCGTCGGGCACGCCCTTCGGCGCGTCCACCAGCACGAGCCCGGCCGGTTCGCGCAGCATCGGGCAGACCACGCCGAAGAAGGACTTCGCGGAGATATGCGCGGCGCACAACATCCCTTACGTCGCCACGGCGAACGTGGCGTATCCGTTCGACCTGATCGAGAAGATGCGCAAGGCGAAGGAAGCGAAAGGCCCGGCGGTGATTCACCTGTTCGCTCCGTGCCCCACGGGGTGGGGTTGCACTGCGTCCTCGTCGATCAAGCTGGCGCGCCTGGCCACGGAGACCGGGTTGTTTCCGCTTTACGAGGTCGTCAACGGAAAATACGCGCTGAGCCTGGACATCGAGAAACTGCGCCCCGTGGAGGAATACGCGGCGATCCGGAACGTCCGGGACTACCTGTACGACGAGACCGCGGGCTGCAAGGACGCGCAGGGACGATACCGGCACCTGTCGCCGGACCTCGTGGCTCGGATCCAGGAGCAGGCGCACGCGCGGTACGAGCGCCTGAAGGCCAAAGTCCGCATGACGCAGGAGTGGTGACGCATGGAACTGGAAACGGCAAAGATCGACGGATTCATCGCCCGGTACGGCCCGCACCAAGGCGCGCTGATCCAGGTTCTCCAGGACATCCAGGGGGAGTTCAACTACCTTCCCCGCGAAGCGCTGGAGTACGTTTCGGAAAAGCTGGGGACCCCGCTGGCCGTCACCTACAACGTGGCGACTTTCTACAATATGTTTTCGCTCCAGCCCAAGGGCCAAAATCACATCTGCGTGTGCATGGGCACGGCGTGCCACGTTCGCGGGGCGCAGAGCATCCTCGACAAGTTCAAGCGCGAACTGAAGATCGAAGTGGGGGAAACCACGGACGACCTCAAGTATTCGCTGGACAAGGTCGCCTGCGTGGGCGCGTGCGCGCTCGGCCCCATCGTGGTGGAAAACGAGACGTATCACGCGCACATGAGACTGGACAAGGTAGGGAAGCTGCTGAAAAAGGGGGGCAGGAAGTGACCCGATTGGCATCCTTCGACGACCTGGTGAAACGGCGCGGCGAGATCGCGGCCGTCCGGGCCCCGAACCGCGCCACCCTGGTTCTGGGGGACGGCACCTGCGGTCGCGCGTCGGGTTCGTCCGAGGTCCGCGCGGCGCTCTCGGAGGCGATTTCGAGTTTGGACACGGAAAAGCGCCTGGCATTTCGAACCACCGGCTGCCATGGCTTCTGCCAGATCGAGCCGAACGTCCAGATTCTCCCGGACGAGACGCTTTACGTGCATGTGAAGCCCGAGAACGCGCAGTCCATCGTGGAGGCCGCGCTTTCCGGCAAGGTCCTGAAAAACCTCACGTTCAAGGACGGACAGAAAAAGAGCTGCGCCAAGATTACGGATGTGCCGTTCTACAAGCGGCAGATGCGACTGCTAAGCGGTCTGAACGTGTACGTGGACCCGCTGCGGATCGAGGACTACATCGCCATAGACGGGTACCAGGCGCTGGCCAAGGCTCTTTTCACGATGACGCCCGACTTCGTCGTGGAAGAGGTGATCAAGGCCAATCTTCGCGGGCGCGGCGGCGGCGGCTTCCCGGCCGGTTGGAAATGGGATTCCGTGAGGAAGGCCGAAGGCGAGCCGAAGTACGTGGTCTGCAACGCGGACGAGGGCGATCCGGGCGCGTACATGGACCGCTCGCTTCTGGAGGGCAATCCGCACCTGGTGATCGAGGGCATGCTCATCGGCGCTTTCGCCATCGGCAGCCACGAGGGTTACGTGTACGTACGCAACGAATACCCGCTCGCGGTGCAGAACCTGATCGTGGCGCTCGATCAGGCGCGCGAGCACGGGCTTTTGGGCAAAAACATCCTCGGCAGCGGGTTCGACTTCGACATCAGGATCAACCGCGGCGGCGGCGCGTTCGTGTGCGGCGAGTCGTCCGCGCTCATGCAGTCGATCGAGGGACGGCCCGGCGAGCCGATCCCCAAGTACGTGCACATGTCCGAGCGCGGGCTGTACGACAAGCCCACGAACCTGAACAACGTGGAGACCTGGGCCAACGTGCCCTTCATTGTGAACCGCGGCGCGGACTGGTACCGGACCATCGGCACGGAGGGAAGCAAGGGCACCAAGATCTTCTCGCTGGTCGGCAACATCAACAACACCGGCCAGGTCGAGGTGCCGATGGGCATCTCCTTGCGGGAGATCGTGGAAGGGATCGGCGGCGGCATTCCCAACCGCCGGAAGTTCAAGGCCGTGCAGACCGGCGGGCCTTCGGGCGGGTGCCTCCCGGCCGACTGCCTGGACGTGCCGGTGGACTTCGACCAGCTCACGAAGCTGGGGTCGATGATGGGCTCGGGCGGCATGATCGTCATGGACGAGGACTCGTGCATGGTGGACGTGGCGCGGTACTTCACCAACTTCCTGACGGAGGAATCGTGCGGCAAATGCGTGCCTTGCCGCGAGGGCGTCATGCAGCTTCGGGACATCCTGAACGACATCACGCAGGGCCGGGGCCGGGAGGGCGACGTCGAGCTGATGGAGGACCTGTCCAAGTTCGTCATCGATTGCTCGCTGTGCGCGCTGGGCCAGTCGGCGCCCAATCCGCTTTTGACCACGATCCGCTACTTCCGGGACGAGTACGTGGCGCACATCCACGACAAGAAGTGCCCGGCCCGGCGCTGCACGGCGCTGATTTCGCTTCGCATCGACGCGGAGAATTGCACGGGCTGCGCATTGTGCAAAAAACAGTGCCCCACGGTCGCCATCGCCGGCGAAAAGAAGAAGACGCACGTGATCGACCCTGAAAAGTGCATCCGTTGCGGCGCGTGCTACGAAGTGTGCAAATTCGACGCGGTCATCAAGGAGTAGGTCGTGAACGCCAAGGAACACACCCTCACCATCGACGGTCGATCGATCACCGTGAAACGGGGCACCTTCCTGATCGAGGCCTGCAAAAAGCTCTGCATCGAGGTTCCGACCCTTTGCCACAACGAGAACCTCAAGCCCTACGGCGTGTGCCGTTTCTGTCAGGTCGAGGTGAACGAAGGAAAGCGCACGCGGCTCGTGCCCTCGTGCGTATACGAGATCCGCAAGGACGGCTTGACGGTCACGACCGATTCGGAGCGGATCCGAAACAACCGCAAGTGGCTCATCCAACTGCTGCTCGCGCGGTGCGACAGGCAAAAGGACGTGCTCGACTTCGCCGCGAAACACGGCGTCGCGCCCATCGAACGGCTCACGAAAAAGAACGACGACTGCATCCTGTGCGGGCAGTGCGTGCGGGCCTGCGGCGAGATCGTGGGCGTGGGCGCGATCGGCTACGAGAGGCGCGGCGAAAAGCGCGAGGTCACGTCGCCGTACCGCGACAAAAACCCGGTCTGCATCGCCTGCGGCACGTGCGTGTACGTGTGCCCCACGCATTGCATCGCCATGACGGAGGAAAACGGCGTCCGCACGATCAGCCGCTACGCTGGCGAAAAGAAGATGATCGTGCGCGAGGCCAAGATGCTCACGTGCGGGAAGTGCGGCAACTACTTTCTGCCGTCGCCCGTCGCGGAAGTCTTTGCAAAGAAAATGGGCATCGACCCGACCGTTTTCACCTGCCCGAGCTGCCGGTAATCCGGATCGGGTAGGAGGGGGGCCTTACGGCCCCGTCAGAACGGGTACCCCTTCTTCCCCTGCACGCCCTTGAGGGCGGAGATCTCACCGCAGTGGCTGAAGGCGTGCCCGATCACCGCGT
>Ga0209320_10000900_pt1 | contig 15290 bp, 15 predicted proteins | sample Rifsed13ft4_FD_184008 | JGI IMG/M metagenome (GOLD analysis project Ga0209320, IMG submission 184008) | Soil microbial communities from Rifle, Colorado, USA - sediment 13ft 4 (version 2) | ecosystem: Environmental > Terrestrial > Deep subsurface > Rock core/Sediment | place: Rifle, Colorado... | reverse complement strand
CGCCGCGGCGCCCGCCGCGGGCGCCGCGGGCCAGGCGTGGGCCCTGACAATCGCCGTGCTCGCGACCGGCTTCGCCGCCGTCATTGCGCTCACGCGCATCGGCATACGCTTGTTCTGGGCGGGGACCGCGCGCCGAACGCCGCGGCTGCGCGTGCTCGAAGCGGCGCCCGTGGCGTTTCTCGTCATGCTCTGCCTTCTGCTCAGCGCGTTTTCGGGCCCCGTCATGACGTTCTTCGAAGCGACGGCGCTCTCGCTGCACGACCCGCAAACCTATATTCGAACGGTGCTCTCGTCCGCGCCGCACGTTTCGTCCGGAGAACCCGAGCCATGAGGCCCACGACGACGCAACGATTCCCCCCCGCGCTGATCGGCACACTCATCGGGATGTGGTTGCTGCTCAATCAGACGCTCGCGCTCGGCCAAATCGCGCTCGGCGCAATCCTCGCCGTCGCGATCGCATGGGTCACGACGAGCCTCCGCCCGCTGCAGCCGCATTTCAAGCGTCCCTACCTCGCGGCGATGCTCGGGCTCATGGTGTTGAAGGACATCGTGCGCTCGAACATCGCGGTGGCGCGGATAGTGTGGGGCCTCGTTCGCGACCGCGAAGTCAGATCGGGTTTCGTGGACATTCCGCTCGATATGCGCGATCCGCATGGGCTCGCAGTGCTCGCCGCGATCGTGACGGCGACGCCCGGGACCGTTTGGGTCGACCTCGCGCTCGACGGCAAGACGCTCACGCTGCACGTGCTCGATCTCAAGGACGATGCTGACTGGATCCATTGGATCAAGCACCGTTATGAGCGGCCGCTCATGGAGATATTCGAATGAGCTTAGTGCTCGATTACGCGGTCTGGTTTGCGTCTTTGTGTTTCGTGGTCGCCATGCTGTGCGCTCTCGTTCGCCTCTTCGTCGGCCCGCACGCACAAGACCGGGTGCTCGCGCTCGACACGTTCTATATCAACGGCATGTTGTCGCTGCTGATGCTGGGCTTTCGCGCGGGCTCGGCATTTTATTTCGAGATGGCGCTCTTGATTGCGCTATTCGGGTTCGCGAGCACGATCGCGCTTGCGAAGTTCTTGCTGCGCGGGGAGGTCATCGAGCCATGACACTGACGGGTTTGCCGCTCTGGGCGACCGTGCCTGCGACGTTGCTCCTGATCGCGGGGGGACTGCTGACGTTGACGGGGTCGATCGGCTTGGTGCGGTTCAAGGATTTCTTTGCGCGCATGCACCCGCCGACGATGGGGACGACGCTCGGCACCGCCTGCGTGCTCGTCGCCTCGATGCTAGTATCGTCGGCGCTTGTGCACCGCCCGGCCGTCCACGAGGTGCTGATCCTGCTATTTCTCTTCATCACGGCCCCTGTGACCGCGATGCTGCTCATGCGCGCCGCCTTCTATCGGAGCGGCGCGCGCCGCCACGTCAATGACTGATTTGTAGGAGCGAGCTTCGCTCGCGAATGGAAGATCGCGAGCGAAGCTCGCTCCTACGAGAGAAGCGCGGCGAGGCGCCGCTCCTACTGGCTGCGGAGCCGCTCCTCGAGCTCGCCGCGTTCGAGGAGCTCGTAGTAGAACGGCGTCGCGTCGCATGGCGGGCTCTCGAGCAGCTCGCGCGGGTCGCCGCGTTGCGAGCCCCGCGTGCGCACCAAGGGCGCCGTGTACGCGTCGTCGTGAATCGTCATCGTGCGGTCCATCGTGAGCCCGTCTTCGGCGACGGTCCAACGCTCGACGATGCGCGTGCCGTCGCCGCCCGTCATCGGATAGCCGGAGCCGTCGAGCCAGCCCGGCGTCAAATGCGTGGTCTCGATGACGAACGTGCGCTTTTCCCAATGCCCTTTCGAGAAGCCCATCGACGAGAGCGGCTGATCGGGCAGCGCCTCGCGGCCGTCCATATAGACGCGGCGCGGCGTGTTGTCCTGCAGGAACACCATGAGATAGTGCGATCCCGCGTCGACGATCTCCATCGGGTACGGCGAGCCGAAGATGCGCGGCAGCCCCGGCGGCTGGCAGCGCAGCACGTGATCGTCGCCGAATTCGCGGCCCGCGTAGATCGCCGCGGTTTCGGACTTCATCGGCATCGGCTTCGGCTCGAAATCGTCGACGGTGGTGCGGAATTTGTAGCGGTTCTCCCAGAAGCCCGAGATGTCGACGTCGTAGTCGTTGGCATGGTAGGTGTAATCGATGTTCGGATCCGCGGTCACTTGGCTCACCGTGCCGGCATTCACGCAGCGGCCGAGCTGCCGCCCGCTCTCGAGCACGATGCAGGTCGCATAGAGCTTGTGCGCGCCGTCGCGGCCCAAATTGCCGGTCGCAACGACGTGATCGCCGGCCTGCAGCGTTTCGGGCGTCCAGTTCTCGCGCCGGTATGTCGGCAGGTTGCCGGGCGGGTGCAGCGACCAATGCTCGATGCTGCCGTCCGGCATCGTCATGTCGACGTCATAACGGATGTGCGGATTCGCCCACCAGACTTTTGTGACCGTGCCCTTCACCTCGCCCTCGAGATTCGCTTCGAACTCGGTGCTGAAAGCGTGGTGCGCGGAGACGTTCGCGGCGCCTGCGGCGGCGGCGACGGTGGCGACGAGTGCGAGTTGCGTGCTTGTTCTCATGACTCCCCCGGAAACTGACGCAGGCCGGTCGGATGCGCGGCTATTGTTCCTCCCGATAGTCTAATCGCGATCCATTGTCGAGCCTAGGCGGCACCCGGACCCGGGCCATTTTGCGTTAACGTAACGCCATGGCAGCCATCAACGGCGATCTCTCGGTCCGTGTCGCGGTCGACACGCAGCGCATGGAATGGACGCCGAGCCCGAGCCGCACGGTATGGCGCAAGCGCGTGCACCTCGTCGGTCCGCCCGAATCGGGCCAAGTGACCTCGGTGGTGCGCTACGAGCCCGGCTCGACGTTCCCCGCGCATGACCATCCGCAAGGTGAAGAGATCCTCGTGCTCGAAGGCGTGTTCTCCGACGAGCACGGCGATTGGCCGGCCGGCGCCTATCTACTGAATCCCGAAGGCTTCCGCCATGCACCGTTCTCGCGCCAAGGGTGCGTGTTGTTCGTGAAGCTCAAACAGTTCCCGGGCCGCGCGCGCAAGCATGTCGCGATTCCGACCGGGGAGCTTACGTGGCAAGCGGGCCCGCGGCCGGGCATCGAGATCAAGCCGCTCTATGCGCAGGCAGGCTTCAGCGACACGACGCGGCTCGAGCGCTGGTCGCCGGGCTCCAAGGTCGGCCGCGTGGCTTACGCGGGCGGCGCCGAGATGTTCGTGGTCGAAGGCGCGTTCGAGGACGAGACGGGCCATTTCGGCGAGCGCACCTGGCTGCGCTTGCCCGTGGCGCAAGCGCACGCCCCTTCGACGCAGAGCGGCTGCATGCTGTATATAAAGGAGGGCGGGCTCGCGTACCTGCAGGGGGATTCGCAATGACTCGAACGACAATAACGATTCGCAGCGGCTTCATCGGGATCGCGGCGCTCTTCGCTTGCGCGGTCGCGTCGGCGCAGCAGGGCGCTGCGGACGGCGAGTGGCGCGCCTACAGCGGCGATCTCGGCGCGACCAAATACGCGCCGCTCGACCAAATCGACAAGAGCAACGCGAGCCGGCTGCAAATCGCGTGGCGGCGTCCCGCCGTCGATGCGTCGATCCTCGATGCCGTGCCGGGCCTTCGGTACGGCGCGAGCTTTCGCGCGACGCCTTTGATGCTCGACGGCGTGCTGTACGCGCCGAATGGCATCGGCTTCGTCGAAGCGTTCGATGCGGGCTCGGGAAAGACGCTGTGGGTCGAAGCGCCGCTCGACCCGGGCCCGAACCGCTACGCCGGCACGAGCACGCGCGGCGTCGCATATTGGACCGACGGCGACGACGAGCGCATCTTCGTGCAACGCGGCGAATATCTCATGGCGCTCGATAAAAAAACCGGCGCGCCTTACGACGATTTCGGTAACGGCGGCCGCGTGAATCTCTCGAAGGATCTCGAGCGCGGGCTCACGCACACGTGGAGCGGTGCGCCGTTCGTCGTCGGCGACGTCGTCGTCGTCGGGCATACGACGAACGACACGTTCGATTCGATGGAAGCGGGGCGCGGCGACGTGCGCGCTTACGACGTCCGTACCGGCGACCTGCGGTGGCTCTTCCACGTCGTCCCGCAGGAAGGTGAGTTCGGCACCGACACGTGGGAGAGCGATTCGTGGAAGTACACGGGCCATGCGTCGGTATGGTCGGTGTTCAGCGCCGACGAGGAGCTCGGGCTTCTCTACATGCCGCTCTCGTCGTCGACGAACGACATGTACGGCGGGCACCGCCTCGGCGACAACCTGTTCAGTCAGAGCATCGTCTGTGTCGATGCGAAGACCGGCGAGCGCGTCTGGCACTTCCAGACCGTGCACCACGACCTTTGGGACTACGATCTGCCGGCTGCGCCCGTGCTCATGGATATCGAAGTCGACGGCCGAGAGATCAAGGCCGTCGCGCAGATCACGAAGCAGGCGTTCGTGTTCGTCTTCGATCGCGTGACGGGCGAGCCCGTTTGGCCGATCGAGGAGCGGCCCGTGCCGGAATCGAGCGTTCCGGGCGAGCGCACGTCGCCGACACAACCGTTTCCGACCAAGCCGCCCGCGTTCGACGTGCAGGGCTCGACCGTCGATACCCTCATCGACTTCACACCGGAGCTGCGCGAGGAAGCACTCGCGATGGTGTCGCGCTACACGACGGGGCCGCTCTTCACGCCGCCGACGATTCGCGACGACGGTCCGAACGGCAATCTCGGCACGATCCAAATGCCGGGGTCGCAGGGCGGCGCGAATTGGCACGGCGCCGCGTTCGATCCCGAGACGCAGCGCTTCTACGTACCCTCTATGCATTCGCAGTTCGTCGCCGACATCGAGCTCGGCGATCCTGCGTTCACGAACTTGCGTTACATCAAAGGCACGCGCCTGTGGATGGGCGGGCCGCGAGGGCTGCCGCTCTTCAAGCCGCCGTACGGCCGCATCACGGCCTTCGACATGCGGGAAGGCGAGATCCTATGGCAAGTCGCCAACGGCGACGGACCCCGCGATCATCCTGCGATTCGGCACTTGAACCTGCCGCGCCTGGGCAACCCCGGCCGCGCGGCGCCGATCGTGACGAAGACGCTGCTCTTCATCGGCGAAGGCTCGGCCGCGATGATGGTGAGACCACGCATCCAACCCGGGCAGCCTCTCGAGACGGCGCCGAGCTACGCGGAGCCGTACTTTCGCGCTTACGACAAGGAGACCGGCGAGATCGTCGCGGAGCTTGAGCTTCCCGCCGGCACGACGGGTGCGCCGATCACGTACATGCACGAAGGCAAGCAATACATCGTCGTCGCGGTCGGCGGCATCGACGAGCCGCCCGAGTGGGTGGCGCTCCGCCTGCCGTAAGCGGTCGGTGCCTAGAGGAGACGCACGACGAGATAAAGACCGATCATCGCGAACCCGAGAGCGAGCTTGACCGCCGTGCCGAGCAAAAGCCCGACGGTCGCGCCCCAGCCGGCGCGGCCCGCGGCCGCAAGATCCGGCCGTGTCGAAAGCTCACCCAAGAGCGCGCCGATGAAGGGCCCGAGCACTATGCCCGGGAGCCCGAAGAACACGCCGACGACGGCGCCGAGCGCGGCGCCGATCACGGCACGCGGGGAAGCTCCGTGGCGCCGCGCTCCGTAGGAACCCGCGACGAAGTCGGCCAAGAACGCGAGCAGCGCCATGACGCCGAGCGCGACGAGCGTGCCCGTGCCGACGTAAGCAAAGTCCTCGGCCCACGCGGCGGCGAGGAGACCCGCGAACAACAAAGGCGCCCCCGGCAGCGCCGGCAACACGAGGCCCGCGAGGCCGGCCGCTACCAAGACAATCGCAAACGTCCAGAGCAAGATCGTCATGGCCCAAACTATAATGAAACCATGGGAGCTCGAGTCCGTCTTTTGATCGTTGTGCCGATCGCAGCCGCGGGCGTGCTCGCGGGTTGTGACGCGGCGCGCGATGAGATGGCGCGGCACGAAGCGACCGTGTCGCGCTACTGCCTCGATTGTCACAACGACCTCGAGCAGGTCGGCGATCTCACGCTCGAATCGCGCAGCCTCGCCGCAGTGGCCGAGGATGCGGCTACGTGGGAGAAGGCCGTGCGCAAGCTTCGCGGTGGGCTCATGCCGCCCGCGGACGGCCCGCGGCCCGAGCGCGAGGTGCGCTTGGCTTTCGCGTCCTGGCTCGAGAGCGAGCTCGACGGTGCGGCTGCGGCCGCGCCGAATCCGGGCCGCACCGTGCCGTTTCATCGCTTGAACCGCAACGAATACCGTAACGCGATCCGCGATCTGCTCGCCGTCGAGGTCGACGTCGCGGAGCTCTTGCCGGCCGATGACGTGAGCTACGGGTTCGATAACATCGCGGGAGTCTTGAAAGTGTCGCCGACGCTGCTCGAGCGTTACTTGACCGCCGCCGACAAAGTGAGCCGCCTCGCCGTCGGCCGACCCACGGCGTTCACGAATATCGACTACTTCCGTGTTCCCGACGACCGCTCTCAAGAGCACCGCCTGCCGGGACTGCCGTTCGGCACGCGCGGCGGCACGGCGATTCGCTACCATTTTCCCGTCGACGGCGAGTACACGATTGCCGCGAAGCTTGCGCGCGACTTGAACGAAAGCGTGCCGCTCTTTGCCGAGCCGCAGCATCTCGAGGTCGGCATCGACGGCGAGCGCGTCGCGCTCTTCACGCTCGCGGCCGTCCCCGTCGAAGCCGCGAACGACCCACGCGCTCAAGCGAGCGAGCTCCAAGAGCCCATGATCAGCCAGATCATACAACGCTTGCGCATCACGCCGGAGCAACGCGTCGAGCGCAATCACGCCGACGACGATTGGGAAGTGCGCGTGCCGGTCCATGCCGGCCCGCGCGACGTCATCGTGACGTTTCTAGCCAAGACTGCGGCACTCGACGAGACCGCGCGGCTGCCGTTCCAGCGGCCTTATCCGGCGGGCGTCAACATCCCGGAGACGCGCACGGGCGCATATCTTTTGAGCGTCGAGATCAGCGGGCCTTACGCTGCGACCGGCGCCGCACCGACGTCCCCGAGCAGGGCGCGCATCTTCGTCTGCGAGCCGCAAAGCGTCGACGGCGACGAGGAGTGTGCGGCCACGATCCTCGCGACGCTTGCGCGCCGCGCCTATCGGCGTCCCGTGACTCGCGCGGACGTCGAGCCGTTGCTTGCCTTCTATCGTGAGGGGCTCGCCATGGGCGGATTCGACGCCGGCATTCAGCTTGCGCTCAAACGCTTGCTCGTCGCTCCCGAGTTCTTGTTCCGCATCGAGCAGGATCCCGAAGGTATTGCACCGGACACGGTGTATGCGCTCAGCGATCTCGAGGTGGCGTCCCGGCTGTCGTTCTTTCTTTGGAGCAGCATTCCCGACGACGAGCTGCTTGCCGTCGCCGCGCAAGGCAGGCTCAAGGATGCCGCCGAGCTCGAGCGGCAAGTGCGCCGCATGCTCGCCGACGCCAAAGCCGATGCGTTCATCGAGAACTTCGCGGGCCAGTGGCTATACTTGCGCAACCTCGACGCGATCGTGCCCGTGCAGAGCAATTTCCCCGATTTCGACGATACGTTGCGCGAGGGCTTAAGGCGCGAGACCGAGCTCTTTTTCGCGAGCATCGTGCGCGAGGACCGAAGCGCGCTCGATCTGCTCGACGCGGACTACACGTTCGTCAACGAGCGCGTCGCGCGCCACTACGGAATTCAGAACATCAAAGGCAGCCATTTCCGGCGCGTCAATCTCGATGCCGACGATCCGCGTCGCGGTTTGCTCGGCCACGGCAGCATGCTCGCCGTGACCTCGTATCCGGATCGCACCTCGCCCGTCGTGCGTGGCAAATGGATACTCGAGAATCTGCTCGGCACGCCGCCGCCCGATCCACCGGCCGACGTGCCCGAGCTCGAGGAGACCGACGGCGCAGGCTCGATCGTCTCGATGCGCGAGCGTCTCGCCGCGCACCGCGACAACCCAACTTGCGCGAGTTGCCACGCGCTCATGGACCCGCTCGGCTTCGCGCTCGAGAACTTCGACGCCGTCGGCCGGTGGCGCACCCTCGACGAATCGGGCACGACGATCGACGCATCGGGTGCGCTGCCCGACGGCACGCCGCTCGAAGGCGTCGCGGGGCTCAAGGAGGCGCTCATGTCCTCGGACGGGTTCGTGACGACGCTCGCCGAGAAGCTCTTGACCTACGCCTTAGGGCGCGGCGTCGAGCCTTACGACATGCCTGCCGTGCGCGGGATCGTGCGCGATGCGGCCGCGGAAGACTACCGGTTTTCCGCCTTCGTTTTGGGCATCGTGAGGAGCACGCCCTTCCAAATGAGGAAGTCGCAGTTGTAGGACCGGCCGATGGCCGGCGGGCCGTTATACGCATTCCTACGTATTCTCGCGTGCTCGAGCCCGCGCAAGAATCGAAGCGTACATTCATCGAATCGGGAATACACAGGAGGTGTGGTAATGCGTGTAGAACAGCTCATGGCGAGACCGGTACAGTCCTGTCGCGCGGAAGAGTCGCTTGCTCGCGCGGCGCAGCTCATGTGGGACCACGACTGCGGATGCTTACCCGTATCGAGCGGTGACGGCGTCGAGCGTGTCGTCGGCGTGATCACGGACCGCGATATCTGCATGAGCGCGCTGTTCCAGAACAAGCCGCTCCGCGAGCTTCGAGTAGCGGATGCGATGGCCAAGCACGTGCAGGTGTGTCGCCCGCGCGACAGCCTCGCTGACGCCGAGATGGCGATGCGCGAAGCCCGAATACGCAGACTGCCCGTCGTCGACACGGACGACGTGCTGGTCGGAATCATCTCGCTCGCGGACTTGGCCCAAGAAGCGGCTCGGGAACGCGCGGCGACGACGCGCGAGATCACCGAGAGCGAGGTCGGAGACACGCTGGCGACGATCTGCGAGCCCGTTCACCGCGAACTCGCTGCATAGCGACACGGAGAATCCAATGCGTCGAGTAAACGGGACAGCGGCGGTGGCGGTGGCCGGGGCGCTCTGCGCCTGCGCGCAAGCGCCGGCGACGAGCGGCACCGAGGGACGCTCGTCGTACGACGACTGTTTCTTTGCGAGCACGTTGCACGATTGGCGTCCGCTCGACGACGAGAACCTGATCTTGTTCGCCAACGGCCGGCGCCCCTACCATGTCGAGCTCGTCCGGCCGGCCATGGGGCTCACGTTCGACGTCATGATCGGCGTGTACGACCGCGACGGCCGCATATGTCCGTTCGGCGGCGACGCGATCATCGTCGACGGCGTGATGCCCGACCGCATAACGATCAGATCGATGCGGCGCCTCACCGACGAGCAGCTCGACGAGGTGTACGTGCAGTTCGGCATCCGCGCGCCTGCCGTGATCGAGACCGAGGAGGTCGATCTCGAATCCGCCGAGCAATAGGCGTCGCGGGCCCCTTCCAAATGAGGAAGGCGCAGTGAGAAGATGGCGCTCATGATCGTCACGAAACGGGCTCTGCCGAGACGCACGTTCCTGCAGGGCGTTGGGGTCGCGATCGGGCTGCCGCTGCTCGACGCGATGGTGCCGGCGCTCGGCGCTACACCTGAACCGGTAAAGCGGCTGGGATTCATCTATCTGCCGAACGGCGTCGCGATGAATTTCTCGGGGATAAACTATTGGACGCCGAAGGGGCGAGGCACGGATTTCGCGCTCTCGCCGATCTTGACGCCGCTTGAGCGTTTCCGCGATCAGTTGAGCGTCATCAGCGGCCTCGCGCATCATGCGGCCGACGCGCACGACGACGGCGCGAACGGCGATCACACGCGCGCGACGAGCTCGTGGCTCACGGGCGTGCACTGCAAGCGCACCGAAGGCGCCGACGTCGAGAACGGGATCTCCGCGGATCAGATCGCCGCGCAAGTCCTGGGACGAGATACCGTGCTGCCGTCGCTCGAGCTTGCGATCGATCTCAATTTCTTGGCGGGTCAGTGCGAGAACAGCTATAGCTGCGTGTACTTGAACACGCTCGCGTGGCGCTCGCCGACGGCGCCGCTGCCGACCGAGAACAACCCGCGGCTCGTATTCGAGCGCTTGTTCGGCAACGGCGGCACGGCCGCGCAGCGCGTCGCTCTCGCGCAAGAGAACCGCAGCATCTTGGACTCGGTGACGCAAGATTTCACGCGCCTGACGCAAACGCTCGGACCCGCGGATCGCCGCCATGTCGACGAGTACCTCTCGGCCGTGCGCGAGGTCGAGCGGCGCATCCAGGCCGTCGAGACGCTCGGCGTCGATTCGGGGTTGCCGGCGCTCGAGCGTCCGCGCGGCATCCCGGAGCGCTTCGACGAGCACGTCAAGCTCATGTACGAGCTGCAGTGGCTCGCCTTTCAAGCCGACATGACGCGCGTCGTGACGTTCATGCTCGGCCGCGAATTGAATTTCCGCACGTATCCCGAGATCGGCATCAACGAGGGGCATCACGGCTTGTCGCATCACGGCGATCGGCCCGAGCAGCTCGAGAAGCTCGCGCGGCTCAATGCGTATCAGACTGCGCTCTTCGCGTGGTTCCTCGACAAGCTCAAAGCGACGCCCGACGGGGACGGCACTTTGCTCGATCATTCGTTGTTCCTCTATGGCGCTTCTTTGAGCAACCCGAACCTGCACGCGCACTACGATCTGCCGCTCACGCTCGTCGGCGGCGGCAGCGGCCGGCATTCGGGCGGCCGCCATCTGGTGTTCCCGCCCGAGACGCCGATGACGAACTTGCTCTTGAGCGTGCTCGACAAGGCCGGCGTGCCCGCCGAATCGCTCGGCGACAGCGCCGGCCGCCTCGACATCGAGCCGTTGGCGGGCGTATAGCGCCGGCGCGCGGCGTCTTCGCCATGAGAGCGCTCCTCCTATTCGCGTTCGCCTCGAGCCTCGGCGCGCCGGCGGCCGCCGACGACGCCGACGACGCTGACGGCACGACGCCGCTGCACTGGGCCGTGCACGAGGGCGATCTCGAGCGGGCGGTGGTGCTCATGAACGAGGGCGCGCGCGTCGATGCCGCGAACCGTTACGGCGTCACTGCTCTCTATCTTGCGAGCCAAAACGGTATCGCGCCGATCGTCGAAGCCTTGCTCGATCGCGGCGCGGACCCCAACACGGCGCTGCCCGAAGGCGAGACCGCGCTCATGACGGCGGCGCGCACGGGCGACGTCGCGACGATCGAGGCGCTGCTCGAAGCCGGCGCTGACGTGAATGCCAAGGAACGTTGGAAAGGGCAGACGGCGCTCATGTGGGCGGCCGCCGAAAACAACGCAGGGGCCGTGACGGCGCTCGTCGCCGCCGGCGCCGACATCGACGCGCGCTCGAACGGCGGCGAGTTCACGGCCCTGTTATTCGCGGTGCGCGGCGGCGCGATGGACGCGACGCGGGCTTTGCTCGACGCGGGCGCCGACGTGAACAGCGCGCTCGCCGACGGCACGAGCGCGCTCGTGCTCGCGGTCACGAATGCGCATTATGAGCTTGCGGCGCTCCTGCTCGAGCGCGGCGTCGATGCAAACGCCGCGGCCCAGGGCTGGACCGCGTTGCATCAGATCGCGTGGTCGCGGCGCTGGAACATGGGATTCAATCTGCCCGGGCCCGTTCCGACCGGCAATCTCGACAGTCTCGAGCTCGCGCGCCGGCTCGTAACGCACGGCGCCGACGTGAATGCGCGCCAGACCAAAGAGCCGACCGACGGCAATCGCAACAAATTGAACCGCATCGGCGCAACGCCGTTTCTGCTCGCCGCGAAAGCGGCCGACGTGCCGTACATGCAGACGCTCCTCGAGCTCGGCGCCGACCCTGCCATCACGACCGAGCAGGGCACGACGGCGCTCATGGCCGCGGCCGGTGTAGGCATCTGGGCGCCCGGCGAGAACCCCGGCACGCACGAGGAAGCGCTCGCGGCGGTCAAGCTCGCGTTCGAGGTCGGCGGGGGAGATGTGAATGACGTCGACGCGAACGGCGAGACGGCGCTGCACGGCGCCGTCTATCGCGGCGGCGCGATCCCGATCATCGAGTTTCTCGCCGCGCACGGCGCCAAGCTCGACGTCGTCAACAGCCACGGCTGGACGCCGCTCACCGTCGCCGACGGCGTCGAGTACACGCCGGCCGTGCTCAAGCGCTATCCGGAAGCGGCGGCGCTGCTCCGTAGGCTGCTCGCCGAGCAGGGCCTACCGGTGCCGGAGTCCACCCAACCCGGACGTTGATTCATTTGTGGGAGCGAGCTTCGCTCGCGATCCAATTCGACGTCTCGTCGCGATCCCGATTTTGTAGGAGCGAGCTTCGCTCGCGATTCTCACATTCGCGAGCGAAGCTCGCTCCTACGGGGGTGAATCATTGCTCCGCGGGCGGCGGCGTGGTCGCGGCGGTTTCGAGTGTCGCGAACGGGATGACGCCGCCGTGGCCGCCGACGATCGTTTCGACCTCGAGGCCGAGCTCGCCGATCGCTGCGTAGAGCGCAGTCGCGTCCGGGCTCGGGCCGCCGAAGAACAAATCGCTCTGAAACAGGACGCCCGTGCTCGGCACATAGGCGATCACTTTGGGATTGACGTGCGGGATCGTCGTGAGCTCATGGAGCTCGAGCCGTTGACCGCCTTCCTCGACCACGGTCATGCCCGAGAACACTTCGACGGCGCCGACCTCGCCGCCACCGCCCGCGGCGCGCGCAAGCTGGTCCGGAGGATTCGTGTGCGGCGCTTCGACGATGCCGCGCAATTCCGCTTCGTGGCCGGCGGCGACGAGCACGGTGGCACCGACGGCCGCGAGGGCGCGAATGCCGCCCGTGTGGTCGTAGTGCGGGTGCGTCGGCGCGACATAGCGGATCGGCTTGCCGATCTCTTCTTCGATGCGGCGCACGAGCGTCTCGCTCTGCGCTTCGGTGTACGGTCCTTCGACGACGGCGACGAACGTCGGGAACTCGACGACCATGCTGTGGTGCGAGTACCCGACCGTGTGATAGACGTTCGGCGTCACCTCGTTCCAGACGAGCGGCGCGACGCCGCCTTCGGTGGCAACGACTTGGCGCGCCTGCTCGAGCGCGTCCTCGGGGATCGTAAAGATCCCGAGCGCGGCGGGATCGTTGATCGTGATCGAGTCGTAGTCGATCGACGAATAGGGCCGGCCGTCCTTGCGGATCGTGACCGAATGCGGCAGCACGAGCTCGCCCACGGGGCGGTAGTCGGCCAATATGTACTCGGCGTCGACGTCGCCTAGCATGGTTTCCGTATCGAGCGTCACGAAGCCATCAAGCAACTCCGTCGCTGCATCGAAATAGAGCTCGACGTTTTCGCCCGATGGCAGCTGCGCAGTTCCGTACAGGCTCGTGCCGCCGTTGAACGCGCGTTCCTCCGCGACTTGTTGAGCAGACGCCGTCGCCGTGGCCGCGAGCGCGACCGTGATGACGTTTCTCTTGAGCAGCATCTCCGGCGAGTTCTGCGTCGCCCAGCTGAAGAGGCCGTTCGGCGAGGTCACGATGTTTGGGCGATTCGGTCCCGTGGCCCAGCCGACAGGCTCGCCTTCGAAGGTCGTCAGCACTTCCGTGCGGTGCTGCATGAATCCGCCGCTCACGACGTCGTAGTCGAGAGCCGCGCGCCCTTGGCTCAGATCGAGCGTCTCGGTGACGCCCGCGAGCGAGCCCATCGGGTCCTCGCCGCCCGTGACCGCGATCTGCCCCATGCGCGTGCGGGTTCCGTCGCCGCTGAGCACGATGGCCTGCACGGCTTCGAGCGCGGCGCGCCCGCCCATCGCTTCGACGAGCCCTTGCGCGAGCTCGGCCGTCGTTCTCGACGGCGCGGAGGCTTCGTCTTCGGAGCCGGCCGGGGGCTCGCTCGGCGAGCAAGCGCACAACAACAGCAACGAAGAGCCAAGAACAATGAAGCGTTGCGCGTGCGGCATTAGTGTTCTCCCTGTGGCGCGCCGGCTGATCGCTTGATTCTACTCGGATGCACCGCCGCTTACAGGCCGAGCTCCCGGCCGACTTTGCCGATCGCCTGCTTGAGTGAAGCCGCAGAGATCCTGCCGAGCTTGGTCGCATCGGCGACCTCGATCGTCGCGATTTTTGCGGTGCGAACGACGGATGGCACGGGCAATCCGGCGGTTGCGAGGTTGCTTATGGTCATGTCCCCGGGCCAGCCTCGATTTTCGGCGCTCGTGATCATGAGGACCCAGAGAAGTCCGTGCGCCGTTTCCAGGCCTCCGGTCGAGATCACGAGAGCGGGCCGATATTGGCGCGTTGCGCGGTCCGTGTACGGAAACGGCACTTTGATGACGTCACCTTGCTTAAAGCTTGCCATACGCCTTCTTGTCCGCCTCCGAGCTCCATTCACTGAATGTACGGAAGGGATCATCGCTTGCCTTTTCCCGGCGTGCCTTAGTGAGAATCACCCTTTCTTCTTCAATTTGATATATCAATTCATCGCCTTCCTTGAGATGCAAGGCGGCACGAACGGGTTGCGGAATTGTCGTTTGCGCTTTGCTGGTCAGCTTGCTCGTAATCATACGGCCCCCGTTCGGTAAGGATAATCCTTACGGTAAGGAATAGCCTTACCCCTGTCAAGGCTATACTGCCTTGCATGCGAAGCTCGCGCTCTATCGGCGTGTTGGCCGCGATGATCGCGGCGCTCGGCTGCACGCGCGAGCCGCCCCCCGACGCCGAGGCGTTGCTCGATCTCGACGCGCGGGCGCTTGCGCAAGAGCTTGCCGCGGTGACCCCCGAGCCGCGCCGCGTACGTGTCGCCGGGCGTCTGGATCTCATGGGCGCGAGCCAAGGCGTGCTCAAGCTGCATATCGACTCGGGCGCCGTCAATACGGCACTGTGGCAAGGCGAAGAACCGCTCGAGGAGCTGGCCGCGCAGTTCTTCAATCGCGACGTTTTGTGCGAGGGCCTCGGCGTCTTTCGCCCGTCCGGTTCCCTGCTCCGCATCGACGCCGATGCCATCCGGCCGGTCGACAAGCAGGCTGACGCCTTCAGGCACGTCCCGAGCGCCGTCCCCAGGTCCGATTTGACGCGCGCCCTCCGCGCGCGCCAAGGAGAGCCCAGTCCCTATGCGTCGTTCCTCGGCAGCGTTCCGGCTGCGGAGAGCGACGAGGCATTCGCCCGCGCCATCGAAGCGATGGACTGACTCCGATGGCGCCGGCACCGGCTTTTCTGCTCGATACCGGTGTCGTCCTTCACGCCACGAGGCAGAACAGCCCAGTCTCCAGGGCGCTCGATCAACAGTTCGGCCTTAGTACATCGCGTTTCCGTCCCGCGATCTGCGAGGTTTCAATCGGTGAGCTGCTCGCGTTCACCTTG
>Ga0209320_10000896_pt1 | contig 15306 bp, 9 predicted proteins | sample Rifsed13ft4_FD_184008 | JGI IMG/M metagenome (GOLD analysis project Ga0209320, IMG submission 184008) | Soil microbial communities from Rifle, Colorado, USA - sediment 13ft 4 (version 2) | ecosystem: Environmental > Terrestrial > Deep subsurface > Rock core/Sediment | place: Rifle, Colorado... | reverse complement strand
ATGGCCACGACAATCAGGAGCTCGATCAAGGTGAAGCCCTTCTGGGCCTGGTTCAACTGTTTCCTCATCCACTTCAACATCGACTCTTACCTCCTTGGTAAGTCAAAGGATTCTTTGGTGAGTTAAAGGATTCCTTGGTGTGTGATAATCGGTGCAGGGCTTGTGCCAAAAGGGCACACTATCGGCCTTGATCCATGTAAGTTATTGATACCAAAGGATTCCATGTGCGATCCCCCTCCCCCTACCCCTCTCTTTTACACTGGAAAAGATGGGGGATCTCACCACCAAGCGTTGAATTTCACCATCACCCTCTGACCTCAGACCTGAGACTCCAGACCACAGAGCAGACGCGAGACCACAGACTCAGACCGTGATACCCGTTCTGTAAGACTAGCATCGTTCGTCTGCCGGTTGCGCCGTGCGATCTGCGATTCAAAGGTTGGGGATTTCGACCCTCACTCGTCCTTTGTCTCTGAAGGCTCTTCGAATTCTGTCGTGGAGTCTGCGGTCTGGGGTTTGTGGTCTGATGTCCTGTTCCCCGGCTCGATGCCGTGCTTCTTCATGCGGTAGCGGAACGATTCAAAGCTCAGCCCCAGGATTTGGGCCGCCCGTTTCTGCACGCCCCCAGCCTGCCTGAGCGCATCCAAGATCAGATCCCGCTCGACCCGGGACACGACGGCATCCAAATCGACCCCTCCAGGCGAAGACTGCAGACTCCAGACCTCAGACCGCAGACCCTGTTCTTCGGCCCCAAGTCTGTGGTCTCGGGTCTGTGGTCTCGGGTCTGTGGTCTCGGGTCTGTGGTCTCTAAGCTGGTCGGGAAGGCAGTCCGGGGTCAAAACGGCCGCAGTCCCCAAGGCCACGGCGCGCTCGATGGCATTCTCGAGCTCGCGGACATTTCCTGGCCAATGGTAGCGCAAGAGGAGCTCCATGGCCTCGGGGGCGATCCCCTGGATAGGTCGCTTGTTCTCCTCGCTGTACTTGGCGAGGAAGTTCATGGCCAGGAGAGGAATGTCTTCCCGACGCTCTCGGAGGGGAGGGAGGTGGACGGGGATAACATTGAGTCGGTAGTAGAGGTCCTCCCGGAACCGCCCCTTGTGGATCAGTTCTTGGAGATCCTGGTGGGTGGCGGCGACGACCCGCACGTCGACCTCGACATCCTCGGTCCCCCCGACCCGACGAAAGACGCGCTCCTGAAGGATCCGAAGCAGCTTGACCTGAATCGCGGGACTCGTCTCGCCGATCTCATCCAGAAAGACCGTCCCCCCATCTGCCACTTCAAACAGACCCTCCTTGGCGGTCACGGCGCCGGTAAAGGCCCCTTTCATGTGACCAAACAGCTCGCTCTCCAGAAGCGACTCCGGGATCGCCCCGCAACTGATGGCGAGAAACGGCTTCGTCTCGCGCTCGCTGTTCTTGTGGATGGTGCGGGCCACCAGCTCTTTCCCGGTGCCGCTCTCTCCCGTAATCAAGACCGTCCCGGAGACCGTCGCCACCTTGCTGATCAGCTTGTAGAGCTCAATCATCCTGGGGCTCCGGCCGATGAGCCCCTCGACCGGCTGGGGAGAGGACTCGCCTGACCAGGGAAAGACCCCTGGCGTCCGGGAGGCCTTGGCCTCCAAGGCTCTGGCGATGACGGCTTTGATCTCTTCCACCCGAAAGGGCTTGGTGAGGTAGTCGTACGCCCCGAGCTTCATCGCCTCGATGGCGGAGTCGGCCGAGGCGTACGCCGTGATGAGGATGACGGGGATCTCGGGCTGAAGTTTGTGAAGGCCTTCCAACAGCCGGACGCCGTCAAGCGTCGGCATTCTCAGGTCAGAGACGATCAGATCGAAGGGAGCCTGCTGGACCGCCCGGAGGGCCTCGTCGCCGTCCTGCGCGCACTCCACCTGAAAACCCTCCCGCTCTAGGAGGATGCTCAGGAACTCTCGCATGCCCGCTTCATCATCGACAATTAATATTCGATGGGACATCGTAGCCTAGTCCTCAGACTTCAGACCTCGGACCTCAGACATTACATCCGCTCCACCCCCGTCTCCGGTGTGCAGTCCGTCGTCTGCATTCTGCCGGCCATCTTCTGTGGTCTGGTGTCTCCAGTCCAGTGTCTGGGGTCTGCGGTTTATGGTCTGCGGCAGGAGGATGCGGAATGTCGCCCCTTCGCCAGGCTGGCCCCTCACCTCGATCTGTCCGCCGAGATCGGTCACCAGACCCTTGGCGATGGTCAGCCCGAGGCCGGTCCCCCTCCTCTTGGTGGTATAGAACGGCTCAAAGATCTTGGAGAGGTGCTCGGTGGGGATCCCGTCGCCGGTGTCACGGAACTCGACAGCCCCGAACTCCCCCTCTGCCCCGACGACGACGGAGAGGGTCCCACCCCGCGGCATAGCCTGCAGGGCGTTGAGTCCAATGTTCCAGAAGACCTGCTTTAACCGGTCCCGATCGGCGTGAACCGGCAGGGCCTCCACCGTCTTTTCGAAGCCGACATGGATACCATGGTGGCACTCCTCGCTCTGCTGGAGCAGGAACAGTGTCTCTTCCAGACAGGCCACCAGGTCGCATCCCCTCCACGGCGTCTCTGGCAACCGCACCTGCTCGAGAAACTGGCCGGTGATCAACTTCAGGCGATCCGCCTCCCGAAGGATCACCCCCAAAAGCCGCTCCTGGCCCTGGTTCTCCAGCTCCTCGTGGAGGATCTGGATCGAGCCGCTGATGGCCGCCAAGGGGTTCCGGACCTCATGGGCAATGCTGGCCGCTAACTGCCCCACCGCTGCCAACCGATCCGCGCGGCGGAGCTGTTCTTCCATCTGCTTGCGCTCGGTGAGGTCCTGAAAGATGGCGACGACCCCGAGGAGCCGCTCCTCCCCGTCCCGGAGCGAGGAATAGGTCACGCCGATAGGGATAACCGTTCCGTCCTTGCGGGGGAAGGGGGCCTCGAAGGCCTCGGCGGGGACTCGACCCTTGTCGCGGATGGCAAAGATCGTGAGGCCCGGGAATTCCGCCAGGCCCACCTGAGCGTACGAGAAGCCGATCACGTCGTTCGCATTGAGTCCGGTGATGCGCTCGGCTGTGGCATTGAAGGCGATGATGCGCCCCTCGAGATCGAGGGTCATGATCCCGCTCGGGATGTTGGCGATCATGTCTCGATAGAGGGTCTTGAGGTTCCGGAGATCGGTCCGCTCGACCTCGAGTTGCCTTCCTGCCTCGCGGAGCCGCTCGGCGAGATGGCTGCTCAACAGCGCTACCAGGAAAAAGGCGACGATGTTGATGAAGACCCGGAACAAAACGAAACTCGGGGAGAGGTAGGCGCTCACGGCCTCGCCCACGGGGGGTATGATCCGGTAATACTCCAGATCGATCAGGAGCCCGAAGAGGATACTGCCGATCGAGGACATCGCCAGGGCCCCTTGCCGCCCCAACAGTGTCCCGCTCCCAAAGATGGGAAAGATGTAGATAAAGGTCAGGGGGCTCTCAACCCCTCCGGTGTAATGGACCAACCCGGTGCTCAGGACCAGGTCGGCAGCGAACTGGCCACCGGCAAACTCCTGGAGGCGCTTGATCCGCGGCAAGATAATCGTGTAGAGACAACTCAGGGCAAACGTCAGGCCCAACAGGAAAAAGAGAGGACCCGTCGGGTAGGGGGGCTTTTCTTCCAATTGAATGATGGCCGCGGACCCGAGGAAGAGAATCGCCACCAGCAGGCGGATGGCGATCACCCATTTCAGCCGCTTCTCCCAGCCCGTCCTGCCGGCCCCTTCGTCCTTGCCCTCCGCCATCGGCCTTCCCCAGGCTAGAGACAGGAGATCAAAGACTGGAGACCGGACACAAGAGAATCGAAAGCCCGTCTCCGGTCTCCAGTCGGCTATTTATTTCCCACCACGCTGATGAGCTTGAAGATGGGGAGATACATGGCGATGACCACGCCCCCGATGATCACCCCGAGGAAGATGACGAGGAGGGGTTCCAGGAGAGAGGTAAGACCGGCCACTGCCACATCCACCTCTTCATCGTAGAAGTCGGCGATCTTGTTCAACATGCGATCCAGGGCGCCGGTCTGCTCTCCCACGGCGATCATCTGCACCACCATGACCGGAAAGACCCCCGAGGCCTGCAGGGGCTCGGCGATGGTCTTCCCCTGGGCAATGGTCGTCCGCGCCTTCAGGACGGCTTCCTCTACCACCTTGTTCCCCGCGGTCCGCGCCGTGATGTCCAGCCCTTCCAGGATGGACACGCCGCTTGAGACCAAGGTCCCTAGGGTCCGCGTGAACTTGGCGACCGCCACCTTACGGATCAAAGGGCCAAAGACGGGCAGCCTCAGCATAAGCCTGTCGATGGCCATTTTCCCCCCGGGGGTCCGGTAATAGAACCTGAGCCCCACCACGCCCGCCACGAGCCCCGCAAGCAGGACGAGGATATAGGCACGGACGATCCGGCTCGCCTCCAAGACAATCACCGTGGGGAGGGGCAGGGTGGCCCCGAACCCCTCAAACAACTGCTCGAAGGTGGGGATGACATAGATCAGGAGGAAGATGACCACGACGACCGCCACCGCGACGATGGTCGACGGGTAGAACATGGCGGTCTTGATCCGCTTCTTCAATGCCATGGCCTTCTCGATATAGGCCGCCAGGCGGTTCAGGATCGTGTCGAGGATTCCGCCCGCTTCCCCCGCCTCCACCATGTTCGTGTACAGGGTGCTGAAGATCTTCGGATGCCGCTTGAGGGAGGCGGAGAAGGTGGCCCCCCCCTCCACCGCCATCCGGATATCGTGCAGGGCCTTTTGAAAGACCTTCTTTTCCTGTTGCTGGGCCAGGATGTCCAGACACTGGACCAAGGGAAGTCCAGCGTCGATCATCGTGGCAAGCTGCCGCGTGACGACGGCCAGATCCCGATCACCGATTTTTGCCCCGAAGCCGGGGATCTTCAACTCTATGTCCCGCGCCTTGGGCGTCACCGCCGTCGCCATGACCTGCTGCCGCCTGAGCTGGGCCACCACCGCCTCGCGGTTGGGGGCCTCCATCTCACCGTTGATGGTCTGTCCCGTGCGGGTCCTCCCGCTATAGGCAAAGACTGGCATGCTCTATTTCCTCCCCCATTGGCTCCCCCCGGCCGCGACCACCTTCCCTCCGGTCGCGGTGCCCGGGGACTGGGCTCGTTGCATCATCTGCTGGAGCTCTTCGTGGTTCTGGGAAGCCCCGAGGGCCACCTCTCTGCTGATCGTGCGCTTCAGGAAGTGCTCCAGGAGTGATTGGTTCATCGTCTGCATCCCCGATTTCTCCTGCCCCGCCTGCATCACCGAATAGATCTGATGGACCTTGTCTTCCCGGACCAGATTCCGGATGGCGGGGTTGGGGATCATCACCTCCAAGACCAGTGCCCGCCCCTGCCCATCCGCCCTTGGGAGCAGGGCCTGACAGAGCACCCCCTCCAGGACGAAGGAGAGCTGCGCGCGAATCTGCGCCTGTTGATGGGCCGGAAAGACATCGATGATTCGGTTGATCGTCTGCACCGCCGAATTGGTGTGCAGGGTCGCAAAGGTCAGATGCCCGGTCTCGGCAATCGTGAGGGCCGCCTCGATCGTCTCGAGATCCCGCATCTCTCCGATCAGAACCTTGTCCGGATCCTCGCGGAGGCACGCCCGGAGCGCATTGGAAAAGGAGTCGGTATCCGCGTGGACCTCCCGCTGATTCACGACACACTTCTTGTGCGTGTGGACGAACTCGATGGGATCCTCGATCGTCACGATGTGTTCAGAGCGCTCGCTGTTGACCTTGTCGACCATGGTCGTCAGCGTCGTGGATTTCCCCGAACCGGTCGGCCCGGTGACCAGGATAAGCCCCGAGGGCCGGTTGCACAGGTCCTCCACCACCCTGGGCAGCCCCAGCTCTTGGAAGGTGTAGATCTTGTACGGAATCGTCCTGATGGCGACGGCCACGGCCCCCCGCTGGAGAAAGACGTTGGACCGGAACCGGCCAAGCCCCCTCACACCGAAGGAGAAGTCGAGTTCTTTCTGCTCCTCAAACTTCTGCTTCTGGACATCGGTGAGGATGCTGTACGCGAGCTGCTTGGTCATGGCCGGCGTGAGCGGGGTATTCCCCAGCGGTTTCAGTTGGCCGTTGAGACGGACCATGGGCGGAATGCCGGTGGTGATGTGCAGGTCCGACCCCCCTTTGGCCACCAGTTCCTTAAGCATCTGATCCAGATTCGTCATGAACCCTCCCGTATAGTGACAATCGAGCAATAGACCATTGGACCGCAATGGAGCATTTCGCCTCCAAAATCACTCTATTGTTCCACTGCTCCATTGCTCCAAACTAAACGCACTCTGCGTTTAGTTTAGTTATGGCTGCTCACCCGCATGATCTCGGGGATGGTCGTCATCCCTTCTCGGATCTTCTGCAGGCCTGCCTCTCGAAGCGTTTTCATCCCGTGCTTCCGGCCGAGCTCCTTCATCTCATTGACCGAGGCGCCCTGCAGGATGGCGTCCTTGATATCCTCGGTGATCGCCATGACCTCGTACAGGGCGACGCGTCCCCGGTAGCCGGTATCGTTACACTCCATGCATCCCTTTCCCTGGTAGCAGGAAAGCCCCTTGGCCTCATCGGGTGCGAAGCCCACGTCGACCAGGGCCTGGCGAGGCACCGTAATCTCTTCCTTGCAACTGTTGCAGATCTTTCGGGCGAGCCGCTGGGCCAGGATCATGTTGGTTGAGGCCGCCACCAGGAACGGCTCCACCCCCATGTTGATGAGCCGGCTCACGGTCGAGGGGGCGTCGTTGGTGTGCAGGGTGGAGAGGACCAGGTGCCCCGTCAGGGCCGCCTTGATGGCGATCTCCGCCGTTTCGTAGTCCCGGATCTCTCCCACCATGATGATGTCCGGGTCCTGCCGGAGGAAGGCGCGAAGGGCAGCCGCGAAGTTCAATCCGATCTCTGCCTTCATTTGGACCTGGTTGACCCCGGCCAGGTTATACTCCACCGGATCCTCCGCGGTCATGATGTTGGTTTCGACGGTGTTCAACCGGTGCAGGCCCGAATACAGGGTCGTCGTCTTCCCGCTCCCGGTCGGCCCCGTCACCAGGACCATGCCGTGCGGCGCCAGAATGGCCTTCTCGAATAGCTGGAGCGCCTGGGGGTCAAAGCCCAGCGCGCTCATATCCAACTGGAGATTGGATTTGTCCAGGAGACGCATGACCACCTTCTCGCCGAAAATCGTCGGGAGGGTGGAGACGCGGAAGTCGATCTCCTTCTGCCCCATCCGGATCTTGATACGGCCGTCCTGGGGGAGACGCCGCTCGGCGATGTCGAGCTGGGCCATGATCTTGGCGCGCGAGATGATGGCGGCTCGGAGCTTCATCGGAGGCTGCATGGTGTCGTAGAGGACGCCGTCGATGCGGTACCGGACCCGGAAGGATTTCTCGTACGGCTCGATGTGGATGTCCGAGGCCCCCTTCTTGATGGCGTCGCTCAGGATCAGGTTCACCAGCTTGACCACCGGGGCATCCTCGGTCGCCCGCTGCAGGTCGCCGACGTCCGGCCCCTCGTCCCCCTCCTCGACCGTCGCCACTTCCCGGTCGTCGTAGCCCTGGAGGATATCTTTCACCAATCCGGCCGAGTCATAGTGCTTGTTAATGGCATTCTTGATCGAGGTCTCGGCCGCGACGACCGGCTCCACCTTGAAGCCGGACAAGAACTTGATGTCGTCGATGGCGAAGATATTGCTGGGATCGGCCATGGCCACCGTCAGGACACTCCCCTTTCGGTTGATGGGGATGACCATGTGTTTTTGCGCGATCTCGGCCGGGACCAGCTTGATCACGCTCTGGTCGATCTCGAAGTGCGCAAGGTTGATGGAGGGCACGCCGTACTGCTTGCTCAGAAAGCTCGTAATATCTTCCTCGGTGAGGAAGCCCAGTTTGACCAGATTGCTCCCCAGCCGCCCTCCGGCCGTCGACTGCTGGCCCAGGGCCTTCTTGAGCTGATCCTCGGTAATCAGCTTAGACTTGACCAACATCTCGCCCAAGCGACTCGACCCTACGGTCATGACGCCCTCCACTTCCTTGCAGGCACAGCCACTGAGAGGAAGGTCATTATACCGGCCCGATTCGGGAGGCTGTCAAGCCCCCTCCCCCCGGGCCAGGGCCTCCCGCATGACGGGAACCGGGGCCTTCTGCCCGGTCCAGAGCTCAAAGGCCTGCGCCCCTTGATGCAGAAGCATACCGGCACCGTTCAGAACTCGGCACCCCCGAGATCGGGCCGAGGCCAGGAGGGGGGTTTCTAGGGGCCGGTAGATCAGATCGCAAACCAATAGGCTCTCCGGCAGCATCCCATAATTAAATAAGGGCGGGTCCGAGAGTTCCATCCCCACTGGCGTTGTGTTGATAAGAACGTCTATCCGCCTCAATCTATCCGGCTCAATGTCTTGCAAACCCAATGCCAAAACCTCAAGATTTCCAAACAATCGCCGGAGGTGGCTGACCAAGGATCGGGCCCGGTCCTGACTGCGACTGAAGATGGCGAGCTCTGCCGCCTGGGCCCGCGCGAGGGCATACGCCACCGCCTTGGCTCCCCCCCCCGCCCCGATGAGACCCACCCGCTTTCCGGCAGGCTCTTCCCCGGCCTCCTCCCGGAGAGAGGTGACAAACCCCTCGCCATCCGTATTGTGCCCGACGAGGATCCTTCCCCGAGGCACAATGGTATTCACCGCCCCGATGTGAAGCGCCTCCGGACTCAGCTCATTGAGCGCCGCAAACGCTGCCTCTTTATGCGGAATGGTGACGTTCGCCCCGCCGAAATTCTCGATCTCGCGTAAGGCGTCGAGGGCCTTCAGGAAAACCTCGGGACGGACCGCCCACGGGATATAGACCCAGTCGAGGCCCAGGGCGTCAAAGGCGGCGTTCTGCATGCGGGGCGAGGCGCTGTGGGCCACCGGATACCCCAACAAGATACAGACCGTACTTTTGCCTGTCACGGACATAGAAGCAATGGAGAGGGGACGAGATGGCCGGTCAACCGTGACCCCGGGATTCGTCCAGGAGACCTTGAGCGATGGCCCCCTCCAATCGCTCGCGAATCTCATCCAGCCGACGCTGATTGCGCACCTTGCCCCCCTCCCGCTCGGTGACGTAGAACACATCCACGACCTGTTCAACCTCGGTGGTGATCTTGGCCAGGCTGAGATCGAGGCCCAGGTCCAGGAGGACCTTGGAGATGATGTAGAGCAGGCCTAGGCGGTCGTGGGTCCGCACGTCGATCACCGTGTGCGTCTCGGACACGTAGTTGTCGAACTCCACCCGGGTGAGGGGAGGGGTTCCACCTTTCCGGGCGGGCCGGCTCAAGATCTCGCGCTGCCTGTTCAGGATGAGCTGGCCGACATCCACCTGACCGGCGAGCACGCGGTCGAGGTCGGCCTGGAAGTTCCGCCAGACCGCCGCATCGGTGATGGCCGCCCCCTTGCCGTCGTCCACCTGGAACGTCCGCAGCACCAGCCCATCCCGACGGGTAAAGATCTGGGCCCCCAGGATGTTCATCCGGTTCGCCGTGAGGGTCCCAACAATCTGGGCAAAACGCCCCGGCCGACCGAACGCGCAGACGGTCACCTCGGAGTGGCCCACGAGGGGGTACGGGGTCCACTGCAGTGCCGCCTCCTCGCCGGCTGCGATCCGCTCGACCATGCGCAGGTGGACGGCCACCTTCGCCGCGGGAACGCCCAGCAGGTAGCGGACAGGAACCTGCTCGAGATGGGTTTCGATGACCGGCAGGGGGAACTCCTCGCGCAGCTCTTTCGAGAGGCGCTCCTTGATCTCGGCCGCCTTGGCCAGCTCGTCCACCCCCTCGGGAATGCCGCGGGTGAGGAGGGTGTGCGTCCGGATGTAGAGCTCCCAGAGAAGGGTGCCCTTCCACTCGGTCCACACCTCGGGGGCCACGGCCCGGATGTCCAGATAGGTGAGGAGGTAGAGCATCTTGAGCCGTTCGATGTCCCGGACCGTTCGGGCAAACTCGACGAGCATCGCCTCGTCATCCAGGTCGCGGCGTTGGGAGATGTGGGCCATGGCGAGGTGATGCTCGACCAGGACGCGGACCTCGGCCACGTCGGCGTCGGGGAGGCCCATCCGGGTCAGGATCCGCTGGGTCATCTCCGCCCCCCGTGCCTCATGCCCCCGCCCCTCGCCTTTCCCAATGTCGTGGAAGAGAACGCCCAGCTTGAGGAGTTCCGGCCGCTTCATCTCGGCAACGATCGCCCGGAATTCTTCCGCGTAATGGGCGGGGTTCTGATCGAGAGACTCCATGTGCTCCAGCGCCAACAAGGTGTGCACATCTACGGTGTATTTGTGGTAGAGATCGTACTGCACGAGACAGGTAATCTCGGCAAACTCCGGGATGTAGGCCCCGAGCACCCCGAGCTCGTGCATGAGCCGGAGCGCGGCGGCAACCCCTTTCCGCTCCCGAAGGATGACCAAGAAGAAATTGAGGGCCCGGCTGGACTGGCGGAACCGGTCATCAATCAGGTGCAGATGTTCCCGGATGACCTGCTGGGCCCCAGAACTCAAGGGATAGCCGGTCTGGAGCGCATACCAGAAGATCTTGAGAAGGCGGATCGGGTCATCCTCAAAGAGACGCCGGTTCCGGGGAAGGATGTGGATCTCGCGATTGATCTCGGTCAGGCCGTCTCCTAAGTCCCTCGCCCTCAGCCTTGTCATCAGGCTCTCCTTCGAGGCCTGCGGTTGGGTGCAGCGCTCGATGACCCGCTCTGAGAGATGGTGGATAGTTCGCGCCTGGAGATAGTAGTGCTGCATGCACCGCTCGACCCCCAGGACCGCGCGATCGTCCCCGAAACCCAGGTGCGCCGCCGCTGGCTCCTGGAGATGAAACAAGAGCAGGTCGTTCTTTCGGCTCGAGAGATAATGCAGTTCGTTGCGAATCCGGTGGAGAAAGTCGACCGCGTGACGCAATTGGTGAAGCTCCTCCTGGCTCAGGAGGCCCGCGTCCCCCAGATCCTCGAGCCGGCTCACCGGGTGACGGACCCGGCCAATCCAGAGGGCCGTATGCACGTCCCGAAGACCCCCCGCCCCCTCCTTGACGTGAGGCTCCTGCATGTACACCGAGTCGCCGTGCTTCGCGTAGCGCGCAGCCCGCTCCTGGAGCTTGGCCTTGATATAGGCCGCTCCCCTCTTCCGCTTGTGGCCCCCGCGAAGGACGGTCTCCATCTGATCGAAGAGGCCCTTGTCCCCGGCTAGCAGACGGGCCTCGAGCATCGAGGTGTGGGAGCTCAGGTCCTCCGCCGCCATCCGGGCACAGTCCTGGAGGGAGCGGACGCTATGGCCGACGTTAAAGCCGACGTCCCAGAGGAGCGGGATCAGGAAATGAATGAGGGTATAGACCGACCGGTGGATGGGGGACGTGTGGAGAAACATGAGATCGACGTCCGAGGCGGGATTCAGCTCGCGACGCCCATACCCCCCCAGGGCCACCAGGGCACAGGGGAGATTGACCTGAGATCCCTCGCGGCAGACCTCTTCGCTCCGCCGGTAGAGCTCCTTGATTACTACGTCCGCGAGGTCTGTCAGCTCTTTGACCACCTCGATGCCGCGCGCGCCTTGGCGGTGCTCCTTCAAAATGCCTTGCCGCTCGCCCTCCACGAAGTCCCGGAGCAGCCGCAAGAGCTGCTGCCGCTCCCCCGTCCCGTCCCGCTCGCCGGTGAGAAGCCCGGCCAGCTGGACGGTGTTGAAGAACCCATCCAGGGCAGCCGCAAATCGGTCCGCCCGCGTGCCGGTGAGCACAGACACTCCGGCCTCGTCATGGCGTGCTGGATTGGTCACTGCCCCTCCACGCGGTGAGATTGAACCTTCAGTATACGGTCCACCCCGGAGGGGGTCAAGGACATTTCCCGAAGGCGAAACCGACGCGATATGACAGATGTTAACTCGCGATGCAATACTTAACATAGGTTAAGTAGGCCTGCTCATGTTAACACAAAGAACACTCGTATTTTGTGGACCTTCAAGGCCTGAAGCCGTACTGGCTGATGGAGCATCGATTGGGTCAGCGTGCAATAGCACGTTCCCATTTGCTGGACCCCTGTGCCCGCAGCAACCCACCTCGCCAGGAGCCTCAGTGCCCGCGGCAATCCGGGGGCGTGTCACGCTAGCATCCCCGTGCGCCTCGGATGAACAAGACTGAAAATTCCCTTGTCCCCCTTGCCCTCCGCAGGTATAGTCATCTCGCGCCGCCCGGCCATTCTTAGGGTCAACGAGGCATCTCGCCAGTAGGAGGAAGAACCCATGTCGTATCGGGATCTTCGGGAGTTCCTCCGAGTTCTCGAGCAGGAAGGGGAGCTGAAGCGGATCACGGCACCCGTCGATCCGATCCTCGAGATCGCCGAGATCACCGACCGGGTCACGAAGGCAGGCGGTCCTGCCCTGCTCTTTGAACGCGTGAAGGGGTCGAGCTTTCCGCTCCTGATCAACACCTTTGGCACCGAGCGGCGGATGAACCTCGCCCTGGGGGTCAAGACCCTCGAAGGGCTGGGGGACGTGCTCACGGAGCTCTTAGAGGTAAAGACGCCGGAAAGCCTCCTCGACAAGATCCGGCTTCTCCCGAAATTGAAAGACCTCGCCAGCGCCTTCCCCAAGCGGGTGAAAGACGGCCCCTGCAAAGAGGTCATCATCCGGGACCATCCCCGTCTCGACATCTTTCCCATCATCCAGTGCTGGCCGCAGGATGGGGGTCGGTATATCACCTTCCCCCTGGTCTTCACCAAGGACCCGGAGACCGGCATCCGCAACGTCGGGACGTACCGGATGCAGGTCTTTGACGACAAGACCGCCGCCATGCACTGGCATACCCACAAGGGGGGGGCGGCCCACTACCGGAAATACAAACGACTCGGGAAGCGAATCGAGGTGGCAGTCGCTCTCGGCTGTGACCCCGCCACCACCTTTGCTGCCACGTTGCCCCTCCCCGAGGGGGTGGACGAACTGATCGCGGCCGGATTCCTCCGAAAGGCTCCGGTCGAGCTGGTCGAGTGCGAAACCATCGACATGGAGGTCCCGGCCACCGCCGAGATCGTCCTCGAGGGATACGTGGATCCGGAGGAGCTGCGCGTCGAAGGGCCGTTCGGTGATCATACCGGCTTCTATTCCCTCCCGGACCAGTTTCCCGTCTTCCACCTGACCTGTATCACCCACCGGCGGAGTCCCATCTACCAGACGATCATCGTGGGCAAGCCGGTCCAGGAGGACTGCTTCATGGGGGCGGCGATCGAACGCCTCTTCCTCCCCTTGATGAAGAAACAGCTCCCCGAGGTGGTGGACTTCCACATGCCCTTCGAGGGGGTCTTCCATAATCTGATGATCGTGGCCATCGATAAGCAGTACCCGGGCCACGCCCGAAAGGTGATGTACGCCATCTGGGGGACGGGACAGGCCATGTTCACCAAGGTGATCGTGGTGGTGGATCGGGACGTGAACGTCCGGAATCTCTCGGAGGTCACCTGGAAGGTGCTGAACCACATCGACCCCGAGCGGGACATCCAGTTCGTCCTGGGGCCGGTGGAGACGCTGGACCATGCCAGCCGCCTCCCGCTCTACGGGTCCAAGATGGGAGTGGATGGGACTCGGAAGTGGCCCTCGGAAGGCTTCACCCGCGACTGGCCCGACGAGATCGTCATGGATGAACCGACTAAGACGCTGGTGGATAAGCGCTGGCGAGAATACGGGCTCGACTAGGGCAGTGACTGGTGCCTACGAGGCTCGGGCAGACCGGGTCGTATAAAAGCTCAGGGTCTTGAGCATGACCGAGAGGTCCACATTCTGCACCTTGACCCTCTTCGGAACGGAGAGCTGGGTGGGGGCGAAATTCAGGATGGCATTCACCCCCGCAGCCACCAGCTGATCCGTCACCGCCTGGGCCGCGGCTGCGGGGACGGCGATGACGGCCATCTTTATCCGGCGACGCTTGAGGATGGGGACGATCCTCTCGACGTCAAACACCGGGACCCGGCCGATACGCATCCCGACCTTGCCGGCATCATTATCAAAGGCCGCTGCGAGGCGAAATCCCCGCTGCTGAAAGCCTCGGTAATTCAGGAGGGCCGAACCCAGGTTTCCGAGACCCACTAACGCCACCTCCCACTGCTGAGTGAGCCCCAGGATCCGCTCGAGGTTTCCCTTCAGCTCCCCCGTATAGTAGCCGAGCCCCCGAACCCCGAACTGGCCGAAATAGGCCAAGTCCTTGCGGACCTGGGCAGAGTTCAACCCGAAGCGATTCGCCAACTGCTGGGAAGAGACGGCAAGAGTCCCATCGGCGAGCAGCTCCTCCAAGCATCTGAGATAGATGCTGAGGCGCGTGATGGCCCGCTCCGGGATCCGGTGCCGCGCCAACCGCTGCGACTTCATTGGCTGACTCCCTCTACCCCAGCAACCGCTCGACGGCCCGGACCGCTACCTCCCACACCGTGCCCGGCAGAATCCCCGTCTGCAGAATCACCGCCATCGCCAGGACCAACGTGAAGAGGATCCCGGGCGAGAGCGTCGGACTCGGCATCTCTTCGCGCGGCTCCTCCATGTACATCACCACCACGACCCGCAGGTAAAAGAAGACGGCAATCACGCTGCACAGGACCGCGAGCAGCGCGAGGCCCACGTAATTCGCCTCCATCGCTGCGCTGAAGATGTACAGCTTCCCCACGAAACCCCCGGTGGGCGGAATGCCGGCCAGCGAAAACATGAAGATCGCCATGCAGAAGGCCAGTGCGGGATGGCGGGACGCAAGGCCGGCGACCGAGGACAGGGCGGGCCGCTCCTCGCCGGGCGCGGCGACCGCAATGATCACGGCGAAGGCCCCCAGATTCATGAAGGCGTAGACGACGAGGTAAAACAGGATGCCGGAAAAGCCGCGGCCCGTGCCGGCCACGACCGCCACCAGGAGATACCCGGCATGCCCGATCGAGCTGTACGCGAGCATCCGCTTGATGCTCTGCTGGGTGAGCGCCGCGATATTGCCCACGCCCATCGTGAGCACGGCGAGCACCCACAGCGGCGCCGTCCATTCGGGCGGGAGCGGCAGGAGCGCCGTTCCCAGCGTCCGGAGGAGCGTGGCAAAGGCGGCCGCCTTCGTCCCCGCGATCATGAAAGCCGTGACCGGCGTTGGTGCCCCCTCGTAGACGTCGGGCAGCCACATGTGGAAAGGGACGGCGGCCACCTTGAAGGCGAGTCCCACCAGGAGCAGTCCGACTCCCAAATAGACGAGCGGATTGTCCCACGCCCCCCTGTCGCCCAGATGGGCCGCGATGCTGACGAGCCGCGTCGAACCCGCG
>Ga0209320_10000892_pt1 | contig 15378 bp, 10 predicted proteins | sample Rifsed13ft4_FD_184008 | JGI IMG/M metagenome (GOLD analysis project Ga0209320, IMG submission 184008) | Soil microbial communities from Rifle, Colorado, USA - sediment 13ft 4 (version 2) | ecosystem: Environmental > Terrestrial > Deep subsurface > Rock core/Sediment | place: Rifle, Colorado... | reverse complement strand
CGGGCAGAGGTTGCAAGGGCGCACGAACTCGATGTCGGGTGCCTCCGCGGCGACGTTGTCGCTCATCGAGCACTCGGTGACCATGACGACCTTCTTCGGCCTCTCACGGTGCACCCACGAGATCATCCCCGCCGTCGAGCCCACGTAGTCGGCTTCGTCGAGCACGTCGGGCGGACACTCCGGGTGGGCGATGATCTGAATGCCGGGATGCTGCTCGCGATAGTTGCGGAGCTCGGCGCCGCTGAAGCGCTCGTGCACGATACAGCTCCCTTGCCAGAGGATCACGTCGACGTCGGTCTGCCCCGCCACCCACCGCCCGAGGTAGCGGTCGGGCAGAAAGATGACGCGCTCGGCGCCGAGCGATTCCACGACCTGTACCGCGTTCGAGGACGTGCAGCACACGTCCGATTCGGCTTTCACCTCGGCCGACGTGTTGACATACGTGACGACGGGAACGCCGGGGTACCGTTCGCGGAGCAAGCGGACATCCTCGGCCGTGATCGCCTCCGCGAGCGAGCAGGCCGCCGCACGATCGGGGATCAACACCGTTTTGCCGGGGTTGATGATCTTGGCCGTCTCCGCCATGAAGTGCACGCCGGCCATGACGATGACGTCGGCATCCGCGTCCGCGGCACGCTGCGCGAGCGCCAGGGAATCGCCCGTAATGTCGGCAACGCCGTGAAAGATGTCCGGCGTCATGTAGTTGTGCGCGAGCAGCACGGCACTGCGCTCGCGTTTGAGTTGCTCGATCTCTTCGATCACAGGGGCGAGTACGGCAATCTCGACGTCGGGCAGCACTCGGTCGAGCCGGCGGAACGGATTTGGCGCGGGCGAAGCAGAAGCCATGATGGAGCCCTCGGCGTATTATGCTCCAAATGAGCATTAGTATCCCCTACACGTTAGGCGAGACGGCGGCAAACGGCAAGGTCCCGACCGCTGCGCCCGTCCAGCGGCGCCTGGGCGCTGCTTCGATGACCTGAGGCGACTACGCGGCACCTCGAATGCGTTTTGTGCCACTCGAGGATCGCAAGGCGCTACTTGTGACAACACACTACTCGGCTCCGGAACTTGGCAAGGTCATTGAGTACGTGGAGCGACTCTGCGTGGAGCGACCAAACACGGTTTTGCGCCTGGCAAGTCCCGAAAAGTCCCGCAGAACGCGAAGCTCTCGAGGGCGCTTGCCGAGATTGTCGAATTGGTGGAGCAGAAGGGGATCGAACCCTCGACCTCCGCATTGCGAAAGCAATGCTCGCCTTGCAAGTTATTGATTTAACTCATGCCCGCGGAAGGCGCTCGCTGCTAAGTATCAGGACGGTCCATAACAGTCCATAACCGTGTCCCGCAAAAGTTCCGCAAGCTGGAGCTACGATAGTCCTCGACGCTGTCGCGGCTACGACTGGAGACGATCTACCGTGCGTCAGAATTGTTTCGCGTGAGATAGGCCGCCAGCGCGTCGAGCTCCGCGTCGCTGATCTCGGTCTTGCGGAACTGCGGCATGAACGACACGCCCTGCCGCACCATGACCTTGATGAACTCGGGCACGAGATCCGTGCGCTCGTCGAGCACAGCGGGAATGTCCGTGCCGCGATACTTGAGCCGGAGCTGATGCGTGCCCGGCAAGGCGCCGAATCCCGGCAGTCCGAGTCCCGGCCCGTGGCACGTCCCGCACCAGTACTCGTAAACCTGCCTTCCCTGCTCGATCTCGGCCATGCGGGCATCGGGGGCCTGGCCCCGGCCAGCGGCTGCATAGGCCGCCGCGGCGACAGCAACGGCGGCCAGACAACCGTGCTTGCGGCGGCGCTTCATGCGCCCGCCTCCCGCGTCTCCCTGAGATATTTCGGCCAGATTCCACCTCGGCCGGCCGCCATGATGCCGTTCGGGTCCACGGCATCCTTGAGTGTCTCGCAAAACCGGCGCAGCGCATGATTATTGAAGGAGTATGCGCCCATCACGAGATCGACGCCGAAGGGCGGGGAACGGTATTCGCCCCAGCCGTGCTCCGCGGCGATCCGCGCGATGTGCTCGAACGCTGCCCGTGACCTGCGGTTGATCTCCGGGTCCAACCGGCTGACCGGCAAGCTCGTGATCATGATGAATGCGCGATAGTGCCAGCACGCGGGCGTCGCGAAGTACTCGTTGTACCGCAACCCCGCTTCGCGGTAGACCTGGCCGAGCAGCCGGCCCGCCTCGAGCACCGCCTCCCCCGTTCGCGGGATCATCGGCGCGAAATAGAACTGCCCGCCGTCCGCGGAATCGGGATTCTGCTCGGTGCGCCCGCCGGCGATCGAAAAAATGGCCATGTTCGGCACGCCGATGTCGACCAAGCGGTGCGTGCGGTGAACCTCGGCCCGCTGCTCGGCCGAAAGCGGGAAGCGATAGGAGACGCCGTCTTCGAACCGGGCGCCGGGAATGGAAGCGCCGATTCGTTCCTTCGCATACTCCCAGCTGCCAGCGATCGTCTTCTCCGGCCCGTAGAGCTGAAGCTCCACGCTCCACGAGGCGACGCCCTTCGACTCCGCGAAGCGGTCGAGCTCCGCGTCCGTCGGTCCGCCGGGTTTCACGATCAGGGCCTCGAGCTCCGGTTCCCTCGCCCGTGCCGCGCCGAGCGGGCTGCGAAACCCGGGCATGCCGATCAAGCCGAGGTTCTCGAGGTAATTGACGTGATTCACGAGCGGGATGATGTCGCGGCGCTTGGGCACGAAGACGGTGCCGCGGCGATAGGCTTCCGGCTCCGGCAACAGCCAGAAGCCCATTTTCGTGACGATGCCGAAATTGGCCTGTCCGAACAGTCCCGCCACGTAAGGCCCGAAGCCGTATTTGTAATCGGCCCAGGCGCTGTCGTTCGCGAGCGCCGCCATGCCCGTGCGCATGAGCTCGCCGTTCGGCAGGACGACCTCCATGCCGCAGTGACTGCCGAAGTGGTCGCGATACTGGCCGTACGTGTAGCCGACGCCGTGATCGAGCGCGTTGCCAACGAGGCTTCCCCAGCCCGGATCTGGGCAGTCGATCCACACTTTGAGATCTCGGTCCTGAATGTAGCGATACAGATCGAAATAGGAAACGCCCGGCTCGACGACGCAGGCACACCGTCCTTCGTCCACGGACAAGATCCGGTTCATGCGCTTGAGATCGACGACAACGCTGCCCGAAAGAATGGGCGCCGACCCGCCATAGCCGAGATTCTTGCCGGTGGAGATCGGGTACAGCGGAATTCTGTGCTCGTTCGCGATGCGCACAACCTGCTGCACCTGCTCCACGGTGTTCGGCGCCACTGCGGCCGACGCCAGACGTTCCGTCGGCTCGTCGCGCTCCGGCGAGTAAGCGTCGCGATACAACGCCACGTCCTCGTCGGATTTGAAGACCCACTGGTGTCCGATCGCCGCTTCGAACTTTGCGATCGCTGCCGCGAATTCGTCGCTGCCGACTCCCGGTGGTAACGTTGCCATCGTAGGTCCTTACGTTCGCACGATCGCCGCGACGGGCGTCACCGCGCCGAAGGCGCGATGACCCACGAGAAGAGCGGGCCGTCCCACGGCACATCACGTCCTAACTGAATTGCGTACGGCGTATAATAATGAATCACCGACTCCCGCTCATGAGCGGAATCGGGCGATGCGGAGCGACGCGCAGGCGCCGGCCGCGTGCCGGGCGTCGCGATAGTCTGTCTCCCCGGCGTGGGGCAATCGGCGTGACAATGCGCGAGCGCGGCCGCCGTCAGCAGGGGCCACTCCACGCCTTGCTGCTGCAAACCCTCGGCGAAGGCCAGCGTTTCCGGCGTGCCAGTCATGACGTGCGCGAGGCCGCCATCCTCGCGCGGACTATGCTCGATGCGCAGCACGACGTGCATGCCGCGCTCGTTGCCAAGCTGCTCGAGCGCGAACATCGGCCCGAATTGCGTCGTCCCGGCAATCGCCGCCGGCCGGACGCGCCACAAGAGATCGAGCTCTTCGTACCAGAAGCTGGTGACGTCGCCGTCCTCGAGTGCGCGCACGACGACGCCGTAGGCGCCCATCGCTTCGGCAACCCGCCGGCCCTCGGCATATCGGTCGTCGACGATCGCCTTGTGCAGGACCGCACTGCCTCCCTCGACCCGTGGCGAGAACGCCGCTGACGCAGCCCCCGGCGACAGCAGCCCGTTGACGGCGAGCGGCAACGCCGAGAGCGATGCGCCCGTTTGCAGAAATTCTCTGCGATTCGTCATATCGACGGAGTCTCCATAGCGCCGTGCGCTCGCGGAACGCGCAGGGGAGGATCTGCCGGACCGCGAGCGCACGTCACCTCGATAACGCTCTACATACAACCTGCGGAGTTCGCCCGAGGAGCGCACGGGAAGCAATAGCGAATATCACCTAGGCAGTTGCAGCGGACAATGAACACGCACGGCGGCATACTGGTTCGATCCCTCTCACGTTGTGTACCCGGAGTCGATCATGGTCTCACGCTCGTTTCTCGTTGCCTGCATCGCCGTTGCAGCGCCTTGCGCGGCCCTCGCGCAAGACAGCAATACCGAGCAAGCGCCGCGCCTTACCAGTCTCAAAGCCGAAGCAGCGGCTGCCATCGACGATATGCAGAAGCTCACGCAGGAGATCGTCGACAGCCTCTTCTCGTTCGCCGAGCTCGCGTTCCAGGAGTTCGAGACGCAAGCGTATTTGACGGAGCTCCTCGCGCGCAACGGATTCGAGATCGAGACCGCCGTCTCCGGCATGCCTTCATCCTGGTGGGCGACCTGGGGCGACGGGAGCCCGGTGATCGCGCTCGGCTCCGACGTCGACGGGCTACCGAAGGCCTCACAGATGCCGGGCGTCGCCTATCGCGAGCCGATCGTCGAAGGCGCGCCGGGGCACGGCGAGGGACACAACTCCGGTCAAGCCGTGAACATCGCGGCAGCAATCGCAGTCAAGGCAATCATGGAGCGCGAGCGTATTCCCGGCACGATCGTGCTCTGGCCCGGCATTGCCGAGGAGCTCCTCGCGGCCAAGGCATGGTTCGTGCGCGACGGCCGGTTCGACGGCGTCGATGCCGTCCTCTTCACGCACGTGGCAAACAACCTGAGCACGAGCTGGGGCAATCCGACGGGCACGGGACTGATTTCCGCTGAGTACTCGTTCGAAGGCGTCTCGGCGCACAGCGCCGTCGCGCCGTGGCGCGGACGCAGCGCGCTCGATGCCGTCGAGCTCATGAACGTCGGATGGAACTTCCGCCGCGAGCATCTCAATCCCGATCAACGCTCGCACTACGTGATCGTCGACGGCGGCGATCAGCCGAACGTCGTGCCGCCGGCGGCGACGGTCTGGTACTTCGTGCGCGAGATCACGGCAGAGGGCATCCGCGAGAACTTCGCGACGCTCAACCGAATTGCCGAAGGCGCGGCACTGATGACCGATACGACACTGAGCCGGCGAATCGTCGGCGCTGCGTGGCCGAGGCACTTCAACAAGCCGATCGCGCTCGCGATGGACGAGAACATCAAAGCGGTCGGGCTGCCCGCCTGGTCCGAGGATGATCAGACGTTCGCGCGCGCGCTGCAGGCGCTGCTCAGCGTCGAAGAGAAAGGTCTCGCGACAGAGCTCGAGGGACTTCAGGAACCGACAGGACCGACGCGTTCGAGCGGATCGGACGACATCGGCGACGTTTCGTGGGTGGTACCCACGGTCACGCTGCGTTTCCCGTCCAACGTCGACGGCATGATCCAGCATCACTGGTCGAGCGCAATGGCGATGGCCACGCCGATCGCGCACCAGGGGGCCACGGCGGGCGCCAAGGTCATCGCGGCGACGCTCCTCGATCTGTTCCAGAACGAGCGTCTGCGCGCAGAAGCCTGGGGCTACATGCGCGAAGAGCAACTCGCAGGCACCGCTTACGAGCCCTTCATCGGCCCCGACGAACCGCCGGCCATCGAGAAGAACGCCGCCACGATGGCGCAGTTCAGGGAACGGCTCCGGCCGTTCTATTACGACGCGTCGCGATTCGACACGTACCTCGAGCAGTTGGGCGTGGATTATCCTGAGATCGAGAGGCCTGCGGCCGGGCGCCGCTAAGGACGGCTGCCGCAACGGCGGTCGCCGCCGACGGCACATCGCCGTGGCCCGGGCGTTTGGTCAGGGCGCGAGCGTCTCGTCAAGGCGCATCGGCGTCCCGGTAGACCACCTCGCCTTCGACCAGCGTCATGAGCACTTTGGTCTCATGGACCTCCGTGATCGGGATCTCGAAGGGGTTCCGCGCGACGACGACCAAGTCGGCGAGCATCCCGCGTTCGATCGTGCCGAGCTCGTTTCGTTTACCCCGTTGACGCGCGGAGTTCACGGTGAAGAGATCGATCGCTTGCTCGAGCGAGATTCTCTGGCTTGCTCCTAGCGCTTCGCCCACTCCGCCGGGCGCCTGGCGTGTCACGAGCGTCTCGATCGCGATCCACGGATTGACGGATGGCACGACCGACCAATCGGAACCCGGCACGACGAGCGCGCCGGCGTCGATCGCGTCCTTGAGGGGAATCCAGCGCTGCATGCGCTCCGCACCGACGGCCTTCGTTATGTCGGGAATGATCGGATTCGGGTACCAGATGTACGGAGACATCTCGAACGTTGCCGCGATGCCGCGCGCGCGGCGGATGTCGTCCATCTGCACGAAGCTGTTATGGGCGACGTCGTGCAGCAGACCGCTGAAGCCGTTCGCCTCGCGTGCGGCTTCGATGGCGTCGAGCCCGGCACGCACGGCAGCATCGCCGGCCGCGTGCATCTTGACGGTCAAGCCGAGCGCGTCGAGCCGCGTGACGAGCGCGTTCAGCGCCTCGGGCGGCATCATCAAGAGCCCTCTGTCGCGCTCACCGGTGCCGTTGGCGTCGGCGTACGGCTCGACCATGGCCGCCGTATGCCCGTCCGTCGGCACACCGTCGAGCAGGAGCTTGACGCACGTCGGTGACAAGCGATCGCGCGCGTACAGGTTGCGGTACGCGAGGAAGTCGGGCGGGCCCGCGTCGCCGCCGCCGAACGCCCCCGTCATGCAGGCGGTTACGCGTTGCTTGAGAAGCCCTTGGTCGGCCAACGTCGCATACGCCTGCAGCGCCATCTCGCCCACCACGGCATCCGTGAACGAAGTGATGCCGTGCGAGAGCATCCGATCGAGCGACCAACGCAACGCCTGCAAGGCCTGTGCCTCATTCGTGGAGGGAATCAGCCGCCGGACGAGACCGCCGGCCGACTCGCGCAGTACGCCGGTGGCGCGGCCATCGGCATCCCGCTCGATGATTCCGCCCGGCGGGTTCGGCGTTGTCGCCGTGATGCCGGCGATCTCCAGCGCCCTCGAGCTCACCCATAAACTGTGCCCGCTGATGTCGACCAGCGAAACGGGGTTGTTCGGCGCCGCCCGATCGAGGATCGCGCGGTCCATCGGCTCCGCGCCGAACGACGTTGCCTCCCATTGTCCACCGACGATCCACTCGCCATTCGCGCGTTGCGCGGCGCAGGCTTCAACGGCAGCGACGATTTGCTCGCGCGTCGAGCCTTGGGGGAACTGACATTGAAGCTGCGCAAGCCCCGCTCCCATCGGGTGCACGTGCATGTCGTGCAAGCCCGGCAGCACGGCCGCGCCTTCGAGATCGATGATTTGCGTCTCCTCGGTTCGGTAGGCAGCCACCTCCGCTTGACTGCCGACCGCGATGATCACGCCGTCTTGGATGGCCATGGCTTCGGCCCACCCGTTCGGCGTGTAAAGCTCGCCGCTGTGCATGATGAGATCGGCTTCGAGCGGCGGCGCCGCCGCCGTCTCGAGCGGCATGAACACGGCGCCGGAGAATGCCGCCCCGGCGATCAGCGCGGTCGTTATTCGTGTCGTCATTGCGTCGCACCTCGGTATTGGAAGGGACTCCAAGCCGCTGCCGCGGCGAAGAAGGCAAAGGTCTCGTCATTGGCGCGCGCCCCGTCCAGGCCGACGGGGACGTGACTGAGCTTGACGATCACCGTCCCGCTCGGCGGATCGACGTAGAGGAACTGGCCCTCGCCGCCCAGCATCGTATATCCCGCGCTCTCCTCGATCGTCCACCAGAGGTAGGCATAGCCGAGACCCGGACGCGCCCTGCCGGGGCCGGGTGTGGTCGATTCCCGCACCCATGACTCCGGAAGAATCTCGCGGCCGTTGGCATTTCCGCCGTTCAGCATCAGCATGCCGACGCGCCCATAGTCGCGCAGCACGGCATTGAACGCGCCGGCCGTGAACTCCTTGCCGACTCCGGGCGGACCGTCGAGCACGTAGAACGCGTAGCTCTGCATGCCGGCCGGTTTCCATACGCGCTCGCTGAGATACTCGCTGACAGAGCGGCCGGTAGCGCGGCTGACGATCTCGCCGACCAGCGCCGCCTCGATGCTGTTGTAGTTGAACGCCTGCTCCGCAGCGCCGGTCCGTTGCATGTCGCTCGCCACCGTGAAGAAGCGCCGCTCGTTGTTCACGAACGCCGCGACGTGCGCGTCGCGGGCGGGTCCCGGCGCGAAGAAGTTGTCGTCCCAGCTCACGCCGGTGCGCATCTGGAGCAGGTTCTTGAGCGTGAGCCCATCGTACGCCGTGCCGCGGAGCTCCTGCATGTAGCGCGTGACTGGATCGTCCACGGACGAGATGCTGCCGTCGGCAAGGGCTAATCCTACGAGAATGGAATTGAAGCTCTTGCCCATCGAATACGACATGAAATGAGTAGCGGGCGTTGCCCGGTTCAGATACGACTCGTGAACGATTCTGCCGTGCTTGATGATCAGCAACGCATCGGTGAACGTCCCTTCGGCGAGATCCTCGGCCGCCAGCGAGCGGCCGTCGTGCTCGTAGGCGAAGTCGAGCGGCTGCAACTCAACCGGCAAGCTCCAAACGTTATCGCCAGCCTCGACGCGACTCGTGTCGAACATCAGCTCCGCGGTCCGGTTGGCCAGCGTGCTTACCGCGGGCTCGAACATGTGCAGCCGGTACTCGCGGAGCGCGTCGGAGACCTGCGCCTGAACGGCCGGCGCGGCAAGAAGCGGCAAGAGCAGTGCAACGGCACGCATAACCCGCGGTGCCGCGGAACGCCCGAGCGGCGAGACGGCCGTTAACGACCGAAGAAATAGTTGGCCTGAACACCCCAACGCGCGCCTCGCTCGAACCGCTTGCCGCCGGGGCCGTACAGGTGAATCTCGCTGTTCGACGCGCCAGGCGTGGTCGTGTTGAAGAATCCGGACTGAAGACCGCCCACCCAGGCCTCCTCATCCGTGATGTCCCTGCCATAGAGGGCAATCTCCCACTGCTCGCTAGGCGCCATGAACGAAACGCGAAGGTCGAAGCGATGCCTGCCTGGAATCGCACCCAGCGGGTCGTCCGGATAACCCGGCGGAGGGACGAAGAAAGACGGGGTGCCCGCGAGCCACGCCATGTTCATGCTCGCCCTGCCCGAGAAGCCTCCGACCTCGAAAGTGACTTCCGGATGCAGCGTGGTTTGCCATTCTCCGGGGCCGAATAGTCGCCTGCCCGAGGCGTCAACCCTGCAGGTCCCCGGTGGATTGCCGGCGTTGACCCACTCAATGTTCTGAATCGTGTTGCACTGAGCGTCAGGGTAACGAGTGTACACGGCGTCGTTGTAACCTCCGCTGAAGCCCAGGGACCACCGGTCGCCGATCAGGAAGCGGCCGTCGATCTCGATGCCTTGCGTGTTCACCTCCGCTGCGTTTCTGACGGAGAAGCCGGTGAGCGGGTTGAAGTTGAACTGCTGCAGATTCTCGAAATCCGTATCGAACAAAGCGATGTTGAGCTGCAGGCTACCGTCAAGAAACGTTCCCTTCAGGCCGGCTTCATACCCGAACGCCTCTTCGGGCAAAAAGGTGAACGGATTGGGGGGACCGAGAAGCGGCGGGGGCGCGACGAAACCGCCCGCCTTGAACGCCTCGGCGTATTTCGCGTAGAACATCATGTTGTCCGTCGCGTTCCATTGGAAGCCGACTTCCGGCAAGACGTCGTCCGACGTCACGTCCGCGACCGCCGCAGGGTTCGGATCGAACATGCGCGGTTCGAAGCTCGTCGCGCCAGCGAGCAAAACCGTGTTGCCGATTTGATAGTTGCCGTGCTTGTCCGATTCCTGGTAGCGGGCACCGATATTGAAACGGAAGTTGTCCGTGACATTCCATGTGCCGGTGAAGAACGCCGACGTCCAATCGGCCTCTTCCGTCACTAGGCCACCGTTGGAAAACCCTATGACCCCGGGAATCGGCGGGGCGAACGGCAAGTGGACATTGATTCCGAGGATGGTGTCAGTGGTTTGGTAATAGAGTCCGACCATCCATGCGAAGGTTTGATCCAGCGAAGACGCCAGCGTCAACTCCTGCGCGATCTGCTCGAAATCCTCGTAGCGCTGGTCGGTGAATACGGCAAACACGCTTTCGTCGGGATCGAGCCAATCCTCCTTGTCGATCGTGATACGTGATGTCCTCGAGGTGAGCGTGTTGCGCCCGATTTGCCAATTCAGAGTGCCGACGAAAATGTCCGCCTCGTTGTTCCGGCTTTGCGGATGGTTATATTCGTCGACCAGATTGAGGCCGCGTGGAATGGGTTGCATGATCCCGAAAGCAGACCCGGGAACGATGTTAGTACCGAGATTCGCATTCGCGTAGTCGATGGCATCCCACAGGTCCACCGTGCCGCCCGAATGGGATTCCCTGTTGTATACGTCCAGATTCACCAGGCCGAGCACGTCTTCCATCAAGCACAGCGCCGGTACGCCGGGCAAGAACGCACCGTTGGCGACGCTCGTCGCGAAATCCAGGTCGCAGCGACCGAATTCCGTCGGCGTTCCGTTCTGGTAGTTGTCCTGGTGCTCGTATTTAAACGTGAAGTCGAATCGGTTCGTGGGTTCCCAGACGGTCGTGATGCGGAAGGACTTGTTTTCCGCTGCGCCGATTTTCTGTCCCGTGAGGAACTCGGTATAGCCCGCGTCGGGCAGATCGTAGTATCGACCCGCAACGCGAATGCCAAACCGGTCCGTGATCGGGCCGCCGAAAGCAGCCTCGAAGCTCGCCTCTTCATCGTCGCCGTACTGCAGCATGATGCCGCCTTCAAAAGCATCGCCAGGCTTGCGACTAATGGAACTAATCGCGCCGGCCGTCGCGCTTTGTCCCGCAAAGATGGGTTGCGGGCCGCGTACAACCTCGACGCGCTCGAGGTCGAACAAGCCGCCGAGGACGAGGCTGTCACGGCCGTAGTAGACGCCGTCGGCGAACTGAGCCACGGCTTCCTCGAACGCCTCGTTGCGGGTATCGGTGCCTACGCCGCGAATGCTCATCGACTGACCTTGGAACCCATCATCGATCGCTAGGTTCGGGACAAATGCAGTCATATCCTCCATATCGGAGAAGCCGCCTTCCTGAATGAACTCGCCCGTGACGACGGTCACCGAAATCGGCACGTCTTGAAGGCTCTCCTCGCGACGCGTTGCGGTAACGATGATCTCTTCCAGTCCTTGTCCTTGAGCGAGCACAGACTCTGCGACGCCGCATGACAAAGCGCCTAGGACGAAAGCCCCAAACAGTGTGTTCATCTCTCCTGTCCCCCTGATCTTTTGGCGATGCGTTGCCGAGATACAACGCCCTAAACGCCGAGCAGACCGACTCTGGTCACGACGAATTGCATTCTTGCCGCGTCCTTGCGGCAATAGCGGAAACCACCTAAAAGCAGGAGCGCGGAAGGGGAATTACGCAGTGAGCGAGCACCGCGATCGGAATTGCTTCGATTGGGACGGTGCTTAGGACCAGGATGCCGTTTTGAGCGTCGCTGACCCGGCGGAATTGAGCTCATGGAGCCTGGCAGCAAGGCGCGTGCGCGTCGTAATCTGCAGTTTCGAGAAGATCGACCGCATGTGATTCTCGACCGTGCGCACGCTGATGCTCAGGGCTTGAGCAACCTCCTTGTTGGTCAACCCCAACGTGACGGCGCCCGCCACCTCGAGCTCGCGCGCACTCAGCGGACCGTGGCGTTCCGCCATCCCGTGCAGCGCGGAATTGACGCCGCGGCATGCTCCACCGACGAGCACGTCATCATCATCGATACCTGCGCGTCCGTCGCAACGCTGACCGAGGCCGACCACGGGGCGAAACTGTGCCGCCTTGGCATGGAGCACGATGGACACCATTTTCGCCCTTGCGCGCTCGAGTCGATTGAACGGCAATGATTCTTCCGGGCGATGAAAGTTCAGAAGAAACATCTGACCACCCGATGCGTCCTGAAAACAGAATCCAAGGTGATGACAAAGTCCATTTGGCAACAGAAACTCGTTCCTGTACCGGCGGAAGTTCTCACGATGCCGATCGAGCGGGCAAACATCGGCCGCCCTATCGACGCCGACGATGGTTGCATGCTCGCCCTCCCACTCGCCGCGCCTGAACTGGTCGGCGAATAGGGGTCTCCTAAACCGTTGCGTCAGCAACCGGCGGGCGGGGTCCAGTTTGAAGTAACGTTCGCGGTAAGCGTCATGGACGGACTCAGGAACACCAAGACTGACGAGGGTCGTCAGCCGCGGGGCGTCGGCCAAAACTGAGAATACTCGAAAGACCGCGGTTTCCGCCCGAAGCAGAGACGTCATCGGCTCGAGCAGTCCGGCCGCGAGTCTTGCCCGGCTCGAAGAGAAGTCGATACGCCGGCAGAAGTCCCAGGTCTTTTCCAGTTCGTCAGCGAGTCTGGCCATTTGAAGCGCCCTCGGTTTCGCCCGTTATCCGCCCCGTCGGCAGCCGCCCGCCCGCCTTCGAGCGGCCTGTTTCCGCGCACGTGCCGACGATGCCATCGGACTGTCGCCCGAGAGGTCAAGCTGCTTTTCGGTCATGCCCCAGTCGACGGGAAAGTTGACGGGAAACTTCAAGCAGGCGCGTCGCAACCGGCCCGTCCAACGTCGAGTCGAACGCGCCTGCATACCCGAGCGCGATCAGCGCCAACGCCATCGAGTCGTTGCAATCGTATACCGGAGCCACCATGCCGCTGATGCCGGGAATGAAATCGCTCGTGCGCGCGAGGCCCGCTCGACGCGTCCTCCGGATCCACGGCTCGATCTCCTCGACCGCCACCGGACTCAAGCCAAGACGGCGATTATCGGCAAGCTCCTTGTCGAGCAATCGGGCCGTCGTCTCCTCCGGGAGAAACGCGAGGAAGGCGCACCCTGTCGCGGAGCGCGTGAGCGGCAGGACGGACCCGAGGCGAAGACTGGCCGAAACCGGCGTATCGGAACCGAACCAACGCACGATCGTCGGGCCCTGATTTCCCCAGACGGCAATCGCCACGGTCTGGCCGATGGCTTCCCCGAGATCCCTGAGAATCGGCGTCGCGAGCGTGACGGGCTCGATGCGTCCCAAAGCACTGAGCCCGAGCTGGAGCGCGAACGGCCCCAAATCGTATCGGCCCGTCTCGCGCTCCTGCTGGACGAGGCCCATGCGGACGAAGCTCACGAGATACCGATACGCTTTCGCGGGCACCATGTTCGCCGCGCCCGCGAGATCGCGCAGCATGAGGGAACGCGGCGCGGATGCGAGCGCTTCGAGAAGCCTGGCGCCCACTTCGATCGACTGAATCCCTTGCCGAGCTTTCTCTTGATGGAGGTTCACTGCACGGTCTCGTCTTGACGCGTTCGGACCGAAAAATTACGATATAGTTAATTCTATTCATATTTTATAATTAATTCTATTCATACTCAATGCTGGCGGGCTTGCGCGATGGCCTGGAAACTGCACATGAACGAGCAAGCCGGTAGCCGCGAGTTGGGCCACACGACGGGCGCACGGCGCGGCGCGCAGGTCCTGGCGAGGCTTCGCGACCAACGGCCGTCGCTCTGGTACCGGGGTGAGCCTGTCGAAGACGTCACCATTCACCCGGCGTTCAAGGGCGGCGTTCAAACGCTCGCGGAACTTTACGACCTGCAGTGGCAGGACCCTGAGGTTTCGCTCTGTGAGTCGCCGACGACCGGCCACAAGGTGGGGCGCTCGTTCATGATGCCGCGAACTCACGAGGAGTTGCAGAGCGTCAGCAAGGCCATGAAGGTCTGGGCGGACTACACGTGCGGAATGATGGGGCGCGTGCCCGACTACCTGAACCGGGCTATCACGGGCTACGCGGCCGGGGCGCCGTTCCTTGCCGAAGCCGATCCACGGTTCGGCGGCAACGCCCTTCGTTACCACGAGTATCTGCGCGAGAACGACTTGTGCCTCACGCACACATTGATTCCGCCGCAAGCCAACCGCGCCGTGAGCTCGGCTCAGCAGGCCGATCCGTTTCTCGCTGCGCGCATCAAGGATGAAACGGACGCCGGCATCGTGATCCGCGGCTGCCGCATGCTCGCGACGCTGCCCATCTCCGACGAGCTCATGGTGTTCCCGTCGACGCTCCTGAAAAACGGTGGGGAAGACGCGCCCTACGCCTTCGGGTTCGTGATCCCGAACGACGCGCCGGGGCTGCGATTCATTTGCCGTGAGAGCGTCGACTACGGGCGGTCCCACTTCGATCACCCCCTTGGGTCGCGCTTCGAGGAAATGGACGCCGTCGTGGTTTTCGACGACGTGTTCGTGCCGTGGGAGAACGTGTTTCTGTATCGCGACGTGGAACGGTGCAATCAGGCCTATGCGCGAACTGGCGCCGTCGCTCACATGTCGCACCAGGTCGTCGTGAAGAATATCGCGAAGTGCGAGTTCGTCCTCGGTCTCGCGTCCCTAATGGTCGACACGATCGGCGTAGAGAAGTTTCAGCACATCCAAGAGAAGCTCGCCGAGCTCTGGATCAATCTCGAGACCATGAAGGCGTTCCTGCGCGCCGCGGAGGTCGACGCGTCCCTCGACGAGTGGGGCGTGATGCGCCCGGCCTGGGCTCCGCTCGATGCGGCCCGGAACCTGTTTCCCCGATTGTATCCGCGGATGGTAGAAATCATTCAGCAGATCGGCGCGAGCGGCTTGGTCGCGATGCCGACCGAGCGCGATCTGAAAGGTCCGTTGGTCGAGGACGTCAAGAAGTACTATCGAGCCGCGCGCGCGGAAGCGTTCGACCGAATTCCGTTGTTCCGTCTTGCATGGGATACGTCTCTGTCAGCTTTTGCGTCACGGCAGGTCCTTTACGAGCGGTTCTTCTTTGGAGACCCCGTCCGCATGGCGGGCGCTCTAGTGACCGGGCACGGCGTGGAGATCGGGCAGCTCGCAGAGAAAGTTCGCGAGCTCGTGAAATCGATGAAGGATGAAGCATTCTCGGATGCGTCATGACTCGATTCTTGGGAACAAGCCGCCGCTTTCGTTGCATCCATTTCGATCGCCGTCCCCGAGACCTCGCCGGGGCGTTGGGAGGACGACGTGCTAGTCGTCGACACGGTGCGGTTCACGCCGGGATTCGTTTCACGGGTTTCCAATCTGATGT
>Ga0209320_10000890_pt1 | contig 15414 bp, 15 predicted proteins | sample Rifsed13ft4_FD_184008 | JGI IMG/M metagenome (GOLD analysis project Ga0209320, IMG submission 184008) | Soil microbial communities from Rifle, Colorado, USA - sediment 13ft 4 (version 2) | ecosystem: Environmental > Terrestrial > Deep subsurface > Rock core/Sediment | place: Rifle, Colorado... | reverse complement strand
AGAGGCAAAGATCGGCGCGCTCGTGAAGAGAGCGGTGAGCTGAGGACTGAGCTCGCCACTGGGCCCCGCCCTAGGCGGGATCGTCGGTCGGGACGAGACGTTCCCGCGTGACGAGAACGCGCACAATCGGTCGATCGTAGGACGCCCATCTTCCCGGATTGGACTGAAGCCCGTCGGGAGCATCTCTCCGATTCTCTCCATGAGGTTCAGCTCCAATCTTCAGGATTGGTTCTGGACCCACTCGGAGCTTGAAGCAGCCGGCGACTGGTTCGGGCTCCCACCGCCGAGTTCGATGGTTCATGCCCAGACCGAGCCAGACTGGCCTTTCCGTGAGAGAGACTGCTCAGTCGCGGCCCATTGTCGTGGCCACGTCGGCCACGTTGCCCTCGGCATCGGCCAGTGTCCACCACGCAGGCGCGTACTTGTCGGTAACGAGATGGCCGCCGGCGGCAATCGCTGCCGCGATCCGCGCCTGGACCTGGTCGTGCGGCACCCAGACGTCGACGTGGATCCGGTTATCCTGCAAGCCGGGCTCGTCCATCTTCTGGAACCAAATCGATGGCCCTCGGCCGCGCGGGTCGATCAGGTCCTCCGAGGGGTTGTCGGCACGATACTCGTACCCGAGCACGGCGCGCCAGAACGGCATCACCTCGGCGCTGACCCGCGCGTCGATTGTGAACAGGATGGTCTGCACAGCGGACGGGTCGGCACGGACACCCAGCTCGCGTGCGACGGCCGAGATCTGCCGAGCCAGCCCGACATCGCGCTGGCTCATCCCGAACCAATCGTGCGTGTACGTGATCAGACGCACCGTCACGCCGTCGTGGCGCAAATCGATGTCGGGGTGGTGTTCGTCGAGGCCGGCCAAGCCGCTGATCGCCTGCACCAACCGGGCACCGGCCGCGAACGACCCGGTGCGGAAGAACGTGCAGGCTCCTTCGCCCACGACAGGCCAATCCTCGACGCCCTCGGACTCGTGAAACTGCTTCGCGGTAATCCCGTCGATCATGCTTCACCACGATACCGCGGATGCGTATAGGACTAACCCCGCAGAGGATCGCTCCCCGTCGGGAGCACTCATTTGGGGGAGGACTGGGCTGGTAGCAGTCCTCCTGCCTTGTTATCATGGGTTGAAACAGGCACCGTATAGATAGGAACCACATCCTCGTCAGAGCACTCGTCCGGGGGAGACGCGGAGGTAGCGGTTGTTCTCACGCGCCGAAGTATGCACACGTGCTATTGAGGACCAATTCACGGCCGTTCTCGTTTAGTCTCTCCGGCCCCCGCGCCTTCATTTGCCCTTTCGTTTGGGACTTCCTAACCTCGCAACTGGCCCGACCCAGAGGTGACGCGTGACAATCAGCGCAATCGTAGCGAGGCTCGCGACGATGGTAGAACCCCATCCGATCAGAGTGAAAAGGCCGAGGGCCAACGCGAGAAAAACTCCGAGAATCACCCCCACAAGCGTCCATGCGAGCGCTGGATCGGCCGGAGCCGATTGTCTCGGCCTTGACCCGGCTGCTGGGGGCCTCGGCCGCGGACGAGGGGCGGGAATGTCTTGGTTCCGGACCAGCGGGCGGGTGTCGATGTCTTCGAGCACGCGGGTGAGGTTGCGCATCTTCGTGTCCAAGCGCACAGCGGTCCGGACTTGTCCGAGTTTCGCAACAAGTTTCGCGCTGTTTCCGGGAGGGCGCAATGACGGGACGGTCTCGGACACGCCCTGGAGGAATCTGGAAACAATATCGAGCAAGGTCTCGAATCGCTGGCGCAATTGCCGATACGGTTCCGAGGCTTCCCACCCTCTTAGGAAACCGCTCAGAGCGTCGCGACTGATCCCCTTCGGGATGCCGTAATACTCGTATGCGGCCTCGACGCCAAAGTGCCCAATGAGCCGATTCACTTGGCCATCTGTCTTGTACCGCTGAAAGGCCGCTTCATACTCGTCACGGAGCCGCCGAGCCTCGCTTAGCAAGCGCTCCAGGTCGGGCTTCGGATCGATTGGTGGAGAGGCCGCGGCCATGTCATGAATAGCATTCGACAGCGTGGTGTAAACGTGCCGGTTCACGACAATATGGCGTTATGGGGCTCGTAGGATGAGAGTAGAGGCAGACAGTCAAGGATTCGGGGCATTATTGGAGCGCTCCCCGCCGGGAGCATACCCACGTGGGTCCACTCTCCGTGCGAAATCGGGTGTCGCACTCACCGTCTGGCCGAGGGCGGATCGCTGGGCGTCACGCTCGCTGCGCCACCACAACCAGTCGTGAGCTCCCCTGGCGATCGTATTTCGCTCCGATCTTCAGATCGCCCCACCACTCGATGGGACGGAACCCTTCCCGCCGAAGAGCGTCGGAGAGCGTCTGCTTCGTCCAGATTCGGAGCGGGGCCTCGTCGAAGGCCAAGTCGATGTTCCGACCTCTCTGCATCGCCGTGATGAACCTTGCGACGTGGAGGGACCGCGCCCGATCCTGGTCGTTCAGCGCGAAGATGGCCAGGCGCGTTCCGTCCGGCAGGCGATGGTCAACCTCCGCCCGGACGTTCGTCGGATTGTTGATCCACGGGTCGAAGTTCGTCGTGTCGAGCACGAGGAGCCCGCCCGGCCGAAGGTGTCGGCGGAAGGCCCGGAGACCACGCCGCACGTCGGTCGGAGAGGCGAGGTAGTTGAAGGCGGTCCCGAGGCACAGGAGCGCGTCGAAGGCTCCTCCCACCTGGAGGCTTCGCATGTCCGCGACGGCGACGTTCGCCCGGAGGCCCGCTTCGCGGAGGTTCCGGCGGGATGCGCGGATCATCTCGGCGGAGAGATCCCGCCCCACGACAGAGTACCCCCGCTTCACGAGGCCGAGATCGATCGAGAAGGTACCGCAGGCGACATCGAGGATCCGCCGGACCGGCCCACGCCGACGGAACAGCCGATGGAGAGCCGCAGCCGCGTTTGGCGTCCGCCGAGGTTCGATCGCGGCCGCTAACGTGTCGTAGTGCTCCGCGAAGACTCGGAACCAGCGGCCATGGGCTTTGTCCGACTCACTTCCCAAGAACCGAACGCGCGATGACGATCCGGTAGATCTCCGAGGGCCCCTCGTAGGTTTCCGTGACATGCCGGTCGCGGCATGGCTTCTCGACGATATAGTCCATGATGAACCCGTACCCGGCGTGGATCTAGACCGCGTGGTCCACGGCCGGAAACCGCGCCGGGAGTGAACCCACGTGAGTCTACTCCCCGTCGGGAGCACTCCTAAGAGAGTTGGAATGCCCGTAGCCCGCACGCGCTACACACGCGGACGCAAGACCTGTACGCTTTCATACAGTTCGATAGTGAGCAACGTAGCGTTGGGGTCCGTTATGTAGTCCGCTGCCAACATGAACGGGCCGCTCTCGAATACCATCGCGCTTAGGCTGCCCGTGAAGCTGACCGCCACGGACGCGCATCCTACGTCCAAGCGAAACTGCGGCCACACCCGGGCCCCTCCTTGGAACTCGGAACGCTCGACGAAGACGCAGAAATCAACCTGCGACATGGCGGGGGTCATGTTAACCCAGAACACGAAGCGGTCCCCGGTTACGTTGAACCACGCTCGGTAAGCGGGATACGCGGTGTAGTTCGCTGAAGGATTCGCATTGATGTCAACCACGTTGGGGGCGATTCGCTTCCATGTCCAAACTAACTCATACTCCGGAGGCGGCGAAGGTTTTACCGTCGAGAAAAGGTATGCGATGCCGGCGCTGGTCGCAACGCTCACCGCGAACATCGCCACTACGAACGCCACCACGTGCTTCATGGCGTATTCAATGTAGTGCGGCCTATATGAAACAACACCAACGCCCCGAAATTAGGAATTGAAACCTCGGCGAAGTAATCGCTGTCGGGAGCACTTCTCCTCCGGCGCGTTCACTTCCTCTCCCGCTCAATCATCCCCATGAGGATCACGCCGCCGAGGAACACCCGCCGATCGAACATCGCCGGCAGGTTCTGGCACTCGATTTCCCAAATGTCCCCGACGATCTTGAATTGCTGGTTGATGTAGGCGACGGGCATCCCGCCGAGCGTCATCGTGAGACGCTCCGGGATCAGAGAGCCGCCCGGAATCCATTTCCGAGCAAGGCCGCGACCCGTGGACTCCTTAATCTCGCCGACGAGGTTGTTGGCTGGGTCCCGGATCTCCCATTCGTCCGCGACAAACGTCGAAGTCAATGCCCGTCGGCGGACGTATCCGAGGAGCGCATTCGATCCGGAGTCGATGACGGCGAACGTGCCCCAGATATCGAGGATCTGTTGCTGCCTAACTTGGAACAGCTCCCGCGTCATGGTCTCGTCTGTGAAGATCCGGATGTCCTCCTTGAGCCGGAGCATTTTCTGCTTGCTGTAGCCCAGCGGGTTCCCGGCCTGGTCCTCGATCCAGTACTGGCCCGTGAGCGCGAGGACCTTCTTCCGGATCCGATAGAAGTTCATCGTCCACAGGGATGGGACGGTCGAGACTGTCGTGGGCGTCGCCGCCTGGGCGGGCGCCGTCGCGGCCGGCGTCGGGGCGGGCGGGTAATATCGCTGCTCCCGCTGGCACCACCACTGGCCATACTGTGCGACCCACATGAGGGGTCCGCCACATCCGGGACACGAGGCGGCCGCCATCTCTCTAACCCCGGCACGGATATCGTCGGGGCCCCTTAGTCGTTTTCATCCTGCGCGGGCTCGCGATTGATTCCGTCGCGCTCCCGGAGTCGGGCTCATCTCTTGTGTCACCATTCGAAGAGACCGCGTTGATTCGGATGACCCGCGACACAATGTATTTATAACGCGGTTATATTTGTTTGAGCACTGCGGGGGACCGGACGGTTCATAGGCCCCACAACCCTCGCGCGGTGAGCTTGGCATGGTCTCGAAGACGGCGATTCAGCAGGAACTGGCGCGGCGGGAGTATTCCGCCGGGTTCATCACGGACATCGAGATGGAGACGGTCCCGAAAGGCCTGAATGAGGACGTCATCCGCCTGATTTCCCAGAAGAAAAAGGAGCCCGAATGGCTCCTGGAATGGCGCCTCCGGGCGTACCGCCACTGGCTCACGATGAAGGAGCCGAAGTGGGCGAACGTGACGTACGGTCCGATCGACTATCAGGACATCATCTACTATGCGGCCCCGAAGCCGAAGAAGGCTGTGGAAAGCCTGGACGACATTGACCCGGAGATCAAGGCCATGTACGACAAGCTCGGGATTCCGCTCCGGGAGCAGGAGAAGCTCGCGGGCGTCGCCGTCGACGCGGTCCTCGACAGCGTGTCCGTCGCAACGACGTTCCAGAAGCGTCTCGAGGAACTCGGGATCATCTTCGGCTCGTTTTCCGAAGCGGTCCAGAAGCACCCGAACCTCGTGAAGAAGTGGCTCGGGTCCGTCGTCCCGTTCAATGACAACTTCTTCGCGGGCCTGAACTCAGCCGTCTTCAGCGACGGCTCGTTCGCGTATGTCCCGGCCGGCGTGCGGTGCCCGATGGAGCTCTCCACGTACTTCCGGATCAACGCAGCGGACACGGGCCAGTTCGAGCGCACCCTCATCATCGCGGACGAGGGTGCGTACGTGAGCTATCTTGAAGGTTGCCTGCCCGCCTGGGAAGAGGTCTCCACCGGGGACCAAATGAAACCCATCTCCGAGCTGAACCTCCACGACGTCGTCGTGAACGGCGACGGGCGAGAAACGGAAGTTTCAAAGCTCACCTTGCGGCCATTCAAGGGAGAACTCGTCGAGGTCACTCCGCGTAGCACCGGGAACCGGTTCAGCCTCACACCGGAGCATCCCGTGCTTGCCGTGAGGCGCGACGTGGTCCGGAGTTCCCTCCGTGCGAATGGGCGATGGCCGGACATCAGCAGAGAGAAACTCGACCGGGCGGAACCCGAGTTCGTGCCCGCAGGGGAGCTCCGGGCTGGGGACCTTCTCGTGTTCCCGATCAACCAGGCCTTGAAGGATGACCCGGCGCTCAACGATGAGTTCCTCGAACTCCTTGGATACTACGTTGCCGAGGGCTGCGCCACGAGGTTCAACGGATACGACGCCGTCGAGTTCTCTCTCGGTGACCACGAGGGACCTCTGATCGCCCGGATTGCTGAGCTCGTGGAGCGGATCACTGGAAAGTCCCCCTCGCGGACGCACGATCGAAAGAGGCACGGGGTCTATCTAGTCGTCTACTCAAAGGAGCTCGCGCGCCTTTGCGTCGAGCACGGCGGCAAGTATGCAGAGCACAAGCGATTCAGCAAGGCGGTCATGGATCTCCCCCCCGGGCGACAGAAGCTGGCCCTCGACAGTTACATGCTGGGAGACGGGAGCGTTTCGAATCGACCAAGCGTCTCGGGCAACCTCCGCGAGGTCCGGGCCTGTACGGTCTCTCGGCAGCTCGCCTTCCAGTTGCAGGAACTCCTAGCTCGCCAGGGAGTATACGCGTGCATCAACTCGGTCGATGCCTTTGAGGAGCCCATGAAGGATGGGCGGCTGATCCGTCACAAGAAGCGATACTGGCTCGTCTATCACGAGAACACCCGCAGCCACGCGGTAAAGCGTCGAGGCTCGTCCTTCCTCGTGCCCATCCGAAAGGTGTCGCGCCGTCCCTACGCAGGCGTCGTGCGCAACTTCGAGACGAGAGCGGAGCCCCACACATACCTCGTGAAGGGCTTTGCCGTCCACAACTGCACGGCCCCGATCCGGGACAAGCACCAGCTCCACGCGGCGGTCGTCGAGCTCATCGCCCTCGACAACGCGCAAATCAGGTACTCGACGATCCAGAACTGGTACCCCGGTGACAAGGAGGGGCGCGGCGGGATTTACAACTTCGTCACGAAGCGCGGGAAGTGCCTCGGGGTGAACTCGAAGATCTCCTGGACGCAGGTCGAGACGGGTAGCGCGATCACGTGGAAGTACCCGAGCGTCATCCTCCAGGGCGACAACTCCGTCGGCGAGTTCTACAGCGTCGCCCTCACGAACAACTACCAGCAGGCGGACACAGGCACGAAGATGAGCCACATCGGGAAGAACACCCGGAGCACGATCATCGCGAAGGGGATTTCCGCGGGCCACGGCCAGAACACGTACCGCGGCCGAGTCCAGATCCTCAAGGGCGCGACGAACGCGAGGAACTACTCCCAGTGCGACTCCCTCCTCCTCGGGAGCGAGTGCGGGGCCCACACGTTCCCCGACATCCAGGTCATGGAGCCGAGCGCGCAGATGGAGCACGAGGCGTCGACGTCGAAGATCGGGGACGACCAGCTCTTCTACTGCCAGTCCCGCGGGATCACCCCGGAGGACGCCGTGAACATGATCGTGAACGGGTTCTGCAAGAAGGTGTTCCTCGAGCTCCCGATGGAGTTCGCGGTCGAGGCGCAGAAGCTCCTCCAGGTCAGCCTGAACCTCGAGGGAACGGTCGGCTAGGGCCGGTCCGCAACGGGCGGAGAGTCGGGATGGCATTGCTCGAAGTCCGGAATCTGCACGCGAGGGTCAAAGACAAGGAAATCCTGAAGGGCGTCGACCTCACGGTGAACCTCGGCGAGGTCCACGCGATCATGGGTCCGAACGGGTCTGGAAAGAGCACCCTCGCGCAGGTCCTCGCGGGCCGCGTGACGTTCGAGGTCACGGAGGGCACCGTGACGTACGACGGGAAGGACCTCCTCGTGATGAAGCCCGAGGACCGCGCGCGTGAAGGTCTATTCATGGCGTTCCAGTACCCTGTCGAAATCCCCGGCGTCGGGAATGCGTATTTCCTGAAGGCCGCCGTGAACGCGATCCGGAAGTACCGCGGCGAGCCGGAGCTCGACGCGATGGATTTCCTCGAGGTCGTGAACGAGGGGATGAAACTCCTCGGGCTCGACGAGAGCTTCATGAAGCGCTCCCTGAACGACGGCTTCTCCGGGGGCGAAAAGAAGCGGAACGAGATCTTCCAGATGGCCGTGATTCGGCCGCGGCTCGCGATCCTCGACGAGACGGACTCCGGGCTCGACATCGACGCGCTCCGGATCGTTGCGAACGGGATCAACTCCCTTCGCGGTCCGGACCGAGCGATGGTCGTCGTCACCCACTACGCGCGGCTCCTCGAGTACGTGACGCCGGATTTCATCCACGTCCTCGCGGACGGCCGGATCGTGAAGTCCGGCGGGAAGGAGCTCGCGATGGAGCTCGAGCGGAAGGGCTACGGCTGGCTCGAAGAGGAGGCGGCGCGCCCGCCTTCGGGCCGCTAGGGGAGCGCGGCGATGGCGGTGGCGGTACCGGCCGTCGACGGCTACGTGTCGGAGTTTGTGCGGTCCTCCGCCGACAGGTCGCGCCGCGACGCCCCGTGGCTCGGCGACCTCCGGAAGGCCGCGATCGAGCAATTCGCCCGCCTGGGATTCCCAACGATCAAGCACGAGGAATGGAAGTACACGAACCTCGCACCGCTCGCACGGACGCCGTTTCGACCCGCAGGCGTGCACGACGGACCCGGAATCGTCGGAGAAAAGCTCAAGCCCGTTACCTTCGGGATGCTCCGGTGCACGCAGCTCGTGTTCGTGAACGGCAGGCACGCATCTCGGCTTTCCTGGCACCGTCCCCTCCCTGCGGGTGTCCGCGCGACGGGTCTCGCGGAGGTCCTGCGGGACGACCCCATGGTCGTCGAGCCCCACCTCGGGCGCCACGCGCGGTCCGATGACCAGACGTTTACCGCCCTGAACACAGCCTTCATCGAAGACGGCGCGTTCGTGCACGTGCCGAAGGGCACGGTCCTAGAGGAGCCGATCCACCTCTTGTTCCTGTCGACGCCGTCCGCCGAGCCCACCGTGTCGCACCCGAGGAACCTCGTTGTCCTCGGCCCGGCGAGCCAGGCGACGATCATCGAAAGCTACGCCTCCCTCGAGGACGGCTCGTACTTCACGAACGCGGTCACGGAGGTCGTCGTCGGTGAGGACGCGGTCCTCCATCGGTACAAGGTTGGGCGGGAGAGCGAGCAGGCGTACCACATCGCTCGCACCGAGATTGTTCAGGGACGCTCGAGCAACGTCACGTCGCACACGATCTCCCTCGGTGGGGGGTTCGTCCGTGACGACGTGAACACTCGGTTCGCAGGCGAGGGCGGGGAGCTCTCGCTCGACGGCCTCTACATGCTCGGGGGTCGTCAGCTCTTCGACACGCACACGAAGATCGATCACGTGGCGCCGAACTGCACGAGCCGCGAGCTGTACAAGGGCATCCTCGACGGCGCCTCCCGGGGCGTCTTCAACGGTCAGATCTTCGTGCGCAAGGGCGCTCAGAAGACGGTCGCGCGCCAGACGAACAAGAACCTCCTTCTGTCGAACGAGGCGTTCGTCGACTCCACGCCCGGACTCGAGATCCTCGCGGATGACGTGAAGTGCAATCACGGTTCGACGATCGGCCAGCTCGCGGAGGACGCAATCTTCTACATGCGGACGCGGGGGATCGATGAGGCGACCGCCCGGAACATTCTAACGTACGCGTTCGCGGCGGAGATCGTCAACCTCGTGACCGTCGCATCAGTTCGGCTGAAGATGAACGAGCTCGTCCTGTCCCGCCTTCCGTACGGACGGGTGAGCAAGGAAATCTTATGAGTCGCCCCGCGCATTGGTTTCATGCTCCCGATCCATACGCCCCTGAGGACCCCCGATGACGGACCTTCGCGAACTGTACCAGGAATTGATCCTCGACCACAGCCGGTCGCCGCGGAATTTCCGCGCGATGCCGGACGCAAACCACAGGGCGGTCGGGAACAACCCGCTCTGCGGGGACCGTGTCACGTTGTTCCTACGGGTCGACGGGGAAAGGATTGCGGACGTGAGCTTTCAGGGGTCCGGCTGCGCGATCTCGAAGGCCTCCGCGTCGATGATGACGGACGCTCTGAAGGGCAAGTCGCCCGCCGAGGCGGCGGCCCTGTTCGACAGGTTCCACGAGATGGTGACCCTGGGGACGGGCGCGTCGTTCGAGCCGGGACCGCTGGGGAAGCTCGCCGTATTTCGGGGCGTCGCGGAGTTCCCGGCGCGAGTGAAGTGCGCGAGTCTCGCGTGGCATACGCTCCGTGCCGCGCTCGAATCGAAGGAGGGCACGGTTACCCTCAAGTAGCGCACCGTTGAAGGCAGCGGGTCGATCAAGTTATGGAGTCCTCAGGCAACTCTTAAGCAAAGACACTAGTATCCCGAGAGGGGTAGGAGAGCGCGGCGATGGCGTCGAAGGCGAAGCTCCTGATGAACGTCGAGAAAGTCCGCGCGGACTTCCCGATCCTGTCCCGGACCGTCCACGGGAAGCCCCTCGTCTACCTGGACAGCGCGGCGACGTCCCAGAAGCCGAGGCAAGTGATCGACGCCGTGTCGGACTTCTTCGCCCGGTATAACGCGAATGTCCATCGCGCGATCTACGAGCTGGGCGAGGAGGCGACGCGAGAGTATGAGGGCGCCCGCGAGAAGGTCGCGCAGTTCATCAACGCCCGCTCGCCGAACGAGATCGTGTTCACGAAGTCCACGACGGAGAGCATCAACGCGATTGCGTATGGCTGGGGCCTGAAGGGCTCACTCGTGGCGGGCGACGAGATTGTATCGACCGTGATGGAGCACCACTCAAACCACGTGCCCTGGTTCTTCGTCCAGGACTACAAGGGCGTGAAGCTGAAGTGGGTCGACATCCACGACGACGGCACGCTGAAGATGGAGCAGTACGACGAGCTCATCACGAAGCGGACGAAGCTCGTCACCGTGACGCATGCCTCGAACGTCCTCGGCACGATCAACCCCGTGCAGGAGATCGCGAAGCGGGCCCACGAGGTCGGCGCGATCTGCGTCGTCGATGCGGCGCAGTCCGTGCCACACCTGCCCGTCGACGTCCAGAAGATCGATTGCGACTTCCTCGCGTTCAGCGGCCACAAGATGCTGGGTCCGACGGGAATCGGCGTGCTGTATGGCAAGCCGGATCGCCTGGAGACGATGGAGCCGCTCATGGGTGGCGGCGAGATGATCCGGGAGGTCCACCTCGGGACCGCCGTGTGGAACGACGTCCCGTTCAAGTTCGAAGGCGGGACGCCGAACATGGCGGGCGCGATCGGCCTCGGCGTCGCCGTCGACTACCTGTCCGCCCTCGGGATGGAGAACGTCAGGACGCACGAGCGGGAGATGACGGAGTACGCTCTCGAGACGCTCCGGGAGATCCCCGGCATCCGGATTCATGGGACGCAGGATGCGAACCGCCGGGGAGGGGTCGTGTCGTTCACGCTCGGGGACATTCATCCGCACGACATCGCGTCCGTTCTCGATATCGAGGGGATCGCGATCCGGTCCGGCCACCACTGCGCGCAGCCCCTCATGGAGCGCCTCCATGAGGATGCGACGGCGCGGGCCTCGTTCTACGTATACAACACCTTCGAGGAGGTCGACCGCCTCGCGGGTGGACTTCGCAAGGTGAGCGAGGTCTTCTCCTAGACGGAGCGAACTTCCGGGGTCCACAGCGGCACGGGAACTTCGATGGCGGGGAGGGGGCTGTGAGAATGCTCCATCGTGGTGAGGGGGTCCCATGACGCCTGACACGGGAGATGACCGGCCGGACATCGCGTCCCTCATTGGCAACACGCCTCTCCTTCCGCTCCACCGGATCACACGCGCCATCCCGCACGTCGAAGTGTACGCGAAAGCGGAGTGGCTGAACCCGGGTGGCTCCGTGAAGGACCGGCCCGCCCTCTCGATGATCCGAGCGGCCCTCGCGAGCGGCGCGCTCGGACCCGGGAAGCGGATCCTCGACGCGACCTCCGGGAACACAGGGATCGCGCTCGCGATGATCGGAGCGGCCCTCGGGATCGACGTCACGCTGTGCATCCCTGCGAACGCGAACGATGGACAGAAACGGACCCTCAAGGCGTACGGCGCCGAACTTGTCCTCACGGACCCGCTCGCAGGTACGGACGGCGCACAGCGACACGCGAAAGAGCTCGTCGCGACTCACCCGGAGCGGTACGCGTACGTGGACCAGTACAACAGTCCCGCGAACTGGCGGGCCCACTTCGAGACGACGGGTCCCGAGATCCTCCGGCAACTTCCAAAGCCGATCACGCACTTCGTTGCGTGTCTCGGGACGACGGGCACCCTGGTTGGCACGGGGCGGAGGCTCCGCGAGGCGCACCCGCGGATGCAGGTCGTCGGCGTCGAGCCGGACAGTCCGCTCCATGGGATCGAGGGCGTGAAGCACCTCGGCTCCGCGCTCGTCCCGGGAATCTGGGATCCTTCGGTGGCGGACGAACACATCTTCGTCGCGACGGAGGTCGCGCAGGCCTTCGCGCGTCGCCTCGCTCGAGAGGAAGGCCTCCTCGTTGGCACGTCGAGCGGCGCGGCCCTCGCGGCGTGCCTTGAAATCGCGGGTCGAATCGACAATGGGGTGATCGTGACCGTGTTCCCCGACGCGGGCGACAAGTACCTCGAGGAACGGTACTGGGAGGCTCCATGACCGTCGCCCTCCCGCGTTCAGAGCTCGTAAGGATCCACGCTCACGCGCGGGAGACGTATCCCGAGGAGTGCTGTGGCTTCTTGATCGGAACGCAGGACCTGCGCCGCGTCGTTGTGGAAGCCCGCCGCACAGCGAACGTCCGCTCGGACGACCGGCGGACGCGGTACACGATCGACCCGCGGGAAACGCTCCGCCTCGATCGCGAGCTGCGGGGGACGGAGCGGGAGATCGTGGGCTTCTATCATTCGCATCCGGACGTGCCCGCGGTCCCGTCCGCGTTCGACCGGGACCACGCTTGGCCCGGATACGCGTACGTGATCGTCTCCGTGTCCCACGGGGAGCCGAAGGACGTCCACGCCTGGATCCTCGTGGAGACGGAAACGGAAAGGTCTTTTATGGAAGAGGCGATTGAACTCGTATAACGGCGTCATAGCAGGGGGAATACGATGTCCCACATCGTGAAGGTGTACATCCCGACCCCGCTTCAGCAGTACGTCGGGAACCAGGACGCGATCGAGGTCCGTGCGGCCACGGTGCGCGACGCATTCGATGCGATTGCCACGGAACACGCGGCGCTCCGCCGCCATCTCTTCGAGGACTCCGGGATGCTCCGGAACTTCGTGAACGTCTACGTGAACGACGAGGACATCCGGTACCTCCAGAAGGACGCGACGCCCCTGCGGCCCGGGGACACGATCTCGATCATCCCGAGCATCGCGGGCGGGTCCGTGTCCGTGATGCAGCGCGTCGCCCGCGCGCGGAAGGATCAGCTTACGATGGAGGAGATTAGGCGGTACTCCCGCCACCTCATCCTCCCCGAGGTCGGAATGGCGGGCCAGATCAAGCTCCGGAACTCCTCCGCGCTCATCGTCGGTACGGGCGGGCTCGGCGCGCCCCTCACGCAGTACCTCGCGGCGGCGGGGGTCGGGCGCCTTGGCCTCGTCGATTTCGATGTCGTCGACCTCTCGAACCTCCAGCGGCAGGTGATCTACACGACGAACGATGTCGGGAAGCCGAAGCTTGAGGTCGCGAAGCGAAGGATCGAGGCGATGAACCCCGGGGTCGAGGTCACGACCCACGAGGCGAAGCTCACGTCCGAGAACGCGATGGAGATCCTCCGGAACTACGACGTCGTCGTCGACGGGACGGACAACTTCCCGACCCGATACCTCGTGAACGACGCGTGTGTGCTCCTCGGGAAGCCGAACGTCTACGGCTCAATCTTCCGATGGGAGGGCCAGGCGAGCGTGTTCTGGGCGGAGAAGGGCCCCTGCTACCGCTGCCTCTATGCGGAGCCCCCGCCGCCGGGCTTAGTGCCAAGCTGCGCGGAAGGCGGCGTATTCGGCGTCCTCCCTGGCATCGTCGGCTCGATCCAGGCCACGGAAGTCCTCAAGATCCTTCTCGGGAAGGGCGATCTTCTCGTCGGACGGCTCCTCGTGTTTGACGCCAAGAAGATGAAGTTCCGGGAGCTGAAGCTCCGGAAGGACTCGAACTGCCGGGTCTGCGGGCCGAACGCGACGGTCAAGGAACTCATCGACTACTACGAGTTCTGCGGCGTCGGCCAGGACCGCGAGGCCGAGCTCGAGGAGGCGTACGTCATCGCGCCCGAGGCGCTCAAGGCGCAGATCGAGACGAGCGGGGACGTCGTCCTTATCGATGTGCGGGAGCCGATGGAGTGGGAGATCAACCGGCTGCCGGGCGCGAAGCTGATCCCGCTCGCAACACTTCCGCAGCGCGTGAACGAGCTCAGCACGGCGGACGAGATCGTCCTGTACTGCAAGGTCGGCAACCGGTCCGCCCACGCGGTCAACTTCCTCCGGGAGCTCGGGTTCCGCAAGGTGAAGAACCTCGATGGCGGGATCGACGCCTGGATCGAACGGATCGATCCGAGCCTTCCATCGTACTAAACGTCACGGCGGGTTCCAGGGGCTCGTTCCGAGGTCCGTTCCACAGGTCCCACAGAACCGGTCGTCCGGCTCGGCGATCGCCCCGCAGACGGGGCAACGGGGCGGGACGCGGGTCCCACATCTCCCACAGAACGCATCGCCCGCGTCGAGAGCCCCACCGCACGCGCCGCAAGATTGATTGCTCGATGGCGAGAGCGTGGCCGTTCGGGATGCCACGCACTCCGAGCACAGGTGGACGATCTGTCCTTGGAACTCGCGGGGCACGAGGGTCGTCGTCGCGCGGCCACAGATCCCGCATCGCATCGGACCGCGATGGACCGCCGCGTCGACAATCCGGATGTCATCCCGCGCCGCTGCCCGACCCGCAGGTGCTGGGGTCGACGAATCGCCGTGTCCCTTCTCCCCGGGCATTCCGGGGCGGCGAGCGCGCCGCGCGGCTTAAGGGGCGCACTACACCTTCTTCGCGGCGTCCCGGCCTTTATCGAGGAGGATGCCCTTCACCTTCGGCTTCCCGGCCTGCTCGTCCTCCTCGAGGTACGAGACGTAGCCGGAGCCGACGTTGAAGTGGACGACCTTCACCTTATCGTCGATGTCGAGCATCGACTTCCCGCTCTTCCGCTTCATCTGGGCCCTCTATGAATCCGGATTCGTAGTTACTTAAACCATACCTCGCGAGTGTCACGTTTGATAGCCAACCCGCACCGCCGTGCGCGTTTTCACGAGCGATTGGGGCTGTCCGCGTTGACTGTCACGTCAATTATGGCGAACATTCTAATATTCAGGAAGGCAGAATAACACCAAGGGTGCGGGTCCGGCGATGACGGTCACCGTGGACAAGCTCGCGAGGGCGATCGAGAAGAGGATGGGCATCCACCGTTCTGAGGCGCAGTCCGTCGCAGAGCGGGTGATGAACTACTTCGGGTTCAAGGCCTTCATCATCGACAACGCGGTCGATTCGGAGGACCGGAAGATGTTCTACACGCTCCACGATGCGGCACTCCTCCGGTCCTCGTGGGAAACTGTCCTCCTCCAGACCGGCCGGAACTGGCGGATTTTCTATTGGGAACTCAACGAACCCG
>Ga0209320_10000887_pt1 | contig 15420 bp, 14 predicted proteins | sample Rifsed13ft4_FD_184008 | JGI IMG/M metagenome (GOLD analysis project Ga0209320, IMG submission 184008) | Soil microbial communities from Rifle, Colorado, USA - sediment 13ft 4 (version 2) | ecosystem: Environmental > Terrestrial > Deep subsurface > Rock core/Sediment | place: Rifle, Colorado... | reverse complement strand
CTCCGTCCGCTTCTTGGGACTGGCACGCGCCCATTTGCGAACCATCTCTGCTGTCATTTCAACATGACATTGAAACGCAAGCGTCTTCCCCAGGACGAAACCCTGGTTGGCGCAGTGAGGAGAGGCGAGAATGCGGGTGGCGCCTTCGGGAATGGAGAAAGTTTCTCCGTGCCAGTGAAACACCTCGAATTCTTCCGGGAGGCCGTTGAGCCAGGCATTCGCGACGGGACTGTTCACGCGGCTGACCGGGAGCCAGCCGATTTCCTTGACGGGGCTGTCCGTGATTTCGCCGCCGAGTGCCTTGCTGACTAATTGTCCGCCGAGGCAATGACCGAGCACCGGGACATCCGCGGCCACCGCTTCCTGGATTAGCCGCATCACCTTGGGAATCCACGGCAGCGGGTCGTTGACGCTCATGTACCCGCCCATCCAGACGAATCCGGAAACGCCGTCTATGCTTGTAGGAACGGGATCATTTTGATCGATCCGGATTATGCGGTGGGGCAAGTGGTGGCGCTCGAGAAATTCGGCCAGATAACCAGGTCCCTCATGCCGGGCGTGGCGGAACACAAGGATTTCCTTCATGCACCGATTGTATCGTCAGTCATTCGTTTAAGAAACATGTTCGCCCATACTCTGACGCTGAAAATATGCATGGTTGCGGCGCTGCTGCTGGTCACGATCCGTGCCGATGCCGTGGAAAATATTTCCCTGCAGGCTTTGTTCAAGGACAAGGCCATATTCGTCATTGACGGAAAACGCCGCGTTCTGACGATCGGGGACGAAAGTCCCGAGGGAGTCAAGCTGCTGGCCACCGATACGCAACAAGAAAATGCCGAAATAGAAATAAATGGCAAACGCGAATCGCTCCGGTTGGGTGTGGTGGTGGCGAATTTTGCATCCCGGGGAAAGGGCAACGTCGTGCTTTATCCCGACCGCGGCGGACACTTCTTTGTCGATGGTCTCGTCAACGATGCGGCCGTACGATTCATGGTCGATACCGGCGCCACGGTAATCGCGATGAACAGCAATGTCGCCAAACGCGTCGGCATCAATTATCTCAAGGAAGGGCGGCCCGGCATCGCCAGCACGCCGGGAGGTAACGTGCGGACGTTTAATCTAATACTGAATTCCGTCCAGGTGGGGGACATTAAAATTTATAACGTGCCGGCAAGCGTCATTGAGGGCAATCACCCGCGCGAAGTCCTGCTGGGCATGTCGTTTCTCGGTCAACTCGACATGAAGCGCGACGGCGAAAAAATGGAGCTGCTCGAACGGTAACAACAGGGTTACGCGGAGTAACTCGGTGACCGTAGCGCCCGGGCAAGCTTCGTGCATGGCGGACCGGCAGGCACCCTTGGATTAAACTTCGCGTTGGAAGGTTTCGCCCGTTCGCCTCGGGCGCCGGGCATCAGGATCAGAACCGGAACCCGAGCTTGACGCCGTACGAGGTGGCGTCGCCGGTCTTGTCCGCCTCGAGCGCGAGATTGGCGAGTCCGAAATTGAAGTTCCCGCCGACGAAGTATTTTCCCTGAGTAAATTCTTCTTTACTGACGTTTGAGACGCCGACCGGATTTGACGTGGTCCAGACTCGTCCCACGCCGGCATAAGGTGTGAAAATCGCCATGCCTTTGGAGATCAGCAACTCGAGCCCCGTTGTATTGAAGTCGAGCTGATCGACGCCCGAAAGTTTCGAATAAGTTCCCCGCAACCCGAGCGCCGGTTGGGCCACGCCCCCTTCGAGGATGGCATAGCGCACTTCGGCGCCCCACAGTGAGATGTTCGTGCCGGGGATGGAAGTGTAAAACGCGCCGAGATCGATACCGGCCGGCAGTCCCTTGTGCAGGTGCAGTTTTGGAACGTAGAGCGTATCGGGCGCCGTACCGGAACTCGCCCGGTCCCAGGCGTCGAGGTGCTGTAATTTTGTCGCGGTGACCTCGAGGCCGAGATCGAATCCGGTGATACCCAGCGGTGTGGCCGGGATGACGGCCTTGTAGCTCAGCGCGGCCCCGAGGTCTTCCGACAAATTGCGGAATTCCGATTGGACCAGTTGATTGATCTGGTCAATATTCTCGGCGGCCATCGTCGGCGGAATCGCGGTGAAGAGCATGGCAACGGCAGCGAGCACCCATTTCATCATAAACTCCCTATAAAAGGAATGCAGAGCGATATCTTGATAATCGTAGTAGCAAACGCGTGGCAACCACTTACCGTTGATCCGAATGGCGGGCGCGTACGGCGGCGGGTGTTATCCGGTCAGGTTGCAGCTGCGGGAGGAAAGACTTTATCGGGATTCAGAATGCCCTTGGGGTCGAACTGGCGTTTGATGCGTCGCATGAGATCGAGCGTGACCGGATCGATCGCGCGGTTGATGTAATCGCGTTTTTCCACGCCGATCCCGTGTTCACCCGAAAGCGTACCGCCCAATTGCAGCACCAGATCGAATACGCGCGATAGGCACGGACGCGCGTTTTTCTCCTGCCGGGCATCCTGCGTGTCGTAAAGCAGGTTCACATGGATATTCCCGTTGCCGGCGTGACCGAAATTGACAATGGGAATGCCGAATTCGATTGATAATTTCTCCAGTCCGTCGATCAGATCGGGAATACGCGAGACCGGGACCACCACGTCTTCATTGAGTTTGTTGGGCGCGATGTTGCGCAACGCCGGGGACAGCGCCTTGCGTGTGGCCCACAGTGCCGCGGCCTCTGCTTTGGTTTTCGCCACCACCAGGTTCAGTAATCCCTTGCCGCGCGCGGCGGCGGAAATTCCCGCCTCCGCCGAATCCATGGCCGCCTCCGGTCCATCGACTTCGATCATGAGCAGAGCACCGGCGCCTTGGGGCAAATCCGCCTGGGAATAATTCCGGATCATCTCGATCGCGGGCGCGTCCATGAACTCCAATGCGTAAGGCGTAACCGGCTGCGCCATGATGCGCGAGATGGCCGCCGCTGCCGCGTGCACGCTTTGATAAACCGCCTGCAGCATGCGGCGGGATTCGGGGAGCGGCGTGAGCTTGAGCGTGGCTTCCGTGACGAGAGCCAGCGTTCCTTCCGAGCCGATAATCAGGCGCGTGAGGTCATAGCCGACCACGCCCTTGGTGGTGTAGGTACCGGTGTGTATTTCTTCACCCTTACCGGTGACCGCGATGAGCCCCAGGACGTTTTCGCGCGTGGTTCCGTATTTCAACGCCCGCGGGCCGGCGGCATTGAGCGCGATGTTGCCGCCGACGGTGCAGTAGGCGCTGCTCGTGGGATCGGGTGGCCAGAAAAAACCGTGTTCCGCGGCCTTGTCCTGCACCGCCTGATTGATGACACCGGGTTCGATGCGCATGACGCGGTTGGCGGGATCCATTTTGAGTATGCGATCCATGCGCTCGAGCGACAGCACGAGCCCGCCGCGCAGCGGTATGGCGCTGCCGGTCGTGCCGGTACCGCGTCCGCGCGCCACGACCGGAACGCTGTATTCATGACACAATCGCACCGTTTCCACGACCTGGGTATGCGAAGTGACGAAGGCCACGGCATCCGGCAGCGCGTGCTTGCGGGAATTATCCTGTCCGTACACCCAGCGGTCGGACGGGTCGGTTAACACGTTTTCCGCACCCAACGCGGATTTGAGCCGCGCAAGAAACGGACCGGGCAAATCAGTCATGGGAACGAATGCGCCTGATTAAGTCGGTGGTCGAGCGCTTGAAACGGAACGGGATGGAATGCACCTGTCCACCGTAGTTTTTGACGATATCGGCACCGACGATTTTGTCCGGCGCCCAGTCGCCGCCCTTGACCAGGTGTTCCGGCCGCACGCGCCGGATCAGTTCCAGCGGCGTGTCGTCTTCAAACGGGACGACCAGCGAAACGCAGCCGAGCGCGGCGAGTATGGCCATCCGGTCGTCGAGAGGATTGATGGGGCGGTTCTCCCCTTTGTTCAGGCGGCGGGCCGAGGCGTCGCTGTTCACGCCGATCACAAGGGATTGGCCGAGGGCCGCCGCTTGTTCGAGATAGGCGACATGCCCGCGATGCAGGATATCGAAGCAGCCGTTGGTAAACACGACGGGCCGGGCGAGCGCGGCGAGCCGGGCCTGGATTTGCGCCGCGTCCCGGACGATTTTACGCTCGCATGAGATCAATCAGTGTACTCAAACAGCTTGACCACGCGCTTGATGCTGCCGACGGTCCGGGTGGCTTCCGCGGCGATGTTCCCTTCTTCTTGCTTGACGAGGCCCATGAGGTAGACGACGGAATTCTCGGTAACCACCTTGATATGGCTGGCTTGAATGTTTTCCGTGTTGAGCAGCTTGGATTTGACCTTCGTCGTGATCCAGCCGTCGTTGACCCGGGTGGCGAACGCCGTCGGTTCCGCCACATTGATTTCGTTGACAACGCGGCGAATGCTCTGCACCGACCGGACATGGTCCACGACCTGGTCGCGCATTTCGGCGGTCAATGCCTCGCCCGAGAGCAGGACGTTCCCGTTCACACTGGTGATGTTGACATGGATATCGTCGCCCAGGTTCCGGTCGTCGGTGAGCAGTTTCCTTGCTTTAATCTCGATGTTTTCATCATCCACGAACGCGCCGACGGTGCGCCGGTCGGACGCGACCACGGCGGCGGTTGCGCCGCCGGCCACGATGACCGGCGCACAGGCCTGAATGAGCGCCGCGGTTCCGAGAATAACGGTGAGGATAAGAAATCGAAATAACATGTCAGGCGTTTCCGAGCAGTTGGTAGTCTATCAGATCGCACAGGCAATGAATGACGATCCCGTGCACCTCCTGAATGCGCGCCGTGGATGCACCCGGCACGCAAATATTGACGTCTTGTCCCGCGAGTACGGCGGTTATCTCGCCTCCCTCGCGGCCGTTCAGCGCCACGCAGGTGATGTCGCGCTCGTGCGCCGCCTCCACCGCGCGAATCACGTTGCGCGAATTACCCGAGGTGGTAATCCCGAGCAGCACGTCGCCGGACTGGCCGAGCGCACGCACCTGTTTGGCGAAGATGTCGTCGAAGGTGTAGTCGTTGGCGATCGAGGTTATCGTCGAGGTATCGGTGGTGAGCGATATGGCCGGCAGGCCGGGGCGTTCGCGCTCGAAGCGATTCAGCAACTCGGCGGAAAAATGCTGGGCATCGGCGGCCGAGCCGCCGTTGCCGCAGGCAAGGATTTTGCGGTCGGTGAGCAAGGCCTGGATCATGTGCGTGGCGGCTTGCGCGATCAGCGGCGCCAGGATATCCATGCAGTTGCGCGTGGTCAGGATGCTGTCCTGAAAATTATTTTTCACACGCGTGATGAGCGCGGACGACTCGGGTACGGTTTGCAAATAGGGTTTTGCCATGATTTGTCCCAGGTTAGAAAACGTTTTTTAACCAACTCAAGTTGCCGCTCTTGCCGTCTCCGGTTATCGCTACAATATCAAACCGGCAGGCTTTTCTGGAAGCCCGCGGGGTTTTCTGCAGATAATGTTCGGCCGTTGCACGCAACCGGGCCTGTTTAGCGGCGTCCACGGTCTCGGCGGGCGTGCCGAATCGCGTATTCGCGCGGTAGCGCACTTCGACGAAAACCAGGGCGTTGTGCTCCTGCATGATGAGATCGATCTCGCCGAAGGGACTGCGATAATTGCGCGTCGAGAGCCGGAGCCCCTGTTGTTTCAGGAAGGCGCAGACGAGATCTTCCGCATCACGACCGCGGCTTTGGTTTGTCGGAGAGCCCGTCGTCATTTTCGATCTTGAACTGGCCTTTGTGCTTGAGAAAAGTATCCACCAGTTGCGGCACGCCCCGGCTGAATCGCGCCCAAAGCAATTGACGTTGCAGCCGACCGGTGCGATCGAGCGACAGCCCGCTGGTGACGCCGTTGAAGCGGGCGCCTGCTTCCATGCTGATACGGCTGAAGTGCGGGAGAATCGCGTAGCTGTCCACGCCGAGCGCATAGAGGCGGTCGAGATCGCTGTGCGCGTACTGCCAGTCGCGCTGCAGTATCTGCCGCAACTCCTGGATTTTGCCGTCGCCAACCAGCATCCACGGCATATCGCCGAACAAGACCCCGTCGAGGTCGGCATCCAGTCGCGCATCGCCCGTTCCCGTGAAGATATGCGAGGTTGAATATACCGGCACGCGCGCGGCGTGATAAAAATTAAGCTGCGGCTTGATCAAACGGCCGTGCTTGGCATCGGCGGCGAGGAAAATGAAATCAATATCCTGGCGGGCGCGCGAACTGAATTCCAATTTCTGTCCGGCGATGCGCGCAATCTCGTTTTTGCGCGCCTCGCTTTGAGAGATGTTGAGCATGGTCTTGATGGGCGCGGAAAAATCGACTTCGTCTTCGTTGTAGGCGGCGCTCGCGACCACCACGCCGCCCAGCCGTTGCCAGTGCGTGGACCAGGCCGACAGCATGCGCTCACCCCAGGGGGTTTTCGGATAGAGCGCGGCGGCCTGCCGGTGTCCGTCGAGATAGGCGCGCTCCGCGACTTGTTGGGCCTCCTGTTCCGGCGGCAGTCCGAATTCGAACAGGTAATTGCTCGTCGTACCCGGATCTTTCTCAGTGTGGTTCAGCATCAGGGTAGGGACCTTGATGCTCGCCTGGCGGATAATATTTTCCGCGGCGTCGCGTCCCAGCGGACCCACGATAAACTGTGCGCCGTCCCGGACCGCCTGGTCGTAAATGTCCACCATCCTGGCGGGGTCCGGTCCGGTGTCGTAGATTCTGACTTTCGGTTTGTCCGGATCGGGGTTGGCGGCGTCCATCGATATGAAGCCTTCCTTGACGGCGTTCGCGGCCACCGCAAAACCGGAAGTCAGCGGCAGCAGCAGCGCAATGCGCTCGATGCGTCCGGAAATTCCCGGGGTCGGACTGATGAGCGCCTTGAACACCGCGTCACCCGCCGGATGGCCGGGATGGGTCTTTTTCCACTGCTCATAGGCCGCATTGATCCGTAACGGCTGCCCGGAATTTTCCACTGCAATCAAGGCGAGCTCGAGCCAGCCGGAGAGCACGGGGTCGCGTGCGATATTGAATTCAACGGCCAGGCGCGCACGCGGCATCGATATCAGGATGTTCCAGATTTGCGACTGGTTTTGATTCACCGCCTCAGTACCGACAATGTACTGCTCGCGGCTGATGAGATTGCGTGCCGCACCCACCGGATTGTCGAGCGCCAGTTCCGCTTGGGCGCGCACGCCGGCAATTTCGGACAGCAGCTCGGGATTCAGATTACGCGTGCGATTGGCCTCGTCGAGTTGACGTATACCTTTTACAAACTCGCCTTCGATGATCAGGATGCGCGCCTGCAAGATGCGCTTGCGCGCCATGAAGGAAGGATCGAGCGCCAGAACATCGATCGGTTCGACTTGTGTCCGCGCTTCGCGCAGTTGCCCGGCCTTGAGAAACGCGGATATCGCGCGCAACTGAAAATCCTGCTTCCGGGGCGGTTGGGCGGTTTCCGCGAGCCGCGTGTATTCGCGCGCGGCAATCAGAAATTCACCGTTGCGTTCGGCGCTCTCGGCGATGTCCGTGGTGACCGGCGGCAGCGTCGGTGCCACACGCACCGTCTCGCAGCCCGCCAGAATGGCACCGCATATCATGGGAATAGCCAGCCAGCGGATGGGTTTCATGCCGTTTCCTGTTTAGAATGCTCGAAAGTATCGAATCGGAGGCTGTCAGTGTCAAACGCCGGCACGCTCTATATCGTGGCAACGCCGATCGGCAATCTCGAGGATATCGCGCCGCGGGCGATTCGCCTGTTGTCGGAAGCGGATATCATCGCCGCCGAGGACACGCGCCACAGCAGCAAGCTGCTCGCGCAATTCGGCATCAGTACCAAGACGGAGCCTCTCCATGAGCATAACGAGCGCAGCCAGGTTCCCAGGCTTGTTGATTTGTTGAAGGCCGGCAAGTCTATCGCATATATCACCGATGCGGGTACCCCGCTCGTGAGCGATCCCGGCTTTCATCTGGTGCGATCCGCCCGACAAGCGGGCATTACCGTCACGCCGGTGCCCGGCGCCTGCGCGGCCATTGCCGCGTTATCCGCCGCCGGTCTTCCTTCCGACCGTTTCGTGTTTGAAGGGTTCCCGCCGGCCAAGGCCGCCGCGCGCCGCACCGCCTTCGAAAAACTGCGCGCGGAGACCCGAACGCTGATTTTCTATGAAAGTCCGCACCGCATCATTGAAAGCCTGACGGACATGCGCGATATCTTCGGACCCGGGCGCGAAGCCGCGATTGCACGCGAGTTGACCAAGAAGTTCGAGACCGTGCACGACGGCACTCTGACGGAACTGCTCGATTGGATCAGGGGCGATGCCAACCGGCAGCTCGGCGAGTTCGTGATTCTCATCCATGGCGTTACGCGCGCGGAACGCGAAGCGGTGGATCCCGAGGCCGCGCGGATTCTGAAGATACTGCTCGAGGAAATGCCCGTGAGCCAGGCCACGGCGCTCGCCGCCCGGATCACCGGCCTGAAGAAAAACCGCCTCTACGATCACGCTCTGCGTCTCAAGCAGACGCGTTGATTTCCGTGCCCCTTTTCTGCTTTGCTGTTATCAATTCTTTATACAATTCAGGGCTATTTAAAAGGAAAATCTTTCGGTTCCTGAGAATGTCCTGAAAGGAAGCAGCCAGAAGCACATTGTGAAGCAACATTACGCCGGGCGGTTTTCAACCCCCGGCGCTTTTTTGATCTACCTTCGGGGGAGTTTAAATCACCGGGCGCGGGCGGGAGCGGGGGACGACACCCAGGTAGTGAACACTGAACAGATGCGCGGCATCGAGCCAAACCCGATGCGGCCGCAGTCCGACCCGGCGCGCGAGCGCGTGCAATTCACCGACTGAATATTTGTATGAATTTTCCGTATGAATGGTCTCGCCCGGTTCCAGCGCAAAACGCCGTCCGCACACGCGAATTTCCTGCGCGCGGCGGCTGACGAGGTGCATTTCGATTCGCCCGCCGATGGCGTTGTAAAATGCGCGATGCCGGAAGCCCTTCAAATCGAGTTCCGCGCCCAGTTCCTGGCGCAGCCGCTCCAGCAGGTTGAGATTGAATGCCGCGGTGACGCCGGCGCTGTCATTGTAGGCGGCGTGCAGGATATGCGGATCTTTTTTCAGGTCCACCCCGATCACGAGCGCGCCGTCGGGCTGCACCAGCCGGCGCAGCCGCAGCAAAAACGCCAACGCCTCGTACGGTTCGAAGTTGCCGATGGTCGAGCCGGGGAAAAACGCCAGCCGCCGTCCGTTGCCCGCGGCATCCGGCAGACTGATGTCCTGGGTGAAATCAATGCACGCCGCGTTTACCTCAAGCCACGGGTAGTCATGCGCCAGCGTTTGCACGGATTCGAGCAGGAATTCCCGCGATATATCGATGCCCAGGTACTGCCGGGGGCGGATGGTTTCCAGCAGCAGCCGGATCTTTTTACTGGCGCCGCTGCCGAGCTCGATCAGCGTACAGTCCGGCCCGATCAGGCCGGCGAGTTCCTGGGCGCAGGATTCCAGAATTCCCATCTCGGTGCGCGTCAGGTAATACTCGGGCAATTCACAAATCGCGTCGAATAACTCCGAGCCGCGTTTATCGTAGAAAAATTTCGGCGCGAGGCGCTTGGGCCGTGACGCGAGCCCCTTCAGCACATCATCCTGCAGCGTCGAGAACGCGGGATGCTCGTCAAAAAACCGGACCGCGCGCAGGTTCATCGGTCATCCGCCAGGCGGATACCGGAGAATTGCCACCGGTCCACGGGATAGAAAAAGTTGCGGTAACTCGCGCGAATATGGCCGGTGGGCGTGACGCAGGAACCGCCGCGCAGTACGAGCTGATTGATCATGAACTTGCCGTTGTACTCGCCGAGCGCCCCGCGCGCCGGCCGATAACCGGAATAGGGCGCGTAAGCGCTGCAGGTCCATTCCCAGGTATCGCCGAACAGCTGTTGCACCGCCGTCCCGGGCAAAGCCGGCGTGGGATGCAGGTAACCCGTTTCGCGCAGATTACCGCGCACATCCTGCCGCTGCGCGGCGACTTCCCATTCGGCTTCGGACGGCAGGCGCTTTCCGGCCCAGCGCGCGTACGCGTCGGCCTCGTAGAAACTCACATGACACACCGGTTCGTGTGTATTCAGCGGCCGCCATCCCGCGAGCGTGAAAAGTTTCCAACCACCTCCGTTTTTTTCCCAGTAAAGCGGCGCCCGCCATTGCCGCTCGCACGCCGCGCGCCAGCCGTCCGCGAGCCAGTATTCGGGCCGGTCATAACCGCCGGCCCGCATGAATTCGAGAAACTCGCCGTTGGTGACCGGTCGAGAGGCGAGCGCGTAAGGCGCGAGCAGGATTCGGTGACGCGGACCTTCGTTGTCGAAGGCAAATCCCGTCGTGTGATGACCGATCTGTTGCACTCCACCCGGATGGTCTGACCACGCGAGCGACACACTGGCACCCGCGGCGGCGACGGGCAGGTCATCGCGATATGCCGGCTTGAGCGGGTTAATCGCGAAGTTGTATTTGATGTCCGTCAGAAACAGTTCCTGGTGTTGTTCCTCGTGATGACAACCGAGCCGGGTGCGTGTCGCGATTTCAGGCCAGTGTTCGTCATCCGCGTTCGCGAGGAACGAGGTCATCGCCTCGTCAATCTGCGCGCGGTAGTGAAAGATTTCCTCGACGGTTGGGCGTGACAACAGACCGCGGTGCGCCCGCGGAAACGGGGTACCGACCTGTTCATAATAGGAGTTGAACAGATATTCATATTGCGCATGAACCGGCTTGTATCCGGGCTGGAATTCCTTGAGCAGGAATGTTTCGAAAAACCAGGTGGTGTGCGCCAGATGCCACTTGGCGGGACTCACTTCGGGCATCGCCTGAAGATTGAAGTCGTCCGTTTCCAGAGGCCGGCTGAGCGCTTCGCTCATGCGCCTCACGGAAGCGTACCGCGCCGCCAGGGCTTCTCTTGAGACCGGAACCGGTTGTTTGTTATCCTGGACCTGCGGTTTCCCGCGGACAATTCTCATCTGACGCTCCCTGTCGAGTCTGCCGGCATTGGAACACACTTGCGGAGGAATTCAAATCTTGATTTCGAATTTATGCGATCTTCAACCGCTGAGCTTGCATGCCAAATATCAAGCTAATTTTTGTTTGACATCGCTCCATTCAAGGACGCTTGAATTGATGAAACCTCAAGAGGTTATGTTCGGTTATTAACGATAAACTTGCAGTGTTATCGCATTCAATCGTAGGATATATGCCGTCAGGGTTGGCGAATCCGGGAAAATTTATTTACGTTGTGTGTGAATCGATAATTGCTCCCAGCCACCCATGGCGTTTAGTCCTTTGATCATTTGAAATCGGAGGAACAAACAGGCTCTGAAAACCGTTCCCCGCGCGTTAAATTATTGTTAGAACAGGAAAGTTTGATCTGGCGCAAAGTTATCCAGGCATGTTTTCCGCTATAAATGCCTCACTTTGTATTAATAAATTGCAAGAACGAACGAGAGGTTAATCATGGCAAATGGAGAACGCGCAATACTCTTTTCTGACCGGGAGAATGTCCGTGAACAGTCGTTCAAACAGGTTTGGACCCAGGAACTGGACGAAGTTTTCGCCGATGTCGCCAAGTATTACGATCGGGCGAATTACGTTGCGAGCCTGGGCCAATGGAACCGGTTCCGGGACAGTTTCCTCGCCACCATCGAATTGAAAAGCGGCCAGCGGGCGCTGGATGTCTGCGCCGGGACCAATGCTGTCGGCATTGCGCTCCTGCGCAAACAGCCCGACCTTAAGGTTTATGCCATGGACCGCAGCGCGGCCATGCAGGAAGTCGGCCGTAAATTGGCCAGTCAGGAAGAATTTCATATCGAAAGCGTGATCGGCGATGTGCACAAACTGCCTTTTCCCGACAATCATTTCGATGTGGTGACCTTGCAATGGGCCTCGCGGCATTTACGCATCATGGATGTGTGCGGGGAAATCAGGCGCGTGCTGAAACCGGGTGGAAATTTCTATCATTGCGATATGTTGCGACCCGGCAACAAAGTGGTGGAAAAGTTGTATTACACCTATCTGCGGGCCAGCCTGTCGATCACGGCCATGTTGTTCCAGAGCGGTGAAGCGGCGCGCAACTGCAAGAAATATTTCATCAATGCATTGAGTCTTTTCTATTCGGCCGAGGAATTCTCCCAAATGCTGCGCCAGATGGGCTTTGAAAACATCTCGAGCAAGACCCTGTTGAGCGGGATGATCGGATTTCACCGGGCCATGAAGCCTTAGTAACGCCATGCCGGGCCGCGGTGGTGGATAAAGTCCGGCTGTTATGCGTCATGAACGGCGAGATGATGCGGCAGTTCAGCGCGCGCACCGCGGGTCGACTCAAGGATTACACGCTCTTCAAGCTGTTATTGCCGCCGTTCCAGAAGTTTCTCGACATCAACGTCACGAAGGAAATTGAGAAAGACCGGCTCGTCATCACGCGCGCGGCGGAGTCCCAACGCGCCGGACGCACGCCGCTTGAGGTGGATATAAACGAAATATTGCAGAAGGCCCGGGAAATTGACCGCGCGTTTCTCGAACTGGCCGCGGTTTTTCCCGTCAACATCCGCATCGAGTACCATGACATCGAGCCGACCCGGCAGCGCCGCATCGAGCGGCAACTGGCGGCGGTCCACCGCCTCTTGGCGCAATGGGAGCGGACATCGCGATTTCGCGCCGCCATGGCGAATATCTACACTCGCGACGAGTTCGAAGTCTTTTTGCGCGAAATCTTGCAGCTTTACAGCTCCGAAACCCGGTTGCTGAGCCGTTCGGTGAGCATCCCCGAGGTATTCAATTTCGCGCGCAATGCGTTCGCCGATATCATTTATTCCGTCATGGTCAGCGTGGCCGCGGAGCTGGCCCGCGAGTTGACCGGCAAGGTGTATCGGCGCGTCCACTGACCGGCGCGGCGCATTGTTCGATGCCTTCCAGCCTCATCCGGAAAAGGCAATTCGTATCTCCCGTATTCAGAAAGGCCGTGGTTCGCGGCGCAAGGAGATCGCGGCCGCCGATCGATAAAAAAGGCCGCATCGCCGTGCGGCTTCAGGGCATCGACGCCCCGGTGCTGCATTACCGCGTAAACCTCTTGGGTAATCGCTGCGCCACGCTTTCCGCCAAGCAATCTGGGGCAGGGTATCCATTCCGCCACACCGCATTTGCTGAGCGACTTTCTCAAGCCGGGGGGAGTGTTCACGGACAAGCCGACAGAGCTTGCGTTCAAGGAAGAGTCCTCACGCCTCATGGACCCCAACGGCAAAACCACCAATCGATGGCGATCAGGATATGTTGCCATCACGCGGGCATTAAACCGCGGCTGGTATCTGCCGCTCGGCCCGGTATCATGGACGGAAGGCACAATCGTCACCAACGGAAACCGGCATGAAATTACTTTCCCGTATTAAAACCCGGGCGAGCCATCTGCTCTGGGATGAGTCCCTGGCAGAGGTCCATCCACGGCGCCGCCGGCTGGTGCACGGGGCGCGCATGCTCTATGCCGTCGGTCGTGATCTTGGCGAGGGACAGCTCACGCTGCGCGCCATGAGCCTCGTGTACACCACGCTGCTCTCGCTGGTGCCGCTGATCGCGCTGTCGTTTTCAGTATTGAAGGGTTTCGGCGTGCACAACCAGGTGCGCCCAGTCCTGCTGGCGTTTCTCGAGCCGCTGGGCGAGAAGGGCATTCAAATCACCGATCAGGTGATCGGTTTCGTCAACAACATCAAGGTCGGCGTGCTCGGCGCCCTCGGCCTCGGACTCCTTATATATACCGTCGTTACCCTGCTGCAAAAGATCGAGCTCGCGTTCAACTTCGTCTGGCGCATCAAGCGCGCCCGCCCCCTGGCCCAGCGCTTCAGCCAGTACCTGAGCGTCCTCATGATCGGTCCGGTGCTGATTTTTTCCGCCATCGGCGTCACTACCGCCTTCTTCGGCAGCGGCACGGTCAAATCGCTGATTGCGATCGAGCCCTTCGGCTCCTTCATCGAGCTGGTGGCACAGTTACTCCCGTACATTTTCGTGATCGTGGCCTTTACCTTCGTGTACGTGCTCATGCCCAATACGCGCGTGCGCGTGGGTTCGGCGCTGGTGGGCGCCACCGTCGCCGGGATCGCGTGGCAGACGCTCGGCTGGGGCTTCGCCGCCTTCGTCTCGGCCTCGACCAAATATACCGCGATCTATGCCGGCTTCGCGGTCGTGATCTTCTCGATGATCTGGCTGTATCTCAGCTGGCTCATCGTACTCGTCGGCGCGAGCCTCGCTTTCTACCACCAGTACCCGGCGCAGCTCACCTCGCGCCGGCGCGAGTTCAAGCTCAGCAACCGCGTGAAGGAAAAGCTCGCGCTGCTCGTCGCGACTTTCATCGGCCGCAATTACTACACCAATGCCCCGGCCTGGTCGCTCGAATCGCTTGCGGGCCGCATCGGCGTGCCGCTGATGTCGCTGGAGACAGTGCTGGATGCCATGCGCCGCGCCGGCTTCATCACCGAAACGGCGGACGAACCGCCGCGGTTTCTGCCCGCGCGTGCCTTCGAAATGATCACAGTGAAGGAAATGCTCGACGCCGTGCGCATTGCCGAGGAGGAACCGCGCCACGGCGCCGAATCCCTGCCACATGAAGCGGAAGTCGAAGCGCTGCTCACTCGCGTGGATGAAGCGGTGGATGAATCATTGCGCGGCCGCACCCTGCGCGACCTCGCGACCGCGAGCGTGCAACCGGCCGCAAGCCCGGTTGCGGCGCGCTAAACGCGCCTCACATACATATAAATTAAGTTTGTTTGAGTGAGAGTTGACCGCGGTCTATTCATTGCGTCTTGGTGAACCGGTCCGTCGCTAGAAGGCAGCAACCAGCCCGTCACCGCGCGGGTCCGCACCGCCTTCGAGCACGCCGTTCGCATGGCGCACGATGGCGCCGGCGTGCCCCATATTCTCGTCGTAGTCCTGCAGTTTTTCGATTTCATGGCCATAACTTCCAAGCGCCGTCGACACGCTCGCCGGAAAGCGCGATTCGAGCTTGAGCGCGTCACTGGTCTGGCCCCAGGTGCGGCCGAGCAGCCAGCGCGGCGCGGTGATCGCCGCCTGGGGATCCATGCCGAAGACCGCAATGCGCGTGAATACCGCCGCTTGTGTCTGCGGCTGACCGTCTCCACCCATGGTCCCGTAGACCATGGTCCGCCCGTCGCGCAACACCGCGAGCGCGGGATTGAGCGTGTGAAACGGCTTGCGCCCCGGGCGCAGATGGTTGAGCACCGAAGGATCGAGGGAAAAACCGCAGCCGCGGTTCTGCCAGTGAATGCCGGACTTTTCCAGCACCACCCCGCTGCCGAACTCGTGATAGATGCTCTGGATCATGCTGACCGCGCGCCCGGCGCTGTCCACCACGCCCAGCCAGACCGTGTCCGCGGGACGCTTGCCCTCGCCCCACGGCGCCGCGCTCA
>Ga0209320_10000885_pt1 | contig 15442 bp, 14 predicted proteins | sample Rifsed13ft4_FD_184008 | JGI IMG/M metagenome (GOLD analysis project Ga0209320, IMG submission 184008) | Soil microbial communities from Rifle, Colorado, USA - sediment 13ft 4 (version 2) | ecosystem: Environmental > Terrestrial > Deep subsurface > Rock core/Sediment | place: Rifle, Colorado... | reverse complement strand
TCGTCGTGCTTGCATTGCCGGACTTGTAGGAGCGAGCTTCGCTCGCGATCTTCAATCGCGGCGAGACGCCGCTCCCACAAGAGGCGCCAGAGACGCCGAAAATACCTCAGCTGCCCGGCAGATCCGGCGCTTCGATCACGATCTGCTCGAGCGTCGCCTGGTCGATCGGCATGTCGACGTCGCCGGCCGGCATTCCGTAGACGCTAAAAATATAGGACAAAACATCCGCATACCTTCGAGGCGCGAGCGATGCCGGGTCGTCTTCGGGCATCTCGAGCGACACGTACTCGAAGACTTCCCACAGCGTCCTGCCCTCCATTTCCTCGAGATAGCCGCCCGCGGCCGTGTACTCCTCCATCTCGTGGCATTCCATGCACACGGAGTCGAACCACGCGCGTCCCCGCTCGACTTGGGTCGCGGAGAAAATGCCGTCGCGGATCGAACGACTTTCGGATTGACCGTACGCAGCGAGACCCGCGAGTAGCGAAGCCGCGAGCGCGAGCGCTGCACACCCGAGGACGACTCGACGGATCATGAACGGAGCGACTGACACTCAAACCTTCTCCGCGGACGCACGCGGCGCCCGATTCTACACGGGGCAATGAGGTGCCCGCGCGGCGGGCTCCACGATTCGACTCAGACTTCCAACAGACCCGTGCTGTCGCCGTGGCTCTCGAGCTCGATACCCTGCTTGAGAGCGATGCTCATGAAGAGGTTCGACATCGGCGTGCGCTCAGCGGCCATGATGTGCCTGTTGCCTTCGTAGCGATCGACGGCGCGACCGAAGAAGACGACCGGCAGCGGATAGTGGTCGTGCGCGTTCGAATTGCTCATCGGGCTGCCGTACAGCACGAACGAATGGTCGAGCAGATTGCCTTCGCCGTCCTGCGTAGCGCGCAGCTTCTCGAGGAAGCGGGCCACGATCGACATGTGGTACGTGTTGAGCTTCGCGTAACGCTCCATGCGCGTCGGATTGTCTTGGTGGTGCGAGATCGCATGGTAGCCGTCGTCGACGCCGCTCTCGGGATACACGGCACCGCTCAAGTCCCGCGACAGCATCATCGTCGAGATGCGCGTGATGTCGGTCTTGAACGCTAAGACCAGCAAATCGAACATGAGGTCCGTGTGCTCCTCGAACGGCAGCTCGGCGACTTCGGGACGCTCGCCGGTCACGACGCTCGCGCGTTCCTGCGCCAACTGGATGCGGCGCTCGATTTCGCGAATGCCCTGCAAGTAGTCTTCGAGCCGGGCTTTGTCGCTCGTGCCCAAGCCGCGCTCGAGGCTGCCCACCTCCTCGACGATCGAATCGAGAATGCTCGCCTGCACTTCCTTGCGGGCGCGCCGCTCCTCGGGCGTGCCGCCGGAGCCGAACATGCGCTCGAAAATGACGAGCGGATTGCGTTCCATCGGGTTCGGCGAAGTCGGCGACGACCATGAAATCGTGTTCGAGTACGTACAGCTGTAGCCGGCCCCACAGACGCCGAGCGCGCCCGGATCCTCGATGCACATCTCGAGCGACGGCATCGGCGTGTCCTGGCCCATGTGGTTCGCGAGCACTTGGTCGATCGTGATACCGGCGTAGATATCCTGGCCCATGGTTCTCTTGATGTGCGCGCCGCTCAAGAAAACCGAAGCCGTGCGGTCATGATCGCCGGCGGCTTCTTCGGGAGACTGCGAAGTCGCCATCCGATGATCGAGGTTGCTGACGACGGTCATGTAGTCGCGAAACGGCGCGAACGGCTCGAGAATCGGCGGCATCTCGAAATCTCGCCCGACGGTCTTGGGCGTCCACTGGCCGAGGATCGCGCCATGCGGCAGATGCAGGAACGCGTAGCGCGGCTGCGGCCTTGCCGCAGTATTGGCCAAAGCGGTGGCTGCCGGGAGCATCGCATCGAGCAGCGGCAAGGCGATCGTGGCGCCCGCGCCGCGCAAGAACGTCCGGCGAGGTAGGTGTTTCTTCGTGATAAACATCTCTAGTCTCCTTTGGCCTGCATTCGTCACTCTCGAGCAGCGACCGCGGTATCGGCAAGCGATTCGGGTGCTCTCATGAGAAATGGCTCACTCGTGACGATCCCCATGACAATCGAAGAAAAGCTGTAATCTTCCGCGGCCGCATCGCGCACGATCGAGCGCACTACCGGTGCGTCGTAGTATTCGGTGCCTCGGCCGATTGCATACGTGAGGAGCTTGTCGGTCATGTTTCTCATGATCTGCTCGGAGTAGTTGAGCAACGCTCGACGCAACTCCACGGGCCCGTCGATCTCGGTGCCGTCGACGAGGCGTGCCGACGCGTCGATCGGCGTGCCGCCGTCATGCGTGCGCCAACGGCCGATCACGTCGTAATTCTCCATCGCCAGGCCCACGGGATCCATGATCTTGTGGCAGCCTTCGCAGAACGGTTTCGACCGGTGCAGCTCCATGAGCCCTCGCACGGACAGCGACTCGAAGTCGGTGTCGCCGGCGGCTTCTTCGAGCGCGGGAATCGGCACGGGCGGCGGCGAAGGAACGTGGGCGCCCAAGATATTCTCGAGCACCCACACGCCACGCGTCACGGGTGAGGTGCGGTTGGGCTGCGAGGTCACGAGCAACACGCTGCCGTGCCCGAGTATTCCCTGGCGACGCGGGTCGTCGACCTCTACTCGGCGGAATCGACTGCCATAGACGCCCTCGATGCCGTAATGCTTCGCGAGGCGCTCGTTGACGAACGTGTAGTCCGCCGTCAGAAGCTCGAGTACGCTGCGATCCTCGCGCATGACGTGCTCGAACAGGAGCTCGGTCTCGCGCCGGAAGGAATTTCGCAAGTTGTCGTCGAAATCAGGGAACAGGTACGTCGACGCATCCTTGATGTCGAGGTTGCGCAAGTACAGCCACTGGCCCGCGAAGTTCTCGGTCAGGGCCGAAGACCGCGGATCGTCGAGCATGCGCTCGACCTGCTCGCGCAGCACGGCTGGGCGGCTCAGGCGATCGCGTGTCGCGAGCTCGAGCAGCTCGTCGTCCGGAATGCTGCTCCACAGGAAGAACGCGAGGCGCGAGGCGAGCTCGAGATCGCTCAAGCGGTACGCCTCATCGGGATCGACACCGCGCGGGTCGCGCTCGAAGCGAAAGATGAACTGCGGGCTCGACAGTATTCTCTGCAGGGCGACCTCGATGCCCTTGTCGAACCCGCCGCGTGCACGGCCTTCTTCGAAGAACCCCATGAGGATGGAGACGTGCTCGGTGCCCACGGGCTGCCGATAAGCGCGGGACGCGACCGTCGTGAGAATCTGCCGGGCGCACTGTTCTTCCTGCCTCGCCTGCTGCGGGCGGCACACGAAAACCTTGCGGCGGCTCGGCGTGTCGCCGGTGCCGGTCGTATCGTACGGCCCGTCGACGTTCAAGCTGCCGACGTGCGCCAGCAGCGTCACGTCGGGAGTGCCGTTGAAAAGCGGATCGAGCAATGTGTTGCTCGACTGCTGAATGATGTCCTCGATCGGAGCGTGATTCTTCTTGATGAACGCCGCGGTCAAGACGTGCGGGCCGGCGGTCACGGGAACACGGACTTCCCACTTCTCGCCTTCCTTCTCCATGTCTTCTTCGGCCTGCGGCGCGTCTTCCTCGCTCGGCTCTTGCGCATCGGTCTCGGCGGCTTCAGCGACTTGCTCGACGGCCTCTTCCACTGGGGCCGATTCCGCCGCTGCCTCTTCCGCGGCTTCTTCTGCGGCGGCCTCGTCGCCTTCCTCGGCGTCCGAGGCCTCCTCTTCTTCGGGTGCCGGCGGCTCCGGCGGCGCCTTCGAGATATCGAACAGCGCGATACGCTCGCCGTCGAGCGTCACCTCGAGCTGCTCGTTCGGGACGCCGTTGCCGATGTGTATGCCGTTGACGGCGCTCATGAGATCGACTGTCAGAACGTACTCGGCGTCGAGCGGGAAGAAATGCTCGACGCGAATACCGCCGCGCGTGCCCAGCGGCAATCCTTCGATGTGCTCGCCTTGCATGAGGAAGTTCGGCACATAGTGAGTCGCAAGCTCGGGCGTCATCGCCGGATCGCCGATCGCGAGGCGGCTGATCTTACCGGCCGCGTCCGCGTACCGCTCGATGAGCACGGGCGACACACCGAGGGAGCCCGCAATGTTGTCGAAGCCGAAGCTCGCGTCATCGACGGGCAACAGAGTCTCGGCATCGACGTCAAGCGCGAGCAACTCGCGAATGGCGTTCGCGTACTCGGTGCGATTCAGACGGTGCAGCGCAGGCCTGCCGGGATTGAGGTTGGCGCGCGCCGCGGCGTCGAGCTCGCTTTCGAGGTACTCGAGGAACTTGAGCTCTGCGGCCGGATCGGGACGCGGCTCACTCGAAGGCGGCATCATGCCCGTGCGCAGCTTGACGACCACTTCCTCCCAGACGACAGGCTCTTGGCTCACGTCATCGACGTCGACGCGATCGAGGTAGAGGCCCGAGAACAGCGCCATCGCCGTCGAGGCCTCTTCGTTATGGCATTTGAGGCAGTTTTCTTGGAGGAAGGCTTGGGGCGTGAGGGGAGTCCTGGCGTGGTCGGTGCCGGCAGATTCCTGCGCACTCGCCACGAGCCACGCGCCGAGCGCGACGGCGAGCGTGCCTGCGACACCAGCCAGTATTCTCATCGACTCTCCCCAATGCACTCGTGCCCGCCCGCGCCTCGCGGCACGGGTAGACTTAGTCTCAATTCTTGCAGCCTTTCGCACCCTGGGCAAGAGCGCAGGTCACTTCGCGGCCTCGAGTTTATGTCGAATCGGGGAGGCCAAGACCCGCCCCGCTTGCTGCGTTGCGGGCAGGGTGGAGCTCAGGCGAGCTGCGAACGATACCCACGCAATTGCCGCGCGAACTCCTGGAGCGCCGCAATGCCGCTCGCTTCGGCGTCGATGCACCAGACCTGGAGCTTAGCGAGCGGATCGGACGGCTCGCGCTGATGCTGATTCCACAGCGCCTTGAGGCGCTGCTTGAACTCGTAAATCGTGTGCAGCGTGTGGTTCGACTCGAGGGCTTCGCGCAGTCGCGCCATGGCTTTCACGTCGAGCGCCGCAGCCTCGGATGCGAGCAGCTTGCGCGCGCTCAGAAGCCGCCGCAGAGCCTCGCCGCTGACGCCTCGACTTTGCGAACGGACGACAGGGCGGACGACGCGACTGCCATAGAGCTTCAACACGTGGAAACGATTGGCGAAAACGGCTTTCCACATCTCGATGTCGACGACGCGCTGCTCGGGTACCTCGAACGACGTCTTAGGCGCCGTGCGCCGCACACGGGCGAGACCCAATGTTTCGAGCACGCGAATGTAGAGCCAGCCGGTATCGAATTCCCACCACTTGTTCGAGAATTTGGCCGAGACGCCGTAGGCGTGGTGATTGTTGTGCAGCTCCTCGCCGCCGATGAAAATGCCCCACGGCACGATGTTGCGGGAAGCATCTTGCGTTTCGAAGTTGCGATACCCCCAATAGTGTCCGACACCGTTGACGACGCCGGCTGCCCAGAACGGAATCCACACCATTTGCACGAGCCAGATCGGCAAGCCGACCGCGCCGAACAGCAGGAAGTCTACGAGCAACATGATACCGATGCCCGTGAAGCGGTGAGCGCTGTAGACGTGCTTCTCGAGCCAATCGTCGGGCGTGCCATGACCGTAGCTCTCGATCGTCTCGGGCTTCAACGCTTCGCGGCGGTAGAGCAATACGCCGCCGAACAGCACTGTGGCAATGCTCGTCTGTTGCGGGCTGTGCGGATCGTCCTCGGTCTCGCACTTCGCGTGGTGCTTGCGGTGAATGGCGGCCCATTCGCGCGTGACCATGCCCGTGGTCAACCAGAGCCAGAAGCGGAAAAAGTGACTCGCTATGGGGTGCAACGTGAGCGCCCGATGCGCTTGATGCCGGTGCAAGAAAATCGTCACACTCGCAATCGTGACCTGCGTGAGCAGCAGCGTGACGCCCACGTAGCCCCACGCAGACAAATCCAGCAACCCATCAAAAAATCCCATGATCGTCGATTACCTCTTGTTGCCGCGCGCTGGCGGATTTCTCATTGCTGCCGGCCTCAGAATGCCCATTCTGCTGCGGCCCGGCGCGCGCGGCTCGTCCGGTGAGACGCCAAGTTTACAGGCTTTCCGCGGCGGGAGCCAACAAACGCCCGCCAGATCTGTGACGAAGCTAGCGGAAACGGCGCCGGGCATGGACGACACTAACGCCATGTATCGCGAGCATTTCCGCCTGCGGCAACCGCTATTCGAAGACGGCATCGCCCAAGACGCTCAGGTGTTCATGACCACCGCCCAGAACCAGGTGGCCGCGAACCTTGCCGTCGCGTTGACGCTGCGCGACTCCGTGGCCGTATTGACGGGCCCCGCCGGCGTCGGCAAGACGACGCTCGCGTCCCACACGCTGCGTGCGATGACGACGCGGCTGGCTCTGGGCTGGGTCGGCAACATTCCCGTGACGAGTCACGAGCTGCTCGAGATGCTGCTCGCCGAATTCGGCTTCAGTGCCTACAAGAACAGTCGCGTCGAGCGGCTGCAAATATGGCGCCAGTTCTTGAACGAAATGCGCGCCACGGACACGTGCGTTTGCGTGCTCGTCGAGAATGCCGATGGATTTCAACCCGAGATCCTCGCGGCACTCGAATCGTTGACCGCCGCCGACCCGAATGGATGTCCCGGCGCCAATATCGTGCTCACCGCGCGAGCGCCGCTGACGGAGCTTTACGCGCTGCCGGCTCTGGCCGCCCTCAAGCAACGCACGCGCATGCAATGCAAGCTCGCGCCGTTGAGTCGCGACGAGCTTCGCGACTACCTCGCGCACCGCGTGACCGCGGCCGGCGGCGAGCCTCGCGAGCTCATGACGGCCGAAGCGATCGACGCGCTCTACCGCTACTCGGGCGGCATTGTTCGTGTCGCGAACAACCTTTGCGTGACGGCCTTCACGATGGCGGCAGCCCAACAGGCACGCCGGCTCGAAGCGAATCTCGTCGCGCATGTCGCAAGCGACGTCTTCGGCATTGCAGCGCCGTCGGCGACGGCACCGTCGGCGGCAGCGGCAGCGGCGCCATTTGCACCGGCCGCTGCACCCGCCTCTCAGCCCACCGCGCCCGCTCCGGCCGCGCACGGTACGATGACGCCGACGCCGGCGCCCATTGTGACGCCGACGCAGCCTCCTGTCGCGCCGGCCGCGATGGGATCCATGACGCCGGCACCAAGACCCGCAGCTCCGGCCCCGGTTATGCCGGTCGTTGCGAAACCAATGCCGGCGGCAACCCCACGCGCTCCGTCGGCTTCGGCCGAGGCCACGCCCGCAGTAGCCCGTCCGGCCGCGATGCCGCGCGCCACCGCCGCGCCGGCGATGCAGCCTTCCGTCGCTCCGGCGGCCCCGCCGCGAGCGCCCGCTGTCGCCGCCGCGGCGACGGCGCCGCAACCGCCGAGCGCGAAGCCCGCGACGTTGCCCGGGCTCGCAACTGTTGCGACTAAACCGACGCCGAGTCAGCGCTTGCGCGCCGCGATAGCCGCCAAATCACAGTCGACGTCAGCAATCGCCCCGACGCCCAAGCCACAACCCGCACCGCCGACCGCAGGATCACCGGTCGCAGCTAAACCGTCGGTAGCGCCCGTCGCGCCCGCGCCGGTCGCGCCCAGATGCGATCCGCCGAAAGCCGGCCCGATGTCCGCGCCCGCCACGCGCTCCGCCGCTCCGCCCTCGCCAACGGAGCAACGGCTATCCCGCCCGGCGGCGTCCTCGTCACCGGCATCACGCGATGACTCCATTCCGATGTTGACCCTCGACCTCGAGCAGGACGAGGACCCGTTCGACCTCGATTTCGACATGAGCGCCGCGCAAATCGACGAGGCATTGCGCACCGAGATGTCCGAGGTGCCCGTGTTGATGGATTCGGTCGAGGTCTCGGGCGCAGATGCCGCCGTGGACTTGTCGATGCGCCTCGCGCTCGACGAGGAGACTCAGCGCAAGCTCGTCAATCTCGAAGCGCTCTCGCACGCCAAAGCGCTCGAGGACATCAGCAACTCGATGGCCGAAACCCTGTTCGGTGACGCCGAGCTCGATCAGTTGGCCGCGACGCTCGCGCTCGCGACCGGCTCCCTCACGGACGACGACGACGAAGCGTTGGGCCTCCCGGCAAAACATCGGGCGGGAACCTAGTGGCCCGCATCTATCCGCGCCGAGCCTCACAGCACCAGCGGCATGCCCGTGAGCCAGGCATGCAGACCGAAGAAGAAGGTCGCGTAGATGGCGAGCCCGGCGATCACGACGATCGCATCATTCCAACGTGACGGCGGCGTCAAAGGCGTGGGACGGGGCATACGCGAGCGCAGCGAAATCCGGTCCAGAACCGCCCAGACGAGAACCGCCCCGAACAACACCACGTCTGCCAGCGCGCCATTCGCCAGCAGGTGCGCGAATGCCCACGTTTTGACAGCCACGAGCATGGGATGCTTGAGCGCCGTGTTGATGCGCCCCGGCAAGTAAGTCGCGAGCAACAACGGGAAAACGAACATCATGAGCAGCATCGCCGCGTACTTGAGCCAGGGCGGCGGTACGTAAAGAATGACGGGCGCGGCGCGGGCGGCCGCATATCCTTGCACGATGACGACGAGCCCGACGATGCTGAGCAGCGAGTACGTGGAGCGCCATACCGGGGCGCCGAGCGTCTCCACCATTCGATTGCGCCACTTGTCGGCGAAAATCGAGATCGAATGCATGCCGAGAAAAATGGCGAGCCCGAGGATCAGCTTCGTCACGCGCCTGCTCCGCTCAAGTCGAATGCCCGAAGCCTAACTCGCAGACCCTCGGGCGTCACCCTATAATCTCGGCAGCACGAGGTACCCGGCTTGGGAGAGCGCGCCATGCCTTTGTCACGACGTGAGCTCATCGAGCTCGCGACTGCATTGACATATCTAGCCTTGCCTTCGCTGCCGGCGCGCGCGGCGGAAAAGGCCAAGCTCGGTCTCATCTTTCCGCCGGCGGGTCGCGGCGTACCCGAGGAAGGGCTCACCATGTACGGCGGGGAAGTCGAATTTCTCGTCGAGGGGCTCGGCCTCGCGACGATGACGCCGGACGGCTATGAGGCCGTCATCGACAGAATTGCGCCGACCGCGGAGCTGCTCGCCGAGCGCGGTGCACAGGCTATCGTGCTCATGGGCACGTCGCTCTCCTTCTACAAGGGCGAAGCCTTCAATCGACGCCTCACGGATGCCATGAGCACGGCGACCGGGCTGCCCGCGGTCACGATGAGCACGGCAGTCATCGAAGGGTTGCGCTCGGTGCGCGGCGGCCGCCTCGCGGTCGCCACGGCCTACAACGACGAGGTAAACGGCCGGCTCGAAGCCTATCTGGCCGAGCACGGATTCGAGGCGCTCGCAATTCGCGGTCTCGGCATCGAAAAGGTCGAGGACATCACGAGCGTCACGCAGGCAGAGCTCGTCGATTTCGGCACCGCCGTTTTTGCCGCGGCGCGCGGCGCGGATTCGATCCTCGTGTCCTGCGGCGGCTTGCGCACGCTCGAGATTCTCGCGCCGCTGGAATCGCGGTGCGGCGTGCCGGCGGTCTCGAGCACGCCGCACACGCTCCGGGCCGGCGCGCGATTGCTCGGCTTGAGCGCGCGCGTCGACGGTTACGGCGCGCTGCTGTCGATGGCTTGAGGAAACTGGGGGGACGATGCGATCTTGGATCAGGACAACCGCGCTGCTCGGGTCGCTGTTGACCGCGACCTGCCTGCAAGCGCAAGAGGGCTTTCCGCTCGATGGGACTTGGCGCGGCACTTTCGGCCCCGAGGGGGGCGTCGGCACGACGGTCGTCATGGTCATGAAATGGGACGGCGAGAACATCACCGGCACGATCAATCCCGGTCCCAATTCGATTCCATTCGGGAGCGCCGCCCTCGAGCCCGGTGATTGGACCGTCCATATCGAAGCACGGAGCCGCGACGGCGAGCCTATCGTCATTGACGCCAAGCTCGACGACATCGGTTCCTACAACCGCACGCTCGCCGGAACGTGGCGCCAAGCCGGCGTCGATTACCGCTTCAATATCGCGCGCGAATGAGCGGCTCGGCACGCGAGCTCGTGCTCGGTCTCCTGATCGGCTGCGCCTGCATCGTCGCCGCGTGCAGCGACACGCCGCGGCCGGCGCCGCGTTACCCGGACGGCTTACTGCGCTTCGACAGTCCCCCCGGCGAGAAGGGTTATTGGGGCCGGGCGAGCGTGAGCTCGCTCTTCGAACGCGGTGTCGTGGTCGGCATGAGCGAGCAGGGGCTGCTCGACAACATCGAGGATGCCGCGCGCGTGGCGCCGTTTCAGCCCTGGGCGCTCGCGCTTTACGAATATCGGCAAAGCAACGGCCTTAAGGACGACCCCGTACGATTCTGCTTGTCGCCGGCCGGTCCGCGCCACCTCCATGCGCCGGGCGGGTTCCGCATCATTCAGGAGCGCAACTACGACCGTGTCTACATTCTGTTCGGCGGCGGGAACCGTAACTGGCGGCTCATTCACATGGACGGACGCGAGCCGCCGAATCCCGAAGAAGTCTCGGGCACCTATTATGGTCACTCGACGGGCGCTTGGGAGGACGATACGCTGGTCGTCGAGTCGAGCGGGTTCAACGCGAGGTTCTGGTTCTCGAACGGCGGCTTGCCCCACACGGAAGCCCTGCGCCTGACGGAACGATTTTCGCGACCGGATTTCGCGACGCTGCGTTACGAAGTCACGGTCGACGACCCGCTGACTTACACGCGCCCATGGACGGCCGAATGGACGGTCGACTGGGTCGAAGGCGGCGAGATCAAGGAACAGTTCTGCGAGCAAACAGGCTGATTTCGGGAGGCACGGTATGTTCTGCAAGGGAATCGCATGGGCTGTCGGTTTCGGAGGCTTGGCGGTCATCGCATCGCCCGCGCTTGCGCACCACTCGTTTCGTTCCCAATACGATGCCGATCAACCCGTGACGTTGACGGGCTACGTGACGAAAATCGACTGGATGAACCCGCACGTGTACTTTTACATCGACGTCGTCGATGCCGAGACCGGAGAAGCCGATAATTGGGGCTTCGAGATGGGGCCGCCGCACATGCTCGAGCGGCGTGGATGGAAGCGCAACTCGATGCAGATCGGCGATGAGCTCGAGGTCCACGGTACGCGCGCCCGCGACGGGAGCTTCACGGCCAACGCGCGGCGCGTGATGCTCAAAGCCACGGGCCAGGTCTTGGGCGCCGCATCGAGCGAAAGTCAAACGATCACGACCGGCGAACCGGCCCGGTAGAGCGTCCGAGAATAGTGAGCGAGCACGCGAGACGTTGGCGGAGCGCCGTGACGCCGGCCGCCGTGCTCGTCGCGGCGCTCGCAGCGTCGTCGGGGAGCTCGCAGGACACGAATAGCACGGATGTGCGCCTCGCTCCGCGTTGGCCCGACGGCACGTTGAGCTTTACGGGCCCGCCCGGCGAGATCGGCAACTGGGACGGCCGGCCCGGTTCGACGCTCGGCGCCAACGTGTTCGAAGACGCGCTCGACGTCAGCGAGTTCAACTTGCCGACGAATCTTCGCATCGACGAGATTCCGTTCAAGCCTTGGGCGCGCGCGCTCTACGACTACCGCCAGGCAACCTTCACGAAGGACGATCCGCATACGCGCTGCAAGCCCTCAGGCGGGGCGCGCATGTTCCACACGCCTTACGGCTTCGAGATTCTTGAGCTGCCGGATACGGCAGAGATCATCTTCTTGAGCGTCGGCGCGCCGCATTCGTGGCGCGTCGTGCACATGGATGGTCGAGCGCATCCGGCGAACGCGGAACCCACATGGTTCGGACACTCGGTCGGGCACTGGGAGGGCGACACGCTCGTCATCGATACGGTCGGCTTCAACGAGGGGTTTTGGATATCGCGCGAGGGTCTGCCGCACACCTCGCAACTGCACACGATCGAGCGCCTGTCGCGTCCAGACTTCGACACGTTGAGATACGAGATCACGATCGACGATCCGGGCGCCTACACCGAGACCTGGTCGGGCGGGTGGCTCATTCCGTGGATCCCCGGCAACGAGCCCTTCGACTATCTTTGCCAGGAAAACAACCTCGACGCGGCCCGCATGGTCGGCCCGCGGGAGTAAGATGTCGATAACACGCGGGGAGATGGCGATATGACCAGCGCGCGTCAAGAGCTCAGAGAGAACTGGCCGATGCTCGCCGTGGCATTCGTGCTCGTCTTCTTAGCCTTCGGCATCCCCACCTATTCACTGCAGTTCATCTACGGCGCGGCCATGGAGGAATTCGGCTGGTCGAACGCTCAGGTCAATCTGCTATCGACGGCCAAGTTCCTGATCGGCGCCGTGGCCGCGCTCGGCATGGGCATCCTCGTCGACAAGGTCGGCGGACGTTGGGCAGTGCTCGTCGGCGCGGCGACCGGCGGCGTCGCCATGGCCCTGTTCCTGTTCGCGACCAATCTGCCCGTATATTACTTGGCCGGCGCCCTGCTCGGCTTTTCGGCGTCGTCGATCGTCGCCGCCATGAAAGTCATCATCGCGCGCTTGTATACCGTGCGTCAGGGTCTCGCGATGGGCATCGTGCTCACGGCGACGAGCACGGGCGGCGTCGTGATGCCGTGGATCTGGGTGCCTGCGCTCGAGGTCATGAACTGGCGGCACATTTTTGCGCTGTTGAGCCTCGGGCCGTTCTTGATCGCCGTGCCGCTGTGGCTCCTGTTCGTGCGCGGCAGCCGGCGCATGGGACCGGTCATCGATGCGCCGACGGTCGTCAAGAACAACTTGGGCGTGTGGGCGCATTTCAGGATGATCAGCCGCGAGCGCAATTTCTGGCTCATCGCGGCCGGCATCTTCCTCGTCTCGGGCGTCGATCAAGCGCTCATGCAGAATACCGTGCAGTTTTTGCGTGTCGATAAAGGCATGGACATGGGCACGACGATCGCGTGGGCCGCGAGCCTCATCGCGATCGTCGGCGTGCTCGCCAAGATCGGGTCGGGTTGGTTCTACGACCAGTACTCGATCCGCGGCATCATGTACTTTTACGTGCTGCTCTCGATCTCGATCTTCCTCGGCCTGCCGGTGGCCGGCGCCGCTTCGTTGCTGCTGTTCGTGCTCGTGCGCGGCGTCGCGCACGGCGGCATGATCGTCGACGTGCCGATTCTCACGCGTCACTACTTCGGCATGGAGCGCATAGGCCTCACGATGGGCATCATGTCGGTGTGCGTAAATCTCGGCTTCGCCGCGGGGCCGCCGGTGTTCGGCTGGCTCGCGGACGTGAATGGCGGCAGCTTCACGGTCGGCATGATCGTCTATGGCTGCGTCGCGGCCGTCGCGACGCTCACGCTGTTGCCGGTCAAACCGCGCTACTGGGTCTCGCCGGCCGAGCGCGAGCGGTCGCCCGCGACGGCGACGGCACGCGCCGCCGCAGCGAGCTAGGCGCGAGGATTACCGCCCGACCATGTGATACTGGTCACGATTGTTGTCGTGGCAAAAGTACTCGATGAACTCTTCGTCGGCCGTCCATTCTTTGCTCCACGACGTCGTCCACGGCTTTTCGTACGCGAGCGGGTCGTCGATCGTAATCTCGTACTTGAGCGTATGGCGATCCGGGCGTGAGATACGCTCGATGAGGTGCAGCGCTTCCGTGTGCGGGAAGCCGTCGCGGTGGATCCAAAAGCGCTCGTTGAACCCGACCGTGTCGATGACGAGCGTATTGCCGTCCCAATGACCGACGGAGTGGCCGAAATAAGTGGGATTCAAGTAGTCGCCCTCGGGATGCGGCCGGCCGTCCATGTAGATCTCGCGCCACGGCCGCGTCGAGCCGCCCGACAGAATGAAAATTCTCTTGATCGACGGCATCTGCAGAATCTGCAACCCAAAAGGAACGGCGAACTGCCTCGGACCGCCGGGCGGCACGCAGCGCACGTGCGGGTCGTCGCGCGCGAGCGTCTCTTGACGATAGTCGTATAGGGCCCTCGCCCAAGGCTTGAACGGAATCTCATCGGGCGGCGGATAGGCGGCACCGCCGACCATGGGTCCCGAGCCCCGATCCCAGAAACCGAGACCGTCCTCGAGCGGGCCGAGATTCGGCGTGCCGTCCGGCAGCCGTGGCGCCGGCGGTGCCGGCTCGCGACTTGCCGTGTCTTGCGCGGCCGCGCCTCCGGCAAAGAGCAGTACAACCAAGAAGGCTGCGTCGAGCTCGAACGCCGAGTGATGCCGAAATCCCTTTTGCGACATCGGCTTGTTCAGCGGCCGTTGTCTTGACTCAAGCGCTCTTCGTTGGGCGCGCGGCCGAAAAGCTTCTGCCCCGTGCTCGTCAAGACGACTGATTGCGCATTCAGCGACGCGCTGCCGTCGCGGGCCAGGATACCGCCGACCACGACGACGTCGCCGATCTTCATGGAGTTCCGCGTCCAACCCTGACGCATGAGTCCCACGGGCGACGTGAGCTCGCACGCCCAACTGGCGATCTCGCCGGTTTTTTCGTCGGTGACGTCGATGAAGAAGTAGGCGTGCGGGTTCAGCCACTCGATTTTGGTCACGACACCCGTGAACGTCACCTGCTTGTTGCTGTCGTATTGCGCGCTGAAGGCGTGATGCGCAGCCGCGTACTTCGCGAACGAACAGAGGCCGACACACGCGGCGGTGGCGACTAATCGGCTGTATTTCACGATAACCCCTCGCTGCTTGGGAGACCGATATTAACCCCAGGCTATAATGGCGCAAAACAAGACCGGGGGAAGAACCTTGATCATCGACTGTCACGCGCACGTGTCGGCGCCGAAAGCCTATTGGGCGTACAAGGCCGGCCTCGTTTCCCACCGCGGATCGCACGGCCGCGGGGGGCTCCACATGAGCGATGAGGACATCCTGCACGCCTGGAACGCCAAAGAAATGGCGCCGACCGGCCACCTCGATCACATGCGCGCCTGCGGCATCGACCGGCAGTGCATTTCGCCGCGCCCGTTTCAGATGATGCATTCCGAGAAGCCCGCCAAGATCGTCCACTATTGGACCGAGGAGACCAACCAGGTCATCCACCGGAGCTGTAAGCTCATGCCCGACAAGTTCTACGGCGTCGCCGGGCTGCCGCAGGCGGCCGGCGAGCCCATCGAGAATGCGCTCCCCGAGCTCGAGCGCTGCGTCAAGGAGCTCGCCTTCAAGGGCTGCGTCATCAACCCGGACCCCTACGAGAACGGCGGCACGAAAGCGCCGCCGCTCGGCGATCGCTATTGGTACCCGCTGTACGAGAAGCTCTGTGCGCTCGACGTCGTCGGGCACATCCACGCGACGGGCTCGCGCGAGCCCGAGCGCGAGCCGTATACGTTGCACTTCATCAACGAAGAGACGACGGCCGTCTACGGCCTCGTGAACTCGGCCGTGCTCGACGACTTTCCCGACTTGAAGATACTCGTCTCGCATGGCGGCGGTGCGATGCCCTTTCAGCTCGGCCGCTTCGATTCGGCCTCC